>Ga0209258_100692_pt1 | contig 23256 bp, 21 predicted proteins | sample Araplaol_mTSA_r2_FD_184281 | JGI IMG/M metagenome (GOLD analysis project Ga0209258, IMG submission 184281) | Arabidopsis root microbial communities from North Carolina, USA - plate scrape CL_Col_mTSA_r2 (SPAdes) (version 2) | ecosystem: Host-associated > Plants > Roots > Endosphere | place: USA...
TCCACGGTGATGATGTGGCCCGACGACGTGCGGTTGCGGTGGTCGATCATCGCGGCGAGCGAGGTCGACTTGCCCGAGCCGGTGGCGCCCACCACCAGCACCAGCCCGCGCTTGCTCATCACCACCTCCTTGAGCACGGGCGGCAGGCCCAGCTTCTCGAAGTTGGGGATCTCGGCCGCGATCGTGCGGCAGACCAGGCTCACGCTCTGCTGCTGCACCAGGATGTTGATGCGGAATCGACCGGTGCCGGGGATGGACACCGCGAAATTGCATTCCAGCTCGCGCGCGAATTCCTCGCGCTGCTTCTCGCTCATCATCGCGTTGGCCAGCGCGCGCGTGACCTCGGCCGTCAGCTTCTGCGTGGTCATGGGCTTCATGCCGCCGTCCACCTTCATGCTGGGCGGGAAGTCGTTGGCGATGAACAGGTCGGAGCCGCCGGCCGCCGCCATCGCGGCGAGCAGCTTGTGCATGTAGGTGCGGGCTTGTTCTTCGGTGAGGGCGGACATGGGGCTCCGGACGACGATGTCGACTGTGATGTTCGCCAGCGAGATTGCCAGCGAACCGGGTCGCGCGGTCGCCGGAGGAACGGGGCAATGCCGGCGGACGTTTCCGCTCGAATGCCGCGTTTCGCCGCCGCGCGTGTCGTCCAGCTCTTCGGCCGCCGGCCGCCGCCGATGAACACCGGAGCGGCACTATTGCTCGTCCGTCCCGACTTCGTTGCAGCGTCCGCGCGACGTCGCCGGATGCCGGGTCGAACGGGCCGCCCTCCGAAAACCGGCGCGCCGCGGGTGCGGGCGTCATTGCGGTGCCATCGGAGGGCAACGGCATGCCGTAGCGGCGTTCGTTCGTGCTGCCGACGCCTCAGGCCGGATCGATCGAAATCCGCAACCGCCCCGCCGCCAGCCGCATGCGCAGGCGGCGGTGCCGCACCAGGTAGTGCAGCAGCACGGCCGCCGCCGCGAAGCCCGACGTGGCGCCCACGCCGAGCGCCCAGCGCGGGCCGGCGGTGTCGGCGATCCAGCCGACGATGGGCGCCCCGATGGGCGTGCCGCCCAGCACGATGGCCAGTCGCATCGCCATCACGCGTCCGCGCATCGCCGGCTCGGTGCCCAGCTGCAGCAGGCTGTTGGTGGAATTGGCGAACGTGAGCGCCGCCACCCCGATCACCATCAACGCGGCGCCGAACAGGCCGTACGTGGGCATCACCGCGGCCAGCGCGCAGCCGACGCCGAACAGCATGGCCGACGACAGCAGGATCTCGATGCGCGGCTGCTGGCGCCGCGCCGCCAGCAACGAGCCCGAGATCGTGCCGATCGCCATGATCGACATCAGCAGGCCGTAGCGGCTCGCGCCCGCGTGGAACACGCTCACGGCCATCGTCGAGATGAAGATCGTGAAATTCAGCCCGAAGGTGCCAATCAGGAACAGCATCCACAGCACGGCCATCAGGTCGGGCCGTCCGCGGACGTAGCGCAGGCCGTCGACGAAGCCTCCACGCGCCGCGTGCGCGCCCGCGTGGCGGGGGATCGCGCGCAGTCGTCGCAACGCCACCAGCACCGCCAGGTAGGACACGGCGTTGGCCATGAAGGCCCAGCCCGTGCCCAGCGTCGCCAGCAGCACGCCCGCGATCGCCGGCCCCACCATGCGCGCGACGTTGAACGACGTGGAGTTCAGGCCCACGGCGTTGGACAAGTCCTTGTCGCCCACCAGCTCGGAGACGAAGGTCTGGCTCGCCGGCGCGTCGAACGCGGTGATCCCTCCGAGCAGCAGCGCGAACGCGTACACGTGCCACAGCCGGACGACGCCCGCGAGCGTGAGCAGGCCCAGTGCGAGCGCCAGCACGAACATCGCCGATTGCGTGGCAACGAGGATGCGGCGGCGGTCGAAGCGGTCGGCCGCCGAGCCGGTCAGCGGCAGCAGCACGATGTGCGGCCCGAACTGCAGCGCCATCACCACGCCGAGCGCCGTGGCGTTGTGCGGGGTCAGCTGCGTGAGCACCAGCCAGTCCTGCGCGGTGCGCTGGACCCAGGTGCCGACGTTGGACACGAGCGAGCCCGCGAACCACGTGCGGTAGCCCGGATTGCGCAGCGAGCGGAACGTGCCTTCGCTCATCGCGGCAGCGTCTCCTCCCGCAGCCGGCCCCAGCCCGCGACGAGGTGCGGCACGGCGTCCGGCGTGAGGGTGGCGCCAATGCAGCTGGCAACGCAGCGACGTGGACTCATCCGGGACTCCTCGTGGTCGGGGTGGGCAGGGCGCGGGATTCGCCGAGCCGCTGCACCGGCCCGCCGTCGTCGCCCCGCGCGATGGCCCGCCATTTTCGCCGGACGCACCTGCATCCCGTTGCGCAAGGTCGAGTCGGCGGTACATCGCTTGCCGCATCCAGGCATCGCTGGACTCATCCGGAGAACGAAATGGACAACAACACCCTGATTGCCATCGCCATCGCGGCCGTGGTCGTCATCGCGATCGTCGCCGCGGTCGGCTGGAGCGCGTACCAGAGCAGGCGCCTGAAGAGCCGCTTCGGTCCCGAGTACGACGCCGTGCTGCGCCGCGCCGGCAGCAAGGCCAAGGCCGAGAAGGAGCTGCGCGAGCGCGAGCAGCGCGTCGAGAAGTTCCAGATCGTGCCGCTGTCCTCGACCGACGCCGCCAGGTTCTCGCAATCCTGGAATCGCCTTCAGGCCTCGTTCGTCGACGATCCCAAGGGCGTGCTGATCGAGGCCGACAAGCTCGTGCGCGACCTGCTGGTCAAGCGCGGCTACCCGGTGGCGGACTTCGAGCTGCGCGCCGCCGACATCTCGGTCGACCACCCGATCGTCGTCAACAACTACCGTGCGGCGCAGCGCATCGTGTCGCTGGACCAGCGCGGCGAGGCCAGCACGGAGGACCTGCGCAAGGCCGTCGTGCACTTCCGCGCGCTGTTCGACGAACTGCTGGGCAAGACGACGACACGCGACGAGGTCGCCCCGCCGCAGCGACTGGCCGCCTGAGGACGACCTGGGGCCCGTCCTCGAGCCCCTAGTTGGCGTGGCGCCCGCGGCCGAACGCCTTGGCGCGATACAGCGCGGCGTCCGCGCGGCGGATCAGCTCGCCGCGCTCGACGCCGGGCTCCCCGCCGAACGCGACGCCCACGCTGGCGCCGATGTGCAGCACCTGGCCGTCGACATCGAACGGCGCGCCGATGGCCGCCACCACCTTGTCGGCCACGGCCTCGCAATGCGCCAGGGCGCCGACGTCCGCCAGCAGGATCACGAACTCGTCGCCGCCCAGCCGCGCCACGGCGTCGGTGGGCCGCACGAGGCTCGTCAGGCGCCGCGCGACCGCCTGCAGCAGCCGGTCGCCCATCGCGTGGCCATGCCGGTCGTTGACGGGCTTGAAGCGGTCGAGGTCGATGTAGAGCAGGCCCAGCGTCGCACCGCGGCCCGCGTCGGACTGGCGCGCGAGGAACTGCTCGAAGCCGGCGCGATTGAGCACGCCGGTGAGCGCGTCGCGCTGCGACAGCGCCGTGAGCCGCTCCTCCTCCCGCCGCTGCGAGGTGATGTCCTGCGCGATGCCCACGAAGCCGTCGAATCCATGCCCGGCCAGCTGCAGCGGAATGCAGCTCAGTTCCAGCCAGGTCGTGCCCTCCGGCGTGGCGTAGTCGAGCGCGAAGGTGACGCTTTCGCCCGCGAACGCGCGCTGCATGTACGGGCGGCGGCGCGCCACTTCATCGGCCCCCAGCACCTCGACCGTCGTGTGGCCGATGATGCGGTCGCGCGGCCGGCCGCAGTAGCGCTCGAACGCGCCGTTGGCGAAGCGGTAGCGCCCGTCGGCCCCGACGACGACCACGGTCGCCGGGATGGCCTCGGTCACCAGCCGCAGGATGTCGGACTGCGCCTGCGCCTCCTGCGTCAACGTACGCAGCGCCTGCTCGGCGTTCGCGCGCTCGGTGATGTCGAGCCCGATGTAGAAGAAGCCGCGCACCGAGCCGTCGACGTCGATGTCGGGAATGAGCTGGATGTCGAAGCGGCGCGCCGCACCGTCGACAAGGTCGTCGTACTCGAAGCGCTGCGTGACGCCGGCCAGCGCGCCGTCCATGGAGACGGCGATCTCGGGCGGCGCCGGTCGGCCCAGCAACTCCTCGCGCGTGCGGCCCAGGATCTGCTCGCGCCGGCGGCCGAAGCGCCGGCAGTGGGCCTGGTTGACGAAGCGGAACCGCAGGTCGCGGTCGACGTAGGCGATGCGCAGCGGGAGGCTGTCGGTGATCTTGCGCACGAAGGCGTCGCTCTCGACCAGTTCCCGCTCCAGCGCCTTGCGCCGCGTGACGTCGTGGCCGATGCTGCACAGCAGGGACTCGTCGCCCTCGCGCTGCACGCGGCTTGTCCACACCACCCAGGACGCCCGCCCCTGCGCATCGACCATGCGATGCTCGCTGACGCTGACCTGCCCGCTGGCCAGCACCTCGCCCAGCATCCGGCGCACGCCGACGCGATCTTCGGCCAGCACGTGCTCGAACAGGTTGCCGCCCAGCATCTGCCCGGGCACGAGTCCGAAGTGCCGCGCGAAGGCCGTGTTCACGTACACCAGCTCGCCGCCGGGGCGCGAGAGGCAGATCAGTTCGGACTGCGCCTCGACGATCGCGCGGAATCGGTCTTCCGGTCCGGGGTTTCCGGAGGCAGGTGGCGACATGGAACGACTGAGCCGGCGGCCGTGGTGCGGAGCCTCGATGATGCGAGGCAACGCCCGTTTGCGCAACCCGCGGGGGCGGGAGGCGACGCGCGATACGCCGCCCCGTATGCTCAGCCCTGCGGGAACTTGGACATGTCGAAGAACAGCGGCTCCCACACGTGGCCGTCCAGATCCTCGAAGGAGCGGCTGAACATGAAGGGCAGGTCCTGCGGCGGGTTGACATCCACCTTGCCGCCGCTCGCGCCGGCCGCGGCCAGCATCGTGTCGACGGCGTCGCGGCTGTCGACGCCGAGCGCCAGCGACACCTCGCTCGAGCTCGCCGGCGCGATCGGCTTGGCCGTGAAGCCGGCCCACTTGGCGTGGGTGAGCAGCATCACGTAGATGGTGTCCGACCACACCATGCAGGCCGCCGTCTCGTCGGTGAACTGCGGGTTGTTCACGGCGCCGACCGCCTCGTAGAAGGCCTTGGCCCTGGCCAGGTCGCGCACGGGCAGGTTGACGAAGATCTGCTTGGTCATGCTGGGGTTCCTCGGGTTGTTTCGATGGGATGGTACATGCCGCTTTTCGGGTGCCGGCATGTCCCCACGACGTCCGGCACGCCCCAGTTTCGACACGCCGGATTTATATTTTTCTGTCGAGCTTGCGAACGTTGACGGCCGCCACGCGATCACCGATGCTGGCCGCTCCCCGAGGCGCGACGCGACGCGCCCCGTCATGACCATCAACCCAGCAGGAGCAATCCCATGACGCCCAAGAACACCATCTGCCTCTGGTACGACGGCGACGCCGAGGCCGCCGCCAACTTCTACGCGAAGACCTTCCCCGACAGCCAGGTCAAGGCCGTGCACAAGGCGCCCGGCGATTTTCCGGGCGGCAAGAAGGACAACGTGCTCACGGTGGAATTCACCGTCCTGGGCATCCCGTGCCTGGGCCTGAACGGCGGCCCGATGTTCAAGCACACGGAGGCGTTCTCGTTCCAGGTCGCCACCGACGACCAGGCCGAGACCGACCGCTACTGGAACGCGATCGTCGGCAACGGCGGCCAGGAGAGCGCGTGCGGCTGGTGCAAGGACAAGTGGGGCCTGTCCTGGCAGATCACCCCGCGCGCCCTCACCGACGCCATCACCGACGCCGACCCCGCCGTGCGCAAGCGCGCGTTCGAGGCGATGATGACGATGGGCAAGATCGACATCGCCAGGATCGAGGCGGCGCGCAAGGGCTGAGACGCCGTCGCCCCCGGCGCGGCGGGCCGCCGGCCGCGGTCCCCGGGCGGTGCTTGTCTCCGCCTCAGGGGTATCGCGCCGACACCCAGGCCGCGCGGATGCGCCGGCCGCACTTCATCGAGGCCACGCCTTCCTGCTCGTCGCTGTTGCGCGCCATGCGGGCGACGATACCCCACCAGGTCTTGCCGCCGTCCACCCACGGGTAGAAGCCGAACGCGCCGGGGCTGCTGAAGGCGCCGTCGCCCGCGGCCGGGTCGTCCTCGACCCAGTGTCCGATCGAGTAATGGTCGCTCTCGGCGGGGATCGGCGTGTAGACCGCGTTCGCGCAGGTGCGTGGATTGGTGCAGACCGGGTGCGTTCCGAGCAGCGCCCCCATTCGCAGGGACCCGCCGACGACGCGCTGCAGGAACGCGCCGTAGGTCGCCGCGTCGGTGTAGATGCCGCCGGCCAGTTGCGGCTGCGAGTATGCGAACGCGGTGCCCAGCGTCGCGTTGATCGCACCGGCGAGCGCCGCGTCGTCGTCGGCGGCCAGGCCGTTGTCGAACGCGTGCTTCTCCATGTGGCCACCGCCGTAGTAGAACTTGCCGTCGTTGACCGCTTCGTAGGCGCCGTTGCTGCCCGTGGCCTCGCAGCTGGCCACCGTGTCGCCCGGCTGGCAGCCCGTGAAGTCGGTGTAGCCGCTGGTGAAAGTCAGGAAGTGGGTGTCGGCGTCGGTCAGCACGCCCCCGCGCTGCTCCGCGACGTAGGCGCCGTAGACGAGCTTGGAGGCCGACGCGATCGACATGACGGTCCGCGCCGTCGGCGGCGCGACGCCGACGCTGCCGTCGCCCTGCCGGCCGGTGGCGTCGCCGACCGACCAGTAGAACGGCTGCACGGCGACGCAGTCGGCGGCTTGCGATGCCGCGCTCGCGGCCGCGGCGGCGCGCTGGGCGATGGTCGGGGGCGGTGCGGGCGCGGGTGCGGGCGCAGGCGCGGGCGTCGGCGTCGCCGTCGGCGAGGGGGCCGGCGACCCGCCGCCGCATGCCACTACAAGCGAGGCGAGCAGCGTGACGGTGGCGAGTCGGGTCGTGCGGTCCAGCATGTCGGTCTCCGGTCGGATGACCGGACTATCCGTGCGACCTTCCCGTTGCGCCGGCGCTCGGGATGACGAATCGTGACGGCGCTGTCGCAATCGAGAACGGGGTGGGGCATGGCCTCGACAGCCACTCGGGATGCGGCTCGCGACCGCGAGCTGGTGCGAGCGAGGAGACGATGCCCCTGTGCGCGCCATTCGAGGCGTGGCCGGATCGCCCCATCGTCCTTCACGACAAGGAGCGCCGGCGAATCCCCCGGACGAAAATCGAGGGCACAAAAGCAAGAGCCGCCCGCAGGCGGCTCGACTCGGGGCTACAGGATCTACCACTCGCGCAGCTTGACCCGCAGGCGCGCGATCGACTGGCTGTGCAGCTGGCAGACCCGGCTCTCGGTGACCTTGAGCACCGCCGCGATCTCCTTGAGGTTCATGTCGTGCTCGTAGTACATCGACATCACGTACTGCTCGCGCTCGGGCAGGTTCTTGATCGCCTCGACCAGCGCCTCGCGCATGCGGTGGTCCTGCAGCATCGACAGCGGGTTCACGTCCTCGTTCGCGACGTGACGGTCGAGGTAGTCGTCGCCGCCCTCGTCGCCCGACATGTCCTCCAGATACACCAGCTGCGTGCCCCGCACCTTGCCCAGCACCTCCTGGTACTGCGCCAACGACATGCCCATCATCTCGGCGATCTCGCTTTCCTGCGGCGCGCGGCCCAGCTTCTGCTCGAGCTTGTGCACCGCCGTCTCGATCTCGCGCTGCTGGCGGCGGCCGCCGCGGCTCATCCAGTCGCTGCCGCGCAACTCGTCGAGCATCGCGCCGCGGATGCGCTGCGTCGCGAAGGTCTCGAACTGCACGCCCTGCTCCGCGTCGAAGCGCGACATCGCGTCGTTCAGGCCGATCATGCCCACCTGGATCAGGTCGTCGATCTCGACGTTGGCCGGCAGCTTGGCAATCATCTGGTGCGCGAGGCGGCGCACCAGCGGGCTGTATTGCTTGAGCATCGCGTTGGCGTCGAGCTGGCCTTTGGCGGTGTACATGGCGGTCTCCGGATTCTTGTTCAAGCGGACAAAAAGGAATTCAGGGCGCGGGCGGTCTGCTCGGTCGTCCAGACAGGGTCGGCGGACGAGGCGACGGCCGGCACTGCTGCGGCAGCGGCCTGCACGCGCAACTGCGCGGCGGCCAGGCGCATCAGGTCGGGGCCGGAAGCCGCGCCGAAGGCGATGTCCGCGGCTATCGTGGCCGAGTCGTGCAACGCGGCGCCCAGGAAGCGGTCGGCGCAGTCGGACAGGCGGCGCGCGATCTGCGCCGGCGTCGGACCACGGCCCTTGGTCGCGGGCATCACGAGGTCGAAGCTCATGAGGCCCAGTCGCTGCGACAGCAGCTTCAGGGCGGCATACGCGTGCGTGATGCTCTCGCCCACGCCCGAGGCCAGCAGCACCGGGCGCAGCGGCTGCTCGCCCAGCATGCGGGCGAGCACGCGCGCCTCGGCGTGCATGACGACGACGTCGACGTCCTGCACGACGCTCATCATGCGCGGCACGAAACTCGTGCACGAGCCGCGCGTGTCGACGAACTGCATCGGCAGGCCGCGCGCGGCCAGGTAGGCCAGTTGCGGCGCCAGCGGCTCGACGCATGCGCCGAGGTCGATGAAGGCCAGCTCGCCGGGTTCGGGGGCGGTGTCGGCCGCGTCGACGACCAGCGTGTTCAGGCCCTGCTCCGCGAACACGCTCGCAAGGCGCGCCAGAACGGCACCGTGGTACTCGACGTGCGGATTCGCGACGACCGGCACCAGCACGCCCTGGCTCGCGGCGAACATGCGCCGCAGGCCGTCGGCCTGGTCGGTCGGAGGGGGGTTGCGACGACGGGATGTCATGTAAGCAACTATGTCCGGACGGGTGTTGATGCGATCGGGCGAAAAGCGGTGTTTCGTCGTGGTGTTCAGACGCGCAGCTGCGCGGCCGAATGCTGGCTCACGCCGGCCTGCGCGAACACGAGGTGCACGTCCTGCGGATCCATGCGGTAGGCCGCGCTGCCGCCGCCCTTGAGCGCGCGATGCACGAGCGCGTTGGCCGACAGGTGGTGCCAGTCTTCCGGCACGCGCTGGCCGTTGGCCACGCCGATGTTCTTGAGCTTGTGTCGGATCAGCGCATCCAGCGCCGGGGCCAGCTTCACGGCCTCGTCGATCTTGGACAGGATGACGCCGGCGCACGCCGAGGCCTTCCAGTTGATGATCACGTCGTCGATGGTCTCGCCCTGCGACGAGGCGTCGACCACCAGCACCTTCTTGATCGAGCGGTGCGCCAGCATCTCCAGCAGCTCGCGGGTGCGGCCGTCGCGCTGGGCCATGCCCGCCGTGTCGATCAGCACCATCTTCTTGCCGGCCAGCAGCTCGAGCAGGTCTTCCAGCGATGCGCGGTCGTGCGCGGTATGCACCGGCACGCCCAGGATGCGGCCGTAGGCGCGCAGCTGTTCGTGCGCGCCGACGCGATAGGCGTCCAGCGTGATCAGGCCCAGGTTGGCGGCGCCGTGGCGCGCGGCGAAGCCGGCGGCGATCTTGGCGGTTGTCGTGGTCTTGCCGACGCCGGTGGAGCCGATCAGCGCGAACACGCCGCCCTGGTCCTCCATCGCCATCTCGGACTCGCTGGTGAGCAGGTTGCGCTCCAGCACGCCGGCGGCCCAGGCGTTCTCGTCGGGCACGTTACCGGGCAGCGCGTCGACCATCTTGCGGATCAGCGCCGGCGAGAAGCCGACGTCCAGCAGCTTCTGCGCGAGCATCGCCTGGCGCGGCTGGCGCTGCAGCTTCTCCATGAAGGCCAGGGCGCCGAAGCGCTCCTCGATCAGGCCCTTCATCGAGCGCAGCTCGTTGACCATGTCCATGTGGTTGTTGCGGCTGACCACGTCGGCCAGGTGCGTCACCGACGCGGCCTGCGGCGCCGGCGCTTCCTCCGCGTAGTCGTCGTGCAGCGTCGGCGCGTTGGAGAACGACATCGGCGACGGACGCTCCGCGCGCTGCGGCGCCGGCGTCGGCTCGACGCGCTGCTGCGCGGCGCGGCGCTGCGGGGCCGGCGCGGGGGCGTCGAAATAGTCGTCGTTGGCGTCGATGGCCTGCATTTGCTGCTGGCGCTCGGCGGCGCGGGAGAGCGCGGTGCGCGCGGCGCCGGTCTGGGCGAGCGCGCTGCGCGTCGTCTCGGGGGCGCGGGCGGGCTCGGCCTCGACCGGCTGGTTGTGCAGTTCGGCGTGGCGGCGCTTGAGCATGCGGTCGCGCACGTAGTCCTGGAACGACAGCGTGCTCATGGCGAGCTGGTCGGCGTCGGCCTCCACCTCGTTCTGCGGCACGCCCATGCGGTTGGCGAGCTCGCGCTGCGCGCCGGCCAGGCCGGCGTTCTGCGCGGCGGCCGGTGCGGCCGCGGCGGCGGCGCGCTGCGAGATCGGAGCCCGGCGCGGGGCCGTGGCGGTGGGCGCCTCGGCTTCGGCGGTGAGGCGCTCGAGGCCGGCGACGCTGTCGGGCGCCATCGCGAGCACTTCGATCCCTTCGGCGCACGGCTTCGTCGACAGCACCACGGCGTCGACGCCGAAGGCCTGGCGCACCAGCGCGAGGGCCTCGCGCGAAGTGCGGGCAGCAAAGCGTTTGACGTTCATGCGGTACCTCCGATGATCGAGCCGATCCGGATCGAGTGGGTTTCTGGAATTTCACTGTGAGCCAGCACCTTCAGGCGCGGGGCGGCTCGCTTGAGCAGTCGGGCCAGCGGGGCGCGCAGCGCGTCCGGCACCAGCAGGCAGGCCGGGTGGCCCTTGTCTTCCTGGCGGCGGGCCATGTCCGAGGCCTGGCGCGTCAGCGTGTCGGCCACGCCCGGGTCGAGCACCGCGCCGTGCGGCGACGTGAGGGCCTGCGTGACCATGCGTTCGAGATCGGGTTCCAGCGCGATGACGTCCAGCTCGCGCACCGGGCCGTAGATCTGCTGGACGATCGCCGGGGCGATATGCGTGCGGATGCGGCGCGCCAGCTCGGCCGGGTCGGTGACGGTGCCGGCGTGCTCGGCCAGCGATTCGACGATCGAGCGGAAGTCGCGGATGTGCACGCCCTCTTCCAGCAGCAGCTGGAGGACCTTTTGCAACGGGGCGATGGCGATCATCTTGGGCACGACGTCTTCGATCAGCTTCGGGGCCAGCTTGGTCACGTGTTCGACCAGCATCTGGACTTCGTTGCGGCCCAACAGGCGAGCCGCGTTCACTTGCATCAAGTGTGAGAGATGGGTGGCCACGACGGTCGGGCAATCAACCACCGTATAGCCACTCATTTGGGCACTTTCGCGCTGGCGCTCCTCGATCCAGACGGCAGGCAGGCCGAAGGCCGGGTCCACGCACTTGGTGCCGGGCAGCGCGAGCGTCGTGCCACCCGGGTTGATCGCCAGGAACATGCCCGGGAAGGCCTCGCCCTCGCCGATGACGGCGCCGCGCAGCGTGACGCGGTACATGCTGGGCTTGAGCTCCAGGTTGTCGCGGATGTGCACCGAAGGCGGCAGGAAGCCGACGTCCTGCGCGAACTTCTTGCGCACGCCCTTGATGCGCGCGAGCAGGTCGCCGGAGCGGCTCTTGTCGACCAGCGCGATCAGGCGATAGCCCACTTCCAGGCCCAGGATGTCGACCGGGGTGACGTCGTCCCAGCCGGCCTCGGCGTCGGCCGGCTTGGGCGGCGGCGGCACGTCGGCCCTGGCCTTGGCGGCGGCGGCGTCGCGCGCGGCCTTCTTCGTCTGGAAGTGCGCGAACCAGCCGGCGGCGCCCGCGATCATCATGAAGACCAGGTGCGGCATGCCCGGGATCAGGGCCAGCGCGCCGACGATGGCCGCGGTGATGCCCATCGCCTTGGGCGAGCCGAACAGCTGGCTGCGGATCTGCGAGCCGGAATCCTCTTCCTTGCCGACGCGCGAGACGACCATGGCGGCGGCCACCGAGATCAGCAGGCCGGGGATCTGCGCGACCAGCGCGTCGCCGACCGCCAGCAGGATGTACGAATCGGCCGCCTCGCCGGCCGACAGGCCGTGCTGCACGACGCCGATGATGAAGCCGCCGATGATGTTGATGAACAGGATCAGGATGCCGGCCATCGCGTCGCCGCGCACGAACTTCGAGGCACCGTCCATGGAGCCGAAGAACTCGGCCTCGTCGCCGACTTCGCGGCGGCGCTGCTTGGCCATCGCCTCGTCGATCAGGCCGGCGTTGAGGTCGGCGTCGATGGCCATCTGCTTGCCGGGCATCGCGTCGAGGGTGAAGCGCGCGCCGACTTCGGCGATGCGCTCGGCGCCCTTGGTGACCACGATGAAGTTGATCACCACCAGGATGGCGAACACGATCAGGCCGACGGCGAAGTTGCCGCCGATCAGGAAGTGGCCGAACGACTCGATGACGTGGCCGGCCGCGCCGGGGCCGGTGTGGCCTTCCATCAGCACCACGCGGGTGGAGGCGACGTTGAGCGACAGGCGCAGCAGCGTCGTGATCAGCAGCACGGTGGGGAACGCGGCGAAGTCCAGCGGTCGCACCAGGTTGGCCGACACCAGCATCACCATCAGCGCCATCGCGATGTTGAACGTGAAGAACAGGTCCAGCACGAAGGAAGGCAGCGGCAGCACCATCATGGACAGCACCATGACGATGAAGACGGGCGCCATCAGGGCCTTGCCGAGCGCGCCGTTGCCGCCGGTCAGGGATGCGAGGAGGTTCTTGATCTGGTCCATCGAAGGGCTCTGCTTCGCTTAGGCCGCGGCGGCGCGCGGGCCGGGACGACGACGCTTGGGCTTGGGACCGCCGGTGAGCGGATCGAGTTCGGGCGGCACGCTGACGTCCGGCGCGCGCACGTTCAGGTTCGGGGCGGCGCGCAGCTGGTACACCCAGGCCAGCACCTGCGCCACGGCGGCGAACAGCATGGCCGGCACCTCGGCGTCGATCTCGACGTGGGTGTAGAGCGCTCGCGCCAGCGGCGGGGCCTCGAGCACCGGCACGCCGGCGTCGCGCGCCAGGTCGCGGATGCGCATGGCCAGGCGGTCGGTGCCCTTGGCGACGACGCGCGGGGCGCCCATCGCCTCCTGGTCGTACTTCAGCGCGACCGCGTAGTGGGTCGGGTTCATGACGACGATGTCGGCCACGGGCACCGCCTTCATCATGCGGCGCCGGGCCATCTCGCGCATCTTCTGCTTGATCTTGGCCTTGACCTCGACGTTGCCCTCGGACTCCTTGTGCTCCTGCTTGACTTCCTCGCGGGACATCTTGAGCTTGTCCATGAACTGCTTCTTCTGCCACGGCACGTCGACCAGGGCCCACAGCGCCAGCACGCCCAGCATCGCCAGGAAGCCGCCGCCCAGCGTGCGGCCGACCGTGGCGAGGCCGTCGGGCAGCTCGGCGGTGAGCACGCCGCCGAGGGCGGCGAAGTGGCTGCGCAGGTAGGTGGTGCCGGCAAAGCCGACCGCGATCGCCAGCGCCGACGCCTTCAGGACGTTGAGCAGCTGCTGGAAGTTGAAGATGCGGCCGAAGCCCGAGATCGGGTTCAGCTTGCCGAAGTTCGGGCTGACGGCCTTCATCGTCAGGTTCCAGCCGCCGAAGGCGACGTTGGAGCCGACAGCGGCCGCCATGAACAGGCCGCCCACCATCAGCACGACCATCAGGCCGCGCGTGAACAGGCCCAGGGCGAACTCGCCGGCCAGGTGCGGGTCGGCGATCACCCGGTGGTCGAAGGTCAGGCCGTCGCTCAGCAGGTGCTGGACGTAGCTCGTCAGCGACGGCATCACCGTGAACAGCAACCCCGCGGCCAGGCCCATGGCGACGAAATGCCCCAGGTCCCGCGAGCGCGGGACGTTGCCTTCCTGCCGCGCCTTGCGAATCTTCTTCGCTGAGGCGGGTAGGTTGCGGTCTGCGGAGTCTTGGCCGGCCATGGAGGAGCTGGAAACGGAACGAGGGCAGGGTTTGCGTGTGACGACATGTTGCCGGGCGGCTCCGGAAACTTGAGCCGGAAAAGAGCCGTAAATCCAGCTTCATCCGGGCCCGCTTCGCCGGGCAGAAAGCCCCTGCGGCGGCGGACCGAAAGCGTCCAGGGGGAGAAGCGGGGCAAAATCCCGTCTTTTCCGATTCGCGCCAGCCGTCAAGGCGCCTGCCACCGATGTTCCGCACCCTGCTCAAATCGAAGATCCACCGCGCCCGCGTCACGCACTGCGAGCTGCACTACGAGGGCTCGTGCGCCATCGACGAGGACCTGCTGGACGCCGCGGACATCCGCGAGAACGAGCAGGTCCACATCTGGGACGTGGACAACGGCGAGCGCCTGGTCACCTACGCCCTGCGCGCGCCGCGCGGCAGCGGCATCGTCTCGCTCAACGGTTCGGCCGCGCGCCGCGCCACCGTGGGCGACCTGGTGATCATCGCGGCGTTCGCCCAGGTGCACGAGGACAGGCTCGACGACGCGCAGCCGAAGCTCGTCTTCGTCGACGCCGACGCCGGCAACCGCATCAAGCCGCGTCCGACATTCGTGGGCCACACCGAAGAGACCGTCGCGGCAGCCAAGTCCGCACGATGACGGCCACGCTCACGGGCTCCAACGCCGCCTGGCGGGCCCGCAGCCTGCGGGCCGTCTGGCACCCGTGCACGCAGATGAAGGCGCACGGCGCCCCGGACGGCCCGTCGGCCGATTCGACGCCGCTGGTCGCCATCGCGTCGGCCGAAGGGCCGTGGCTCGTCGACGTCGAGGGCAAGCGCTACCTCGACGGCATCAGCTCGTGGTGGACCAACCTGTTCGGCCACGGGCACCCCGCGATCCGGGCGGCGCTGGTCGACCAGCTGTCGCGCCTGGACCACACGATGCTGGCCGGGTTGACGCACGCCCCCGTGGTCGAGTTGTCGGAACGCCTGGCCGCCCTCACCGGCCTGGGTCACGCGTTCTACGCCAGCGACGGCGCCTCGGCCACCGAGATCGCCCTGAAGATGAGCGCGCACCACTGGCGCAACGCGGGCCGGCCGGCCAAGAACCGCTTCGTCGCGCTGCGGGGCGGTTACCACGGCGAGACCGCGGGTGCGCTCGGCGTGACCGACATCGCGCTGTTCCGGGAAGCCTATGCGCCGCTGGTGCGGCTGTCGGCGACCGTGCCGTCGCCCGACGCGCGCGACGCGCAGGGCGACGAGACCGCCGCCGACGTCGCGCGGCGGGCCGCGCGCGAGCTCGCGCAGTGGCTCGCCGCGCACCACGAGGAGATCGCCGCCGTCATCGTCGAGCCGCTGGTGCAGTGCGCCACGGGCATGGCGATGCACGACGCGGCCTACCTGCGCGAGGCACGCGCGCTGTGCGACCGTTTCGGCGTGCACCTGGTGGTCGACGAGATCGCCACCGGCTTCGGCCGCACCGGCACGATGTTCGCGCACCAGCAGGCCGGCATCCGGCCGGACTTCATCTGCCTGTCCAAGGGCCTGACCGGCGGCACGCTGCCGCTGGCCGCGGTGCTCACCACCGACGCCGTCTACGACGCGTTCTACGACGACGACGCCGCGCGCGGCTTCCTGCACTCGCACTCGTACACCGGCAACCCGCTCGCGTGCCGCGCGGCGCTGGCCACCCTCGACATCTTCGAGCGCGAGAACGTGCTCGCCGTCAATCTCGAGCGCGCCGCCATGGTCGACGGCTTGCTCGCGCCCCTGCACGCGCACCCGCGCGTGCGTCACGCGCGGCGGCTGGGCATGATCTGGGCCTGGGACATTGCCGAGGCGCCGCCGAACTTCGCGCGCCGCTACGCGCGCCACGCGCTCGCCCACGGCCTGCTGCTGCGCCCCATCGGCGCGACGCTGTACGCGATGCCGCCCTACGTGCTCGAGCAGGACACCGCGCGCCACCTCGCCGACGGCGCGCTGGCGGCGCTGGAGGCCACGCTGGCCGAGGAGCAGCCCTCGCTGTTCGGCGACGAGCGGGCGTTGCCATGAGCGTCGCACTGCCGATCCGAAGGCGCTCGCGCCGCAGCCCGCAAAGCGGAGGCTTGCGGTGAGCGTTGGTTTCTTCGTGGTCGGTACCGACACCGGTGTCGGCAAGACCCACGCCACCTGCGCGCTGCTGCACGCGCTGGCGCGGCGCCACGAGCGCGTGTGCGGCATGAAGCCCATCGCCGCGGGCGGCGTGCAGACCCCGGACGGGCTGGGCAACGAGGATTCGATCGCGCACCGCGCCGCGTCCACCGTGCGCGTGCCGGCCGCGCTCGACAACCCGATCCTGCTGCCGGAGCCGTTGTCGCCGCACCTGGCGGCGGCGCGCGCGGGCGCGGCGATCTCGCTCGACGTCGTGCTCCACGCCGTCGCGGAGCTGCGCCGCCGCACGGACGCGCTGGTGGTCGAAGGCGCCGGCGGCTTTCTCGTGCCGCTGACCGACACGCTCACCGGGGCCGACCTCGCGGTCGCGATCGGCCTGCCCCTGGTGCTGGTGGTGGGCATGCGGCTCGGTTGCCTCAACCACGCGCTGCTGACGGCCGAGGCGATCCGCGCGCGCGGCCTCGTGCTCGCCGGCTGGATCGCCAACCGCGTCGACCCCGGCTTCCTCTGTCCCGACGAGAACCTGGACTACCTGCGCACGCACCTGGACGCCCCGCTGCTGGCCGACCTGCCGTTCTCGCCGACCCCCGATCCGCGCGCCGACGCCGATCGCTTCGCGCTTCCCGCATGACTTCCGACACGCACCACGGCGGGCCGTCCTGGCTCGACGAGATCCCGCAGCGCCTCGCCGCGCTGGACGCTGCCCACCTGACGCGGCAACGCCGCGAGGTTCGCCCCGACGACGGCGCCTGGCTGCGCGTGGACGGCCGCCGCATGCTGGCCTTCTGCAGCAACGATTACCTCGGGCTGTCGCAGCACCCCGCGCTGCGCGAGGCCGCGATCGCCGGCGCGCAGCGCTACGGCGTGGGCAGCGGCGGCTCGCCGATGGTCAGCGGCCACAGCGAGGCCAATGCCGCGCTCGAACGCGAGCTCGCCGCGTTCGTCGGCCTGGAGCGCGCGCTGTACTTCTACGCCGGCTATGCCACCAACGCGAGCATCGTGCCTGCGCTGGTCGGCCCGGACGATGCGCTGTTCTCCGACGCGCTGAACCACGCCTGCCTGATCGACGGCGCGCGGCTGTCCAAGGCGATCATCCACCGCTTCGAGCATGCCGACCTCACGCAGCTGGACGCGCTGATGCACGCCAGCCCGGCGCGCCGCAAGCTGGTCATCAGCGACGCGGTCTTCAGCATGGACGGCGACGTCGCCGACATCCCCGCGCTGATCGCGCTGTGCGAGCGCCATGATGCACTGCTGCTGCTGGATGACGCGCACGGCTTCGGCGTGCGCGGGCCGCAGGGCCGCGGATCGCTGGCCGCCGTCGGGCGCACGGGCGCGCACGCGAGCCGCCGCGTCGTCTACATGGCCACGCTGGGCAAGGCCGCCGGCGTGGCGGGCGCGTTCGTGGCCGGCAGCCACGTGCTGGTCGAATGGCTGCTGCAGAAGACGCGCAGCTACACCTTCGCCACCGCCGCGCCCGCGATGCTGGCCGAGGGCGTGCGCGCCGCGCTGCGCGTGTTCCGCGACGAACCCGAGCGGCTCGCGCAACTGCAGCGCAACATCGCCAGGTTCCGTGCGGGCCTGCCGGCCGCGATCGAGGGCATGCCGTGGACCCTGCTGCCCTCGGAGACGGCGGTGCAGGCGCTGGTGATCGGTGCCAACGACGACGCGCTGCGCGTGATGCAGGGGCTCGCCGACGCGGGCCTGTGGGTGCCGGCGATCCGTCCACCCACCGTCGCGGAAGGCACCGCGCGGCTGCGCATCGCGCTGTCGGCCGCGCACACGGAAGGCGACATCGACGCGCTGCTGCGCGGACTGGCGCAGGCCGCCCGCGGCTCGCGGTAGCGCCCGGCCTGGGCCGGCCCGCGCCGGCCTACCTGGGCTGCTCGTCGCCCGGCCTGCGATCCTTGCCCTTCCTCGCGTCCGCGTCGGCCTTGGCCTTCGCCTCGGCCTCGGCCTTCGCCTTCGCGGCCTGCTCCTGCTGCAGCTTCTGAGCCTGCTCCTGGCGCGCCTTCAGGGCCTGTTCCTGTTGCGCCCTCCCGGCCTGCTCCTGCCGGGCCTTCTGCTCGGCCTGGGCCTTCTGCGCCTGCTCCTGCTGTGCCTTCGCGGCCTGCTCCTGCTGCGCCTTCTGCTCGGCCTGCGCCTTCTGCGCCTGTTCCTGCTGCGCCTTCGCGGCGGCCTGCTCCTGCTGCGCCTTCGTGGCCTGCTCCTGCCGGGCCTTCTGCTCGGCCTGCGCCTTCTGCGCCTGTTCCTGCTCCGCCTTCGCGGCGGCCTGCTCCTGCTGCGCCTTCTGCTCGGCCCGCGCCTTCTGCGCCTGCTCCTGCTGCGCGCGCTGCCGGGCCTGCTGCTGTTGCAGCGCCCGGGCCTGCTCCTGCTGCGCCTTCGCGGCTGCCTGCTCCTGCTGTGCCTTCTGTTCGGCCTGTGCCTTCTGCGCCTGTTCCTGCTGCGCGCGCTGCTGGGCCTGCTGCTGCGCCTGTTGCTGCATCGCCTGCATCTGCGCCTGACGCGACTTCAGCGCCTGTTCCTGCTGCGACGAGAGCGGCGGCTGGCCCTGCTGCGCCCGCTGCTGCTGCGCCTGCTGGATCATCTGCGCCTGCTGCGCCTGCTGGGCCTGCTGGGCCTGCAACTGGGCGCGCTGCGGCGCGGCCTGGGCCGCCGGGTTCGGTGCCGCGCCCGGTTGCGCGACGGGCAGGCGCACGGGCTGCGCCGCGGGCAGCGTCGGCGCCTGGTGCCCCGGCTGCCAGACGGCCACCGCGTTGGTCGTGCGCGGGACGGGGGCGGTCGGACGCGTGCCCGCCACGGCAGGGATCGGGCGATGCGGGTCGGCCGCGACGGCCTGGTGGAAGTCCTGGTGGTTCGCCGTGGCCGTGGCCGGCGCCACGATCGTCACGTTGCGCACGTTGGTGACGTTGGTGACGTTGCTGATGTTGGTGATGTTGTTCGTGACGTTGTGGCTCTCGTTCTCCACGTTGCCGTTCACGCGCATGCCCACGTTGACCACCGGCGGCGCCCCCACGACCACGCGGGGCGGCGTGTTCACCGGCGCCGGCACGATGATGCCGGGGCGCGAGCCTGGCGGCGGCGGCACGAACACGCCCTGCGGCCCGTCTGCGTGGTGGCCTGCATGCACGCCCGCCGCGACGATCGCGGCCGCGATCGCGATGCCCGCAGCCGGCGCGATGAAGTGGCGATCGGGCGGCTGCCAGTAGGCCGGCACGTACACCACCTTGTCCTGGCGGTGCTCGTAGTACGGCTCGTGCCAGCGGTAGCCCTCCCGCGGCGGCCGCGCCCAGCGGCCGGCACACCACACCCAGCGGCCCTGCCAGCCCCAGTAGCCGCCGGTCCACACGGCGTCCGGATAGGGTGGCGGCGGCACCTCCTCCACCAGCATCGGCGGCGGCGCCCAGTCGACCGCGACCGGCGCCGGCTGTTCCAGCGGCGGGTCGACATAGACGCTCACCACCTGCCGCTGGTCGTCGTCGGCGTAGTCGGGGTCGTTCGCGTACACCGGCGCGTTCGCGTAGGTCGATTCGTTGGCGTACCCCGCGGCCGGCGGCGCGTACTCGAGCGGCGCGTTCGCGTTCGAATAGTCGTTCGCCGCCACGCGCGCGGGCGCACGCGCCGGCGCCTGTGGCAGCGGCTGTGCGGGCGCCTGCGTGGCGACGGCAGTCGGCGCCTGCAGCGGGGCCGGCATCGGCGCCAATGCGTCGGAGGCCGCGGTGTCGGATGCGGCCGCCATCGGCGCCGGCGGCGCGGCGCTCTCCTTGGAGCAGGCGGCGAGCACGGCCAGCGCGATCAGCGCGGCGGCGTGCAGCCCGAACGGTGCGGGGCGCAAGGATGAGCGTGCGGGCATGATGGCTGGCCTCTTGTCGACGAAATCACCCCGGCGCGGCAATCGGCCTGCCCGGCCGCTCCGAGAGTGCGTGCTGACGAACCTGGCCGGTGCCCGGTAGAGTCGGGGCTGCCGCCGCCAAGGAGCCGCCATGCATGCCGAGGATTTCCATTCGCCCGACGTCGCCCGCCTGCGCGCCGACCTCGCGCTCGCGCTGCGCGCCGCCGCGCACCACGGGCTCGCCGAGGGCATCTGCAACCATTTCAGCGTCGAGCTGCCCGACGGCTCCGACCGCTTCCTGCTGAACCCGCGCGGCCTGCTCTGGAACCAGATCCAGGCCGATGACATCGTGCTGGTCGCCAACGACGGCACGAAGCTCGCGGGCCGCCACGAGGTCGAATCCACCGCGATGTTCATCCACGCCGCGGTCCACCGCCTGGGCAAGCCCTGCGTGCTGCATACCCACATGCCGTATGCCACCGCGCTGACCCTGACCGCCGACCGCGCCCTCGACACCACCCTGTCGCAGAACGCCATGCGCTTCCACGGCCGCATCGCGGTCGACGCGCATTACAACGGCCTCGCGCTCGACGTCGCCGAGGGCGAGCGCATCGCCGGTGCGATGGGCCCGGCCGACGTGGCCTTCCTCGGCAACCACGGCGTCATCGTCTGCGGCGAGCGCCTGGCGCACGCGTACGACGACCTCTACTTCCTCGAGCGCGCCTGCCTGCACCAGGTGCTGGCCCAGTCCACCGGCCGCCCGCTGGCCCCGGTCGGCGAGGTGCTCGCGCGCCACGTCGGCGAGCAGACGCGCGGCGAGCGGCTGCAGTCGGAGCTGTTCTTCGAGGCGCTGCGGCGCACGCTGTGATGCGGCGACGCCTCGCGGGCGCCTAGGCGGACATGCTCAGCCAACGTCGCGTCTGGCCGTGCCACACCGGATCGCGGAATCCGGCATCGCCAAGCAGGCGTTCCAGGTCATTCCCCGACAGCGCTTCTGCCGCGAAGGAATGCCACCAGCTGCCGTTCGGCCGGTCGTAGCGAAGCGTCATCGTCACGACATCGCCGCATCGCGAGGCCTGTTCGACGGTGATCGTCGAACTGCCCGAGCCATGCACGTCGCCCGCACGGGCGTTGCGCAGCCACTGCGGGTCGTGGCGCTGCACGAACAGGCGGCCGCCGGGAACGAGGTGGCGATGTGCGGCGCCGAGAAAGGCGGCTCGCACGGAAGCATCCGGGTGGTTGACCAGGCCACTGGCGAGGACGGCGCCGTCGAAGCGATCCGCCAGATCGAGCCGCGCGATGTCGCCGCAGACGGCCGTGGCCTCGGAAGGCAGCGCAGCCAGCATGTCGGCCGAATCGTCGACCGCCGTCACGTGCCGCCCCGGCCCGATCAGGCGGCGCGTCAGTCGACCCGTGCCGCATCCCAGTTCGAGGAGGCGGGCGCAGTCGCCCAGATCGCCGAGGATGTCGTCCAGCTCGCCCAGATAGGGCAGGTCCCGGTAGAGCTCGACCGAGCAACCGTCCCGGGTCCGTGCGCCGGGGCCGACGCCGGAAAACTCATGGGCCATCTGAATCCTCCCTGCAGGAAGCGGCCGGCCGCGATGGCGCGCTGCCGTCCGCGACAGATCCGCGGCAAGGCGTCGGTGGCATTCCCGGGCAGTTCGGACCCGGCACGTCTCGCCTGCGTTTCCAGTCATGCTACCCGCGAGGCGTCTTCCCCGGAAGCGCCCTGCCGCCGGCCAATGTCGGACGACGCCGCATTCGCCGCCACCGCCGAGCGCCGCGGCACCGCACTTGCCGCATCGGGGCCTCAGCCCGCCTTGCCGGGCGCAACACGGAAACGCCATCATGAACAAGACCATCATCGCCCTGCTCGCCGCCACCGCCGCCACGCTGTCGCTGGGCGCCTACGCCGACGACGACACGATGACGCACACCGAGGCCGGCGCCGCCAAGGCGCAGGCCAAGGCCGACTACAAGGCCGACAAGGCCCAGGCCAAGGCCGACTACCACGCCAACAAGGCAGCGTGCGAACGCCACACCGAGGGCGCGGTCGAGCGCGCGTGCAAGCACGACGCCCGGGCCCAGGCCAAGGAGGACAAGGCCGACGCCAAGCTGGACTACAAGCAGGACAAGGCCGACATCAAGTCCGACACGAAGTAAGCCCCGAACCCGGGCCGCTTCGATCGATCGTTGCAGGGTCGGCACCGGCACGATGAGGTCATCGGCCGGCGCCGGCCCTGTCGCGCTTGAGGCATGATGCCGGCCCCGGACACGAGTCCGGCCATCACACCAGAAGAGAGAAGCTCCCATGTCCCTGACCAAGCTCGTCGCGGTCGCCTGCGCGCTGTCGATGTTCGCCGTGGCGGCGCAGGCGCGTCCGCGCCATCACCACCATCACCGTCATCATCACCATCACAAGCACCACAAGGCGCATCGCTGATGGCGGTCCGGCCCCGGAGGCGCCCGGGGCCCAGGACCGTCACCCGGTGGCGGCCCGCCCGCGCTCGTTCAGCCGCGGGCCCGCGTCCGGCGCACCGCCGCTGAGGTCGCGGAACTCCTGGAGGGCACGGACGCTGCCGCCGCGCACCAGCAGCGTCGCGGGCTGAGGTTGCCGGACTCGCGCGCCAGGGCGCCGTGCGCCCGGCACCTGGTCGACCTGCCGACGCCTCGCTCCAGATGCGGGCGCGATACGTCGCCGAACAGTCGCCCGTGAACGCGGGCGAGCACCAGGCGCCGCGACGGCGCAACGGGCTGCGCGGCCCACCGCTCACGGCGCGCAAGCGCGCCGGATCGCCCCATCGCACGGACCAGTTTGCTGATCGTGCGCCCGGTGTTTCTCCGTGCAAAGCTGGTTGGCAACCCGGCCATTCGAGACGACATTGGCCACCTCGGCGGTGACTTCGTTGCAACGAAGCGTCGACCGCGACACACACCACGACCCGAAAACGAGGGCAGCCATGACTGTCGATCTCCAGGAAGACCTGCGTGCGCCCGCGCCACGCGGCGACGCCCACGCGCCCGCCTCGGCGCTGTCCACGCTCTCGGCCCTGAGCGCCGCCACCTTCGCCGCTGCGACGCTGGCGGCCTGCGGGGGCGGCTCCTCGCCCACACCATCGCCATCGCCGTCGCCCGTACCGCCGCCGCCACCGCCGCCCGCGCCCACGCAGGCCGAGGCCGCGCGCTTCCTCGCCCAGGCGTCGATGGGCGCGAGTCGAGCGGAGATCGCCAATGTCGTGAGCCTGGGCTACGCCGGCTGGCTCGACGCGCAGTTCGCGCTGCCCGTGACGGACACGCGCTGGGACTGGCTCGTCGCGCAGGGCTACACCGCTGCCACGCACAAGAACGACCAAGCCGGCTTCGACGCGACGATGTGGCGCAAGCTGCTCAACGCGCCCGACACGCTGCGCCAG
>Ga0209258_100693_pt1 | contig 23226 bp, 23 predicted proteins | sample Araplaol_mTSA_r2_FD_184281 | JGI IMG/M metagenome (GOLD analysis project Ga0209258, IMG submission 184281) | Arabidopsis root microbial communities from North Carolina, USA - plate scrape CL_Col_mTSA_r2 (SPAdes) (version 2) | ecosystem: Host-associated > Plants > Roots > Endosphere | place: USA...
CCTGCGGCAGCAATGCCTGCTGTTGCGGTTCGTAGGGCAAATAGCTCATACCCAAAATCTACCCGCCACACGATCAGGCGCGTATCGGTCCCACCCCGTAGTCAAGTTCTGCCGCGCAGACTCCTAGGGCGCCATCACGAAGCAGTTGCGTCCGGCGTCCTTGGCCTGGTACAGCGCCACGTCGGCGCGCGCGACGAGGGTCTCGGCCGACTCGCCCGGCACGCAGGTGGCCACGCCCGCCGACACGGTCACCCGCACGTCGGCAGGCAGCGTCGACGTGCTGCTCCAGTCGTGCGCGGCCACCGCGCCGCGGATGCGTTCCACCGCCAGCGACGCGCTCTCCACCGGCGTGGTCACCGGCATCAGCAGCACGAACTCCTCGCCGCCCCAGCGCGCGAAGCGGTCGGTGACGCGCATGTGGGCCTGCACCAGCGTGCAGAAGTCGCGCAGCACCGCGTCGCCCGCCGCGTGGCCGAAGCGGTCGTTGATCGTCTTGAAGTGGTCGAGGTCGAACAGGGCCACCGAGTACGGCTGCTGCGTGCGGTGCGCGCGTTCGCGCTCATCGTGCAGCAGCTCCATGAAGTGGCGGCGGTTGAACGTGCCGGTGAGGTCGTCGTGGCTGGCGAGCTCCTGGATGCGCGCGAGCGACAGCGTCAGCTGCCGGTTGCGCTGCGACAGCTCGGCGCGCAGCGTGCTGAACTGCGTGCCGATCAGCGCCAGGCGGCGCACCGCCAGGAAGAAGAACAGCCACATCAGCACGACGTTGAGGTCGTTCAGCTCGGGGTAGCCGAAGCGGGCCCGGCCGATCCACAGCGCGAGCGCGGTGGTGGCGCCGAAGCCGAGCCACGTCCAGCGGAACTGCTGCGGCGTGAAGCCCAGCATCGCGTAGTTGAACGACACCAGGCTGGAGGCGAGGAAGATCATCCACAGCGTGGGCGCCGCGACGATGAAGACCAGCTGGATGACGTAGTTGCACATCAGCTGGCCCCACAGCAGCCAGCGCTCGCGGAAGTGCAGGTTCCAGCCGCGATGCACCGCCAGGAAGAACAGGCCCGTGCTGCCGGCGCTGAGCAGGAAGAACGCGAGCGCGACGTTCCAGGTGGTGGCGCCGCTCCAGGCGAACAGGCCGATCAGCAAGGACTGCAGCAACGAACTCACCACCGTCATGGCGGTGGTCTGGAGGCGTTGATCCTGGAGTGGCCGTTGCTTGTCGTTCATGGGAGTGACGCGACTCCCGGAGTGCGGAGCGGGTCCGCGCGAGCATACGGGAACGGCCGGGCATTGCCTCTGCTCGGAAACGCCACGTCGCGTCGCATCGCGGCAACGGGTGTCGCGATGCAGGCAGGGATGCTTCAGTCGTTGGTGCGCCGCGTGACGTCGATCGCGCCCGCCTTGACCAACGCCTGTTCGGCGCGCGCGGCCTGCGGCTGGTCGTCGACGTCCACGCGCACGACGGCACCGCCGCGGCGCATCGCGGCGGCATACGCGCTCACGTCCGGGCTCATGCCGAACAGGCCGGCGAGGAAGTTGCGCAGGTGGTCGACCATGCTGTCGTCGGCGATGGCCGGCGGCGGCGCGAGCGCATCGTCGTCGTCCAACACGTGCCTCGGTGTCTCGATCGCATGCACGCGGCGCGGATCGAAGCGGTCGTTGGCGAGCGCGGCGATGGCGGCGCGGGCGGAGTCCTGCTGGTCGAAGGTGCCGACGACGATCTGTCGCATGGTCGTGTCCTTGGGAGGCGGGTGGGGCGTCGTGCCCGTCCCGGCAAGCATCGGGCAAGGCCCATGCCCCGACAACGGGTCGGGACGTCCGTTCGGTGCCAACATGCCCCCATGCACGCCACGCCAGCCACCCGCGCCTTCACCGCCCGACTGGGCCTCGAGCTGCCGCTCATCCAGGCCCCGATGGCCGGCTTCCAGGGCGCGGCGATGGCCGCGGCGGTCTCCGGCGCGGGCGCGCTGGGCTCGCTGCCGGGCGCCGCGATGACCCCGCAGGCGTTGCGCGACGCGGTGAGCGCGATGCGGCGCGATCGCGACCTGCCGGTGAACCTCAACTTCTTCTGCCACGCCCAGCCCGCGGCTGACCCCGCGCGCGAGGCCGCGTGGCGCGAGGCGCTGCGGCCGTACTACGAGGAGCTGGGCCTGTCGTTCTCGGCGATCGCCAACGGCCCGGGCCGGCTGCCGTTCGGCGACGATGCGGCCGACGTGATCGAGGCGCTGCGCCCCGCGGTCGTCAGCTTCCATTTCGGGCTGCCGCCCGCGCCGCTGCTCGAGCGCGTGCGTCGTGCGGGCGCGCAGGTGTGGTCATCGGCGACGACCGTGGCCGAGGCGCAGTGGCTGGCCGCGCAGGGCGTCGACGCGATCATCGCGCAGGGCCTGGAGGCCGGCGGCCATCGCGGCGTGTTCCTGCCCGCCGGCGCGTCGTTCGACCTCGCGTCGCAGTTGCGCATGCGCCCGTTGCTGACGGCCATCCTCGAGGCCGTGCGCGTGCCGGTGATCGCCACCGGCGGCATCGCCGACGCGACCGGCGTGGACGACGCGCTGCGCCTGGGCGCCAGCGCCGTGCAGCTCGGCACCGCCTTCCTGCTGTGCGACGAGGCCACCACCAGCGCGGTGCACCGGGCCGCGCTGCAGAGCGGGGCCGCGAGCCAGACCGCGCTCACCAACCTGTTCAGCGGACGGCCGGCGCGCGGCATCGTCAACCGGCTGATGCGCGAGCTGGGGCCGATCAGCACGCTGCCGCCGGCCTTCCCGTCGGCCGTCAACGCGATCGCGCCGTTGCGCGCGGCCGCCGAGCAGGCCGGCCGCGGCGATTTCTCGCCGCTGTGGGCCGGGCAGGATGTGAGCGGCTGCAGGGCGATCCCGGCGGCGCAGCTGGTGCGCGCGCTGGCCGGGAAGCGCTAGTCCGGTTGCGTCAGGCTCAGGAACGCGCCGGGCAGCAACTCGCCCGCGGTGGTGACCACGATGCGGCCGTCGAGCGCGTCGCTCGCCACCGGCGCGTCCGCGTCGGCGAACTCGCGGATCACCTGGCGGCAGGCGCCGCAGGGCGTGATCGGCTTGAGCTTCGCGGCGGTGACGCCCACCGCCAGGATGCGCCTCGCGCCGGCGGCGACGGCCACGCCGATGGCCACGCGCTCGGCGCAGTTGGTGAGTCCGTACGACGCGTTCTCGACGTTGACGCCCAGGTGCACGCGGCCCTGGTCGTCGAGCACGGCGGCGGCCACGCGGAAGTCGGAGTAGGGCGCGTGCGCGTTGGGCAGCACGGCGCGGGCGCGGGCCACCAGGTCGGCCAGCCGGGCCTCGTCGACGGCGGCGCTCAGGATGCGAACTCCGACGCCAGCATCGCCTGCTCGAAGGATGCGGCGAGCTCGGTGGGCGCGGCGGCCAGCAGCGAGCGGGCGTGGGCCACCAGGCCCGCGGCGGCGGCGGCGCGGTAGACGAACTGCACGAGCTCGTCGTGGTGCTCGGTGACGTCGGTCAAGGTGGCTGGGGCATCAATCGTCATGCAGCGGTTCTCCGGTGTCGGCCAGGGCCAGCGACTCGCGGATCTTCTCCGTCGAGGCCCACAGCGTGAACACGAGCGTCTTCAGCGTCGGGTCGCCCGCAGTCTGCAGCAAGGGCGGAACGCTGTCGAGCCCGTCGACGTTGAGCACGCCCACCACGTCGCGCGCGACGGTGATGCCGTCGCGCGTGACGAGCCGGCCGATGGGCAGCGACAGCACCCACTGCAGGCGCGGGTCGAGCCTGGCCTGCTCGGGGCCGGGCAGCACGCCGGCCGTCCAGCTGCCGCCCAGGCGCCGGATCGAGAACGGCGTGCCGTCGGTGAACGCGCGGCCCGTGCTGCCGTGATCCAGAGCCAGCTCGATGTCGTGCTCCGGGGCCCAGCTCATGTTGTCCCACGCGCCGGGGATCATGCGCAGGGCGCTGGCGCTCGGCACGAAGAGGTTGGCGCGCACCAGCGACGCGTCCACGCCCAGCCGCGACGCCGCCAGCGCGCGGATCTGCTGCACCAGCATGCGCACGCGGCGCAGGTGGTCGGGCGGCAGGCGCGGGAACGCGATGAAGCGGGCCCAGCGGTCGTAGTTGGCGATGTTGAGCACCTCGCTGTGGCCGCCGGCGACGCAGTGGTCGTGCACGCCGGGGCAGGCGGTGTTGAAGCCGAGGGCGCCGCTCGCGCCGGCGCGCGGCGCGAGCGGGCCGGCCAGGCGCGCGAACAGCTCCGCGGCGCGCACCACCCAGTCGCCGGTGGCGCGCTCGTTGCGCACGGCCTGGATCCAGCGTTTGCGCAGCAGCGTCGAACCCCACGGGAAGTCGCGCCGCACGATGCTGCCGGTGAGCACCACGCGGTCGAAGCGCAGGTTGCCGTTCTCGGCCTCGAGCACCTCCAGCGCGAGCCAGGTGCCGAAGCTGTGGGCGATCAGGCTGACGCGTTTCGCGCCGGTGCGATCCATCAGGTCGCGCAGTTCGCCGCGCAGCCACTGCACGCGGCCGGCGCGCGTCCACGGCATCAGGAACGACAGCACGCCGAAGAAGCCGTAGTCGAGGTGGTAGGGAATGAGCCCGTGGCGGGCCAGGTAGGGCGTGATCTGCTTCTGCCACTGTCCGCGGGTGCGGATCCCATGCAGCGTCACGACGATCTTGAGGGGCACGTCTTCTCTCCCGCGGCCCCGCGACTTCTGGAACTGCCAAAAGAAATGCGAGCCGTAGCCCGCATCTTGGAGAGTGGGTGGCTCACGGCATGAGGCGCCGCCCGCCGGCGCCTACTGTTGCGCGGGTGCCGGATACGCCGTCGGATACGCGCTGGGCGCCGTGCTGCCGGTGGTGACCGGCGGCGCGCGCATCACGCGCGTGCGGCCGCCGGTGGTGACCAGGATCACCGGGTCGCCGGCGGCGAAGGTGTCGGAGCCGATGCCCTGGACGACCTGGCGGCGGTCGCCGTTCTTGAGCTGCAGCAGGATCTCGACGCCCTGCTGCTGCGTGACGTCGCGCTCGACCGCGTTGCCGATCAGGCCGCCGACGACGGCGCCGGCGATGCCCACGATGCCGCCGGTGCGGGGGCCGCCGACGTTGGAGCCGGCGATGCCGCCGATGACGGCGCCGCTCACCACGCCCACGCCGGTGTTTCCCCCCTGGAGGGTGACGGGTCGCACCGACAGCACGGTGGCGTCGATGACGGTGGACATGCGCTGCGCGTCATAGGCGCTCACCGTGTTGGGATTGGCCACGACGCAGCCGGTGAGCGACGCGGCGCCGGCGATGGCGGCGATCAGGGTGAGTTGCTTGAACATGATTGTTTCTCCGGGGATGACCTGCCAACGCAGGCAAGTCGCCAACAGTTGACACCCATCAGGTGCCTCCACTGTGCAGCAAAGCAATTGCCCGAGGTGGGCGCAGTGGGTAAAGAAATGTGCCGGCGACAGCCTCGATTCAGCCGTCGGATCACCCGTGGAGACGGCTGCTGCGCGGCACGCTGGCCAGCAGGAATTCCATCTGGTCGGCGAGGATGCGCCGGCCGCGCAGGATCATGTCCTCGTGCAGGCTGGGCACGTAGGGCAGGTACATGAGCGTCATGTTGGCCTCCTCGGGCAGGCGGTTGCCTTTGCGGCCGTTGCACCCGCGGCAGGCGGTGATGCAGTTCATCCAGGTATCGAGGCCGCGGCGCGAGACCGGGACGATGTGCTCGCGGGTGAGCTCGTCGCTGGCGAAGCGGCCGGCGCAGTAGGCGCAGATCTGGCGGTCGCGCGCGAACAGCTTGCCGTTGGTGAGCGCGGGCGCCTGGCGCCAGGCGCGCGACGGGATGGTGCCGCGCACGGCGATGATGGAGTGCACCTCGATGCGCGACTGCAGGCCGGTGGCGCGCTGCATGCCGCCCCGCATCACATGGCACGGGTCGCCCAGCGTCCACGCCACGGCGTCGCACGCATACAGGATGGCGGCCTCCTTGACCGTCATCCAGGCTTGTGGCCTTCCCGACACGTCCAGCTGCAGAACATCCATTTCCGGGGCGCTCCTTAGGTACGGCAAGCATACAACTACTGGATAAAACCTCAATTGGTCGGATTCCCAGCGTTGCGGGCAAGCCATGGCCAACTCGGCGGCGTCACGCGCCGGTCATCGAATCCTGTTCGGGTGCGCGTTAACCATGATGGAAATCGCACGACCGTGCTATTTTCATCGCTTTCTAGGATCGCGACCCTAAAAAAAAAGGTCGACGGCATTGGCGCTGGGCCCGGCCCCATGCAAAATAGCACGACCGTTCGATTCCTTTGTCCAGCCGCCACCCTGGCTGCCGAAGATCCCGTCAGGCACTCAACGCACTCCGGCTCGCCCCGGCAGACCCTCGTGAACGACGCAACCGCTCTTCGCCGCCCGCCTCGCCCCCTGCAAAAGGGCCTGCAGACGCGCGCCACGATCATCGAGGCGGCGCTGGGCCTCGCGGCCAACAAGGGCCTGGAAGGCCTGTCCATCGGCCTGCTGGCCGAGGTCACGGGCATGAGCAAGTCGGGCGTCTTCGCGCACTTCGGTTCGCGCGAGGAACTGCAGATCTCGGTCATTCGAGACTATCACGTCAAGTTCGAGGAAGAGGTCTTCCTTCCCGCCATCCGCGAGCCGCGCGGCCTGCCGCGACTGCGCGCGATGTTCGAGCGCTGGGTGCGCCGCGTCTCCTTCGAGATCGACTCGGGCTGCATCTACATCAGCGGCGCCGTGGAGTTCGACGACCGTCCCGGCCCCGTGCGCGACGCGCTGGCCACGATGGTCCAGACCTGGCAGGACGCGCTCACGCGCTCCATCCAGCTCGCGATCGACGTGGGCCACCTCAACGGCGAGACGTCGCCCGAGCAACTGATGTTCGAGATCCACGGCCTGATCCTCGCGCTGCACCACGACGCGCGCTTCCTGCGCAATCCCGGCAGCGTCGAACGCGCCCGCCTGGGCTTCGAGCGCCTGCTCGCGCATTCGCTTTCCGCCGCACCCGGCATGACGGCCGGCCCCGAGCCGGACGCCAATCCGCCCCGATCGAAAGAGGCGCGCGCGCCGCGCCGCTGATCGTCTCTCCCCTTCCGCTTTCTTTCCGACACGTTCCAGGAGCCTTCCCATGCCCCAATACAACCCGCCGCTTCGCGACATGCAGTTCGTGCTGCATGAAGTCCTGAACGTGGTCGACGAGTTGAAGGTGATGCCGCAGCATGCGGACGTCGACGTCGACACGTTCAACGCGGTGCTGGAAGAAGGCGGCAAGTTCGCCTCCGAGGTGATCTTCCCGATCAACCTCAGCGGCGATGCCGAAGGCTGCACGCTGGACAAGACCACGCACGAGGTGACCCCGCCCAAGGGCTTCAAGGAGGCCTACAAGACCTACGTCGAAGGCGGCTGGCCTTCGCTGTCGGCCGACCCGGAGTACGGCGGCCAGGGCCTGCCGGTCACGCTGAACCAGTGCTTCTACGAGATGCTCAACAGCGGCAACCAGGCGTGGACGATGTACCCCGGCCTGTCGCACGGCGCCTACGAGGCGCTGCACGCGCACGGCACGCCCGAGCAGAAGAAGATGTTCCTGCCCAAGCTGACGTCGGGCGAGTGGACGGGCACGATGTGCCTGACCGAGCCGCACTGCGGCACCGACCTGGGCCTGCTGCGCACGAAGGCCGAACCGCAGGCCGACGGCACCTACCGGATCACCGGCGCCAAGATCTTCATCTCGGCCGGCGAGCACGACATGGTGTCCAACATCCTGCACCTGGTGCTGGCCCGCCTGCCGGACGCGCCCGCGGGCTCGAAGGGCATCTCGTTGTTCGTCGTGCCGAAGTTCAAGGTCCACGCCGACGGCTCGCTCGGCGAGCGCAACCCGATCTTCTGCGCCGGCATCGAGCACAAGATGGGCATCCACGCCAACTCCACCTGCCAGATGGTGCTCGAAGGCGCCGTGGGCACGCTGGTGGGCGAGCCCAACAAGGGCCTCAACGCGATGTTCGTGATGATGAACGCCGCCCGCCTGGGCGTGGGCATGCAGTCGCTGGGCCTCACCGAAGTGGCGTACCAGAACGCCGTGGCCTACGCCAAGGATCGCCTGCAGATGCGCGCGCTGTCGGGCCCGAAGGCGCCGGACAAGCCGGCCGATCCGATCATCGTGCACCCCGACGTGCGCAAGATGCTGCTGACCGCCCGCGCCTACGCCGAAGGCGGCCGCGCGCTGGCCATCCACACCGCGTTGCTGATCGACAAGGAACTGCACCACCCGGACGCCGACGTGCGCAAGGAATGCGCCGACGAGGTGGCGCTGCTGACGCCCATCGTCAAGGCCTTCATGACCGACAACGGCTGGATCGCCACCTCGCACTGCATGCAGGTGTACGGCGGCCACGGCTTCATCCACGAGTGGGGCATGGAGCAGTACGTGCGCGACGCGCGCATCAACATGATCTACGAAGGCACCAACACGATCCAGTCGCTGGACCTGCTGGGCCGCAAGGTGCTCGGGGACAACGGCGCCAAGCTCAAGAAGTTCGGCAAGAAGATTGCCCAGTTCGTCGAGGACGAGGGCATCAGCGAGGAGATGCAGGAATTCGTGAACCCGCTCGCCGAGCTCGGCGACAAGGTCACGAAGCTGACCACCGAGATCGGCATGAAGGCGTTCCAGAACCCCGACGAGGTGGGCGCCGCCGCGGTCGACTACCTGCGCGTCTGCGGCCACCTCGTGTTCGCGTACTTCTTCGCCCGCATGGCCAAGGTCGCGCTGGAGAAGAAGGATTCCGGCGACACGTTCTACAAGGCCAAGCTGACGACGGCACGCTTCTACTTCGCCAAGCTGCTGCCCGAGACGGCCGGCCTGATCCGCACCTGCCGCGCCGGCCTGGCGCCGCTGATGGAGATGGACGAGGCCCTTTTCTGAGCAGAACCCGCAGGCGACCTCGTCGCGTGCCGGACACGAAATCGCCGCATTCAGAGCGATCATTGGTACTCGGCCCCGGCCGTTTCAACAAACCTAGGAGACCCTCTTGAAAAAAGCAGCAGTTGCATTCGTCCTGGCCACCGCCAGCGTCCTCGCGATGGCGCAGAACACGCCGGCCGGCCTGTGGCGCACCATCGACGACGACGGCAAGACCGAGAAGTCGACCGTGCGCATCACGGTCACCAACGGCGTGTACACGGGCAAGGTCGAGCACATCACCGATCCGGCCAAGGCCAACGAGAAGTGCGTCAAGTGCGAGGACGATCGCAAGGACCAGCCGATCGTGGGCATGACCATCATCAACGACGTCAAGCAGGACCCTGAAGAAGAGGGCCTGTTCGACGGTGGCCGGATCCTCGACCCGAACAACGGACGCACCTACAAGGTCCGCCTGAAGCCGGTCGACGGCGGCAAGAAGCTCGACGTGCGCGGCTACATCGGCTCGCCGATGATCGGCCGCACGCAGACCTGGATTCGCGCCGAATAAGCGCGAGCAGCAACCGGGGCCGGGCAGCAGCGTGCTGCCGGCCGACCCCGTTCACCCCTGGAGAGAAACAAAGTGAGTCGATTCCAAGTTCGCAAGGTGGCCGTGCTCGGCGCCGGCGTGATGGGCGCGCAGATCGCCGCCCATCTGGTCAACGTCAAGGTGCCGGTCGTGCTGTTCGACCTGCCCGCCAAGTCCGGCCCCAAGAACGGGATCGTCACGAAGGCCGTCGACGGCCTGAAGAAGCTGAAGCCGGCGCCGCTGGGCGTGGCCGAGGACGCCGCGCTGATCCAGCAGGCGAACTACGAGGACGACCTCGAGCTGCTGCGCGACTGCGACCTCATCATCGAGGCCATCGCCGAGCGTATGGACTGGAAGCTCGACCTGTACACCAAGGTCGCGCCGTTCATCGCCCCGCACGCCATCGTCGCGTCCAACACCTCGGGCCTGTCGATCACCAAGCTCTCCGAAGTGCTGCCGCAAGAGATCAAGCCGCGCTTCTGCGGCATCCACTTCTTCAACCCGCCGCGCTACATGCGCCTGGTGGAGCTGATCCCGACGCCCACCACCGAGCCGCACATCCTCGACCAGCTCGAATCGTTCGTCACCACGGCGCTCGGCAAGGGCGTCGTGCGCGCCAAGGACACGCCCAACTTCGTGGCCAACCGCGTGGGCATCGCCGGCATGCTGGCCACCATCATCGAGGCCGAGAAGTTCGGCCTGTCGTACGACGTCGTCGACGACCTCACCGGCAAGAAGCTGGGCCGCGCGAGCTCGGGCACGTTCCGCACCGCGGACGTCGTCGGCCTCGACACGATGGCGCACGTCATCAAGACGCTGCAGGACAACCTGAAGGACGACCCGTTCTATCCCAGCTACGCCACGCCGGCCGTCGTCGGCCGCCTGATCGAGCAGGGCGCGCTGGGCCAGAAGTCGGGCGCCGGTTTCTACAAGAAGGTGGGCAAGGACATCCTGCGCCTGGATCCGTCCAAGGGCGAGTACGTCGCTGGCGGCGCCAAGGCCGACACCATCGTCGACCGCATCCTGAAGAAGCCCGCGGCCGAGCGCCTGAAGCTGCTGCGCGAGTCCACCAACCCTCAGGCGCAGTTCCTGTGGGCCATCCTGCGCGACAGCTTCCACTACGCCGCCGTGCACCTGAAGGACGTCGCCGACTCCGCGCGCGAGATCGACTTCGCGATGCGCTGGGGCTTCGGCACCAGGCAGGGCCCGTTCGAGCTGTGGCAGGACGCCGGCTGGAAGCAGGTCGCCGGCTGGATCAAGGAAGACATCGAGGCCGGCAAGGCGCTGTCCTCCGCCGCGCTGCCCGACTGGGTGTTCGACGGCCGCGATGGCGTGCACACCCCCGAGGGTTCCTGGAGCGCGTCGCAGGGCAAGTACCTGCCGCCGTCGCAGCTGGACGTCTACAAGCGCCAGCCCTTCCCCGAGACGGTGCTGGGCGCCGGCGCGGCCAACCCGCTGAAGTCGGGCACGGAAGTGTTCAGGAACGACGAAGTGCGCGTCTGGACGCTGGACGGCGACGTGCTGATCGCCAGCATCACCGCCAAGCTGCACCTGATCTCGCCGACGGTCACCGAGGGCCTGCTCAAGGCCGTCGAGATCGCCGAGAAGGACTACAAGGGCCTGGTGATCTGGTCGCCGGACGAGGCGTTCTCCGCCGGCGCCAACCTCGAGGCGCTGATGCCCGTCTTCATGAAGTCGGGTGCCAAGGGCATCGCGCCGGAAGAGAAGAAGCTGCAGGACATGATGCTGCGCGTGCGCTACGCCACCGTGCCGGTGGTGGCCGCGGTGCGCGGCATCGCGCTGGGCGGCGGCTGCGAACTCGCGGTGCACTGCGCGTCGCGCGTGGCTGCCATGGAAAGCTACATGGGCCTGGTGGAAGTGGGCGTCGGCCTGATCCCGGGCGGCGGCGGCCTCGCCTACATCGCGCGCCGCGCGGCCGAGAACGCCGCCAAGGCGCCGGGCACCGACCTGCTGGCCTTCCTCAAGGACGGCGTGGTCGCCGCGGCCTCGGCCACGGTGGGCACCAGCGCGCTCGAGTCGCGCAAGATCGGTTACCTGCTCGATTCCGACATCGTGGTGCCGCACATCGACGAACTGCTGCACGTGGCCACCACCCAGGCCAAGGCGATGTTCGACGCCGGCTACCGCGCGCCGGTCAAGCGCCTGATCCCCGTGGCCGGCCGCTCCGGCATCGCCACGGTCAAGGCCTCGCTGGTTGCGATGCGCGACGGCGGCTTCATCAGCCAGCACGACTTCCACATCGGCAGCCTCATCGCCGACGTCTGCTGCGGCGGCGAGGTGGACGCCGGCACGCTGGTGACCGAGGAATACCTGATGGCGCTCGAACGCAAGCACTTCTGCGGCCTGCTCGAGAACCCGAAGACCCAGGAGCGAATCATGGGCATGCTCCAGACCGGCAAGCCCGTCAGGAATTGACCCCCCCCCGAAGCGCCTGCGGCGCCTCCCCCCGAGGGGGCGCCCCCAGCGGCCCGGCGAAGCCGGTTCCGCGGCGGCCGCTTGGATTGCGCCCGGGGGCGCATCGGCCTCAGCTACGAATTGATGGAAAGACGAACATGAGCAAGCAAATTTCCGACGCCTACATCGTCGCGGCCACGCGCACGCCGATCGGCAAGTCCCATCGCGGCTACTTCCGCAACACGCGTCCGGACGACCTGCTGGTCGCGGCGCTGCAGGGCGCGCTCAGGCAGGTGCCCAACCTCGATCCGAAGTCCATCGAGGACGCGATCGTCGGCTGCGCGATGCCCGAGGGCGAGCAGGGCCTGAACTTCGCGCGCACCAGCGTGCTGCTGGCCGGCCTGCCCAACTCGGTGGGCGGCATCACGGTGAACCGCTTCTGCGCGTCCGGCCTGTCGGCGGTGCAGATGGCGGCCGACCGCATCCGCGTGGGCGAGGCCGACGTGATGATCGCCGCCGGCGCCGAGAGCATGAGCATGGTGCCGATGAGCGGCAACAAGCCGTCGTTCAACCCGCACGTGTTCGACAAGGACGAGAACATCGGCATCGCCTACGGCATGGGCCTGACGGCGGAGAAGGTGGCCAACCAGTGGAAGGTCTCGCGCGAGGCGCAGGACGCGTTCGCGCTGGCCTCGCACCAGAAGGCGCTCGCGGCCATCGCCGCCGGCCAGTTCAAGGACGAGATGACGCCGGTGGAGGTCTTCACCCGCACGCCCAACCTGGCCACGGGCGAGATCGACGTCACGAGCCGCTGGGTCGACACCGACGAGGGCCCGCGTCCCGACACCTCGCTGGAAGGCCTGGCCAGGCTGAAGGCCGTGTTCGCGGCCAAGGGCTCGGTCACCGCCGGCAACAGCTCGCAGACCTCCGACGGCGCCGGCGCGCTGATCGTCGTCAGCGAGAAGGCACTCAAGCAGTACAACCTGACGCCGCTGGCCCGCTTCGTGAGCTTCGCGTCCAAGGGCGTGCCGCCCGAGATCATGGGCATCGGCCCGATCGAGGCGATCCCCGCCGCGCTGCGCAGCGCCGGCCTGAACATCTCGCAGATGGACTGGATCGAGCTCAACGAGGCCTTCGCCGCGCAGGCGCTGGCCGTCATCAACACGGTCGGCCTCGACGCCTCCAAGGTGAACCCGATGGGCGGCGCGATCGCTCTAGGCCACCCGCTGGGCGCCACCGGCGCGATCCGCTCGGCCACGGTCGTGCACGCGCTGCGTCGCAACAACCTGAAGTACGGCATGGTCACCATGTGCGTCGGCACGGGCCAGGGCGCTGCAGGCATCTTCGAACGCCTCTGATCAGGCGTTCCCGAACGGCGGCAGGAAGTCACCGGTTCGCTATCCGCGCTCCGTCGGCCCTGCCGCCGTTTCTTCGTCCGCGAGACAATCGCAACAAGACAACAGAGGTTCAGCAATGACCATCCGCACCGTCAACACGAACGGCGTCGCCGTCATCGAGATCGCGCGTCCCGAGAAGAAGAACGCGCTGACGCAGGCGATGTACACCGCCATGGCCGAGGCCATCGCCGCCGCCGATGCCGATGCGGCGATCCGCGCCGTGCTGATCACCGGCCAGCCGGGCATCTTCACCTCGGGCAACGACCTCGAGGACTTCATGCAGCGTCCGCCGTCCAGCGAGGACTCGCCGGTGATCCGCTTCATGAAGGCGTTGGCCGGCTGCGGCAAGCCGGTGGTGGCGGCCGTCACCGGCGGTGCCATCGGTATCGGCACCACGATGCTGCTGCACTGCGACCTGGTCTACGTGAGCGACGAGGCGCGCCTGGCGATGCCGTTCGTCACGCTGGGCCTGGTGCCCGAGTACGCGTCCAGCCTGCTGATCCCGCAGCGCGTGGGCCACGCCAAGGCCACCGAGCTGCTGCTGCTGGGCGAGCCCTTCAACGGCGAGACGGCCGTGGAGCTGGGCATCGCCAACGCGGTGCTGCCGGCCGCCGAGGTGGTCAACCACGCGCGCCGCATGGCCGAGCGCTTCAACGCGCTGCCGCCGGGCGCCGTGCGCGAGAGCAAGGCGTTGATGCGCCGCGGCCAGAAGGCGCTGGTCGCCGAGACCATCGAGGTCGAGGCCGGCATCTTCGGCAAGCGCCTGCGCAGCCCCGAGGCGATGGAGGCGTTCCAGGCCTTCTTCCAGAAGCGCAAACCCGATTTCTCGAAGTTCTGACCGACACGCAGGCGTCCATGAATTCCGAGATCACGCTCGCCCCGCGCGAAGGCGGCCAGGCGTTGCCGCTGGCGGTGCCGTTCCGCCTCGGAACGCTGGCGCTCAAGCTCGCGCTGCTGCCCGTGCTGCTCGTGCAGGGCAAGCGCGTGCGCGCCACCGCGCTGAAGCTGCCCGAGGCGGCCGGCGAGCGCCACGGCGTGGCCGGAAGGGGGCGCGTGGCGCTGCGCGTGCTGATCGTGGGCGACTCGTCGGCCGCGGGCGTCGGCGTCGGCACCCAGGACGAGGCCTTCGCCGGCCAGCTGGCGCAGGCGCTGGCCGAGCGCACCGGTGCGGCCGTGGGCTGGCAGCTGGTGGCCACCAGCGGGCACACCGCGGGCGACGCGGCACGCGCGCTCGCCGGCGCGACGCTGCAGACGGCCGACCTGCTGGTGACGGCGCTCGGCGTCAACGACGTCGTGGGCCAGACCCGCACGGCCGCGTTCCTGGCCGCGCTCGACGAGATCCACGCGCTCGCGGTCACGCGCGCGCAGGTGACGCACACGTGGCACTGCGGACTGCCGCCGATGGGCATCTTTCCGCTGCTGCCGCAGCCGTTGCGCTGGATCCTGGGCCGCGACGCCGCGCACCTGGACGACGCGCTGGTGCGCCATCTCGAGGGCCAGACGGCGCGGCTGCACCTCCCGTTGCCCGAGGCGCCGCGCATGCCCGGCAAGGACGATTCCACGCCCGAGGGCTGGATGGCCCGCGACGGCTTCCACCCGGGGTTGCTGGGCTACCGGCAGTGGGGCCGCCAGGTGGCCGAGGCGATCGGCTAGCGCGGAATCTGGCGCGGCTTGCCTTCGCGGTCGATCGCCACGTAGGTGAGGTTGGCCTCGGTCACCTTCACCACCTGCACGTCGGCCGGATTGCGCTCGGCGTAGACCTCCACGCGCACCGTGATCGACGTGTTGCCCACGCGTTCCACCGTGGCGTAGAAGCTCAGCAGGTCGCCGATGGACACCGGCTGCTTGAACACGAACTGGTTCACCGCCACGGTGGTGACGCGGCCCTTGGCGATGCGCACCGGCAGCACCGAGCCGGCCAGGTCGACCTGGGCCATGATCCAGCCGCCGAAGATGTCGCCGTTCGCGTTGGAATCGGCCGGCATCGGCAGCACGCGCATCACCAGTTCCTTGTCGGACGGGAGCGAGGCGGGGGCTTGCGCGGTGGCGTGGTGGTCGGTTTGGGTCATCGGGGAATCTCTCTTGGCTCTGCTCGTCCGCGATTGTGCTTGAAAGGGTTTACCCGAGTCTTGCGCCGGACGTTGGCGGCGATTGTTGCTATCGTCCGGGTCGCCCCCATCTGAGAACCTGTGAACGACTCCCTCACACCCGCTCGTCCCGCGAAAACGCGCCCGCTCTGCGTTGCAAATGCTCGCCGTAGCCCCGGCTACGTCTGTGCTTTGCGCCTTGATCGGACACGTTTTCGCGTGCCGCTCGGGCGCGAGGGAGCCATTCACAGGTTCTGACCTCCATGCACCCGAATCCGCCCGCCGCCGCCCGAGACGCCACGCCCGCCACCCAGCCGCGTTCCGACTGGTACACGTTGAAGCGGCTCATGCCGTACTTCTGGGAGTACCGCGTGCGCATGGTGATCGCGCTGCTGTTCCTGGTGGGCGCCAAGGTGGCCAGCGTCAGCGTGCCGCTGCTGCTCAAGAAGCTGGTGGACGCGCTCAACATCTCCACCACCGATCCGCGCGCGCTGCTGGTGGTGCCGCTGGGCCTGCTGCTGGGCTATGCCGGGCTGCGGCTGGCGATGACGCTGTTCACCGAGCTGCGCGAGATCGTGTTCGCGCGCGCCACGTTCGGTGCGGCCAAGCGGGTGTCGCTGGAGACCTTCGAGCACCTGCACGCGCTGTCGCTGCGCTTCCACCTGGAGCGCCAGACCGGCGGCCTCACGCGCGACATCGAACGCGGCCGGAGCGCGCTGCAGACGCTGGTGTCGTACTCGCTCTACACCATCATCCCCACGCTGGTGGAGCTGAGCTTCGTGCTGGTGCTGCTGGGCCACAAGTTCGACCTCGGCTACGTGTGGATCACGCTGGCCGCGCTGCTGCTGTACGGCGTGTTCACCATCTCGGTCACCGAGTGGCGCACCAAGTACCGCAAGGCGATGAACGAGCTCGACTCGAAGGCCAACACCAAGGCCATCGACGCCCTGCTGAACTTCGAGACGGTGAAGTATTTCAACAACGAGCAGTTCGAGTCTGCGCGCTACGAGACGGGACTGGAGGCGTACCGCACGGCCCAGATGAAGTCGCAGGCCACGCTGTCGATGCTCAACACGGGCCAGCAGCTGATCATCGCCGGCAGCCTCGTGGCGCTGCTGTGGCGCGCCACCGGCGGCGTGATCGCCCACGCGATGACGCTGGGCGACTTCGTGATGGTCAACGCGCTGCTGATCCAGCTGTACGTGCCGCTGAACTTCCTGGGCGTGCTGTACCGCGAGGTCAAGCAGGGCCTCACCGACCTCGAGCGCATGTTCGCGCTGCTGGAGAAGGACCGCGAGGTGGCCGACGCGCCCGACGCCATGGTGCTGCAGATCCGTGGCGGCGCGGTGCGCTTCGAGGACGTCAGCTTCGCCTACGACCCCGCGCGGCCCATCCTGCACGGCGTCAGCTTCGAGATCCCGGCCGGCAAGACGGTGGCGGTGGTGGGCCCCAGCGGCGCGGGCAAGAGCACGCTGGCGCGCCTGCTCTATCGCTTCTACGACGTCAGCGGCGGCTCGATCCGCATCGACGGCCAGGACCTGCGCGCGCTCACGCAGCTGAGCCTGCGCAAGGCGATCGGCATCGTGCCGCAGGACACCGTGCTGTTCAACGACACCGTGGGCTACAACATCGCGTACGGCCGCCCCGGCGCGACGCAGGAACAGATCGAGGGCGCGGCCCGCGCGGCGCACATCCACGACTTCATCGCCGCCACTCCGAAAGGCTACGACACGATGGTGGGCGAGCGCGGGCTCAAGCTCTCCGGCGGCGAGAAGCAGCGCATCGCGATCGCGCGCACGCTGCTGAAGAACCCGCCGCTGATGATCTTCGACGAGGCCACCTCCGCGCTGGACTCGGCCAACGAGCGCGCGATCCAGGCCGAGCTCGCGCAGGCCGCGCAGGGCCGCACGACGCTGGTGATCGCGCACCGGCTGTCCACGGTGGTCAACGCCGCGCAGATCCTGGTGATGGCCGACGGCCGCATCGTCGAACGCGGCACGCATCCCGAGCTGCTGGCGCTCGACGGCCGCTACGCCCACATGTGGCGCCTGCAGCAGACGCACGGCGACACGGCCGCGGCGGCGGACGCGCCGGAGTCGCCGACGCTGGGCGACTCGGCCTTCGAGCCCGTACACTCGGCGCGTGGAAACCAAGTGGCTTGAAGATTTCGTGAGCCTGGCCGAGACGCGCAGCTTCTCGCGCTCCGCCCAGCTCCGGCACGTCACCCAGCCGGCGTTCTCGCGCCGCATCCAGGCGCTCGAGGCCTGGGCCGGGCTCGACCTGGTCGACCGCTCGTCGTACCCAACGCGGCTGACGCCGGCCGGCGAGACCTTCCACGGCCAGGCGCTCGAGGTGCTGGGCAGCCTGCAGGCCACGCGCAACATGATGCGTGGGCTGCAGGCCGGCGGCGCCGACATGATCGAGTTCGCCGTGCCGCACACGCTCGCGTTCACGTTCTTCCCCACCTGGGTGATGGACCTGCGCAAGCGCTTCGGCGAGATGAAGAGCCGCCTCATCGCGCTCAACGTGCACGACGCGGTGATGCGCCTCACCGAAGGCAGCTGCGACCTGCTGGTGGCCTACCACCACGCGTCGCAGCCGCTGCAGCTGAGCCCCGACCGCTACGAGATGCTGAGCCTGGGCCAGGAGACGCTGTCGCCCTACGCCAAGGGCGGCACCGACGGCCAGCCGCTGTTTCGCCTGGCCACCGGCGGCAACGCGCGCATCCCGTTCCTGGGCTACGCGTCGGGCGCCTACATGGCGCGCCTGGTCGACCAGATCCTGAAGTCCACCGCGGTGCTGCCCCATCTCGACACCGTCTACGAGACCGACATGGCGGAAGGCCTGAAGGCCATGGCGCTGGAAGGCCACGGCATCGCGTTCCTGCCCTCCAGCTCGGTGCGCAAGGAACTGCGCACGCGCAAGCTCGTCTCGGCCGCGCCGCTGCACGACGACACCGGCCACGCGTGGGAGGTGACGATGGAGGTGCGCATCTACCGCGAACGCCCCGAGCTCGCCCGCCATCCGAAGCCGGGCGCGCAGGCGTTGTGGGAGTTCCTGCGCAACGGCTGAAAAGCCGCGATCGCGCCGTTGGCGTACTTGCGGGGCGGCCAGCGCCGCTGCATGCTGGCCGGTCCGGCCGCCGCGGGGAAATTTGGTAATAACCCTTATGGGATCATGCAAATGATGCATGATGCGGCCTCCAAAAGGCATTGGCGCCGCTCCGTGGCGCCGCATACAGTCCGCGACCATGCAACTTTCCCTGCACTCCCGCGCCAGCTGCGCGAGCCCGGAAGCGCGCGCCCACAAGGCGCGCTTCGTCCGGTGTGCCCCGATGATCCCGGCGCTCGTCGCCGCCCTGTGGCTGGCTGCTCCGGCGCAGGCCAGGCCCAAGGAGGACGCGGCCGCCGCGCCGGCGCCCGAGGCCGACGCGGGCCCGCACCCGGTGCTCGATCGCATCCGCGCCACGGGCCGCATCGTGCTGGCCCACCGCGAATCGTCGGTGCCGTTCTCCTACTACGACGCCAACAAGAAGCCGGTGGGCTACGCGCTGGACCTGTGCAAGGCCGTCGCCGATGCCGTGCGCAAGCACCTGGGCCTGAAGTCCATCGAGATCGCCTACGTGCCGATCACCACCGCCAACCGCATCGACACCATCGCCTCCGGCAAGGCCGATCTCGAGTGCGGCTCCACCACGAACAACGCCGAACGCCGCCAGAAGGTGGCCTTCACGATCCCCCACTACATCACCGGCACGCGCTTCGCGGTGCGCGCCGACAGCGCCATCGCGGAGCTCAACCAGTTCGAGGGCCATGTGCTGGTGTCCACCGCCGGCTCGACGCCGCTCAAGACCGTCGCCCAGGCCAACGATGACCGGCTGCTGCACATCGACGTGAAGCCGGTCAAGGACAACGCCGAGGCGATGAAGATGCTGGGCGACAAGACCGCCGACGGCTTCGCGATGGACGACGTCCAGTTGTATGGCTTGATCGCCGAGTCAGCCAATCCGGCGCAGTTCAAGGTGGTGGGGAAGTTCATCACGATCGAGCCGCTGGCCATCATGCTCAGCAAGGACGACGCCGCGTTCAAGAAGGTGGTCGACGACGAGATGCGCCGCCTGATCCGCTCCGGCGAGGGCGACCGGATCTACGCCCGCTGGTTCACGTCGCCCATCCCGCCCCGCAACGTCTCGCTGAACCTGCCCATGAGCTACCTGCTGCGCGATTCCTGGAGATACCCGTCGGACGCCGTCGCCAACTAGCACCACAATGGTGTGGCCCGGTACGTGCTTTCACGAACGGTGTGGGAGCCGCATAGAACCTAGACTTGCTTAAGCCTGCCGACAGCGGGCCACCCTTTCCATGCCCGGCCACGAGCCGGGCACCTTGCAAACCGTCTCCCTCGAAGAACCAGGAGCTCAAATGAAGAAGTCCATTTTGGTCGCCGCCCTGCTCGCCACCGCGTTCGCAGCCCAGGCGCAGACCACCGACACGCTCAAGAAGATCAAGGACACCGGCTCCGTCGTGATGGGCGTGCGCGGTTCGTCCGGCGCGCTGTCATACACCCTCGGCGAAGGCAAGTACACCGGCTTCCACGTGGAGCTGTGCCAGCGCGCGCTGGCCGACATCCAGAAGCAGCTGGGCCTGGCCAAGCTGGACATCAAGTACCAGGAAGTGACCTCGGCCAACCGCATCCCGCTGGTGCAGAACGGCACGGTGGACATCGAGTGCGGCTCCACCACCAACAACGACACCCGCGCCAAGGACGTCGCCTTCGCCCACACCGCCTACGTCGAGGAAGTGCGCATCCTGACCAAGGTCAACTCGGGCATCAAGGGCATCGCCGACCTGAACGGCAAGAGCGTGGCCACCACCACCGGCACCACCTCCGTGCAGCTGCTGCGCAAGCACGAGCGCGCCACGGGCGTCGACTTCAAGGAGGTCTTCGGCAAGGACCACGCCGACAGCTTCCTGCTGCTGGAATCGGGCCGCGCCGACGCGTTCGTGATGGACGGCCAGATCGTCGCCGGCCTCGCCTCCAAGGCCAAGAACCCGGCCGATTACCACATCGTCGGCGAAGTGCTGTCGGTCGAGCCGATCGCCATCATGGTGCGCAAGGACGACCCGGCCTTCCTGGCGGCGGTCAACAAGACGATCGACGGCCTGGAGAAGTCGGGCGAGATGGCCAAGATCTACGACAAGTGGTTCATGCAGCCGATCCCGCCCACCAACACCAAGGTGGGCCTGCCGGCGTCGGAAGCCACGAAGAACGCGTGGAAGAACCCGAACAACATGGGCACCGAGGCGCTGGCCGCCGCTTCCAAGAAGTAAACGGCCGCGGCGCGACCGCCGGTGCTCCGGCGGTGGCCCGCGACCGCGTTTTCTCGCGCGCGCGGGCCCGTCACACGGGCGCCGCGCGCGTCGCAAATGAAGCCGGGTTGCGACAGCGGCCGGCGTGACACGAGGAGAAGAGGGTGAGCGACTGGATCCCGGCCTTGAAGGCCAGCGCCCAGGTGATGTGCAAGAGCACCACCGACGAGACGGTCTATTCGACCTGTCTCGCGGACAAGGGCGACCTCACCTATCTCCAGTGGCTGATGCATGCCTGGGGCTGGACGTTGCTGGTGGCGCTGGTGGCCCTCGTCATCGCGCTGGTGGTGGGCCTCGTCATCGGCGTCATGCGCACGCTTCCCAACAAGGGGCTCGCGCTGTTCGGCGAGGCCTGGACGGAGTTCTTCCGCAACATCCCGATCATCGTCCAGCTGCTGATCTGGTACCACGTGGTGCCCGAGCTCATCCCGTCGCTCAAGAGCGTGCCGGAGGTGGTGCTGGCCTGCATCGGGCTGGGGCTGTTCACGTCGGCGCGCATCGGACAGCAGGTCAAGGCCGGCATCAACACGCTGCCCAAGGGCCAGCGCTACGCCGGCCTCGCGATGGGCTTCACGCTGGGGCAGACGTATCGCTACGTGCTGCTGCCGGTGGCGCTGCGCGTGGTGCTGCCCACGCTGACGTCGGAGTCCATGAACATCATCAAGAACTCGTCGGTGGCCTACGCCATCGGCATCACCGAGATGATCTACTTCGCCACGCAGGCCGGCGAGGAGACCTCGATGCACATCACGATGTACTTCGCGGTGACCGTGCTGTACTTCATCTCCGCCTTCACCATCAACCGCCTCGCGGCGCTGGTGGAAAAGAGCAGCCGCCTGCCCGGCGCCATGGGGAGCGCGCGCTGATGGCCCTCACCCTCGACTACTCCTTCCTCGCGCCCGAGGTCGTCAGGACCAACATCGTCCCGGGCCTGGTCTACTCGCTGGAGCTGACGCTCGTCGCGATGGCCGTCGGCGTGGTCATCGGCACGCTGGTGGCGCTGATGCGGCTGTCGTCCATCAAGGCGTTCCAGCGCTTCGCCACCGTCTACGTCGACGCGTTGCGGTCGATCCCGCTGCTGATGGTGATCCTCTGGTTCTACCTGCTGATCCCGCCGGGCTTCTACGCGGCGATCGCCGGGCAGTTCGGGCTGGATCACCGGGCCGAGTTCTCCGCCGTCATCACGTTCTCCATCTTCGAGGCGGCCTACTACTCCGAGATCATGCGCGCCGGCATCCAGTCGGTGTCGCGCGGCCAGGTCAACGCCGGCTACGCGGTGGGCATGACCTACGCGCAGTGCATGAAGCTGATCGTGCTGCCGCAGGCCTTCCGCAACATGCTGCCGGTGCTGCTCACGCAGACCATCGTGCTGTTCCAGGACACGTCGCTGGTCTACGCCATCGGCGCCTACGACTTCCTGAAGGGCTTCCTGACGGTGGGCCAGATCTACAACCGGCCCGCGGAAATCCTGCTGCCGGCCGCCGCCGCCTACTTCATCCTGTGCTTCGGCCTGTCGATGCTCGTGCGTCGCCTGCAGGCCAAGATCCAGATCATCCGCTGAGAGTCCCCCATGATCGACATCAAGAACATCTCCAAGTGGTACGGCAGCTTCCAGGTGCTCACCGACTGCACGACGACGATCAACAAGGGTGACGTCGTCGTCGTCTGCGGCCCGTCGGGCTCCGGCAAGTCCACGCTGATCAAGACGGTCAACGCGCTGGAGCCGATCCAGCAGGGCGACATCGTCGTCGACGGCACGTCCATCACCGACAAGAAGACCAACCTGCCCAAGCTGCGCTCGCGCGTGGGCATGGTGTTCCAGCACTTCGAGCTGTTCCCGCACCTGTCCATCACGGACAACCTCACGCTGGCGCAGATCAAGGTGCTGGGCCGCGGCAAGGACGAGGCGCTCAAGCGCGGCCTGAAGATGCTCGACCGCGTGGGGCTGTCCGGCCAGAAGGACAAGTTCCCCGGCCAGCTCTCCGGCGGCCAGCAGCAGCGCGTGGCCATCGCCCGCGCGCTGTCGATGGATCCCATCGTGATGCTGTTCGACGAGCCCACGTCGGCGCTGGACCCCGAGATGGTGGGCGAGGTGCTGGACGTGATGGTGGGCCTGGCCCACGAAGGCATGACCATGATGTGCGTGACGCACGAGATGGGCTTCGCCAAGCGCGTCAGCAACAAGGTGATCTTCATGGACGCCGGCAAGATCGTCGAGGACTGCTCCAGCGCCGATTTCTTCGGCAAGCCGGAGGAGCGCTCGCCGCGCGCGAAAGACTTCCTCTCGAAGATCCTGCAACATTGAGCCCCCACGGTCGCTGGCGCTCCCTGCCCCCCGAGGGGGCGCTCCGCGACGGGCCCGGCAGAGGTTCTATGGTTCCAGTCAAGCCGGAACCGTGAACCGAGTCGGATCGAAGGGGACATCCTGTCGCCAGACCGCGTAGGCGATGCGCAGTAGCTTGCGCGCCAGGACGACAAGCGCCTCGGTCGTCTTCAAGCCGCGTGCG
>Ga0209258_100694_pt1 | contig 23207 bp, 18 predicted proteins | sample Araplaol_mTSA_r2_FD_184281 | JGI IMG/M metagenome (GOLD analysis project Ga0209258, IMG submission 184281) | Arabidopsis root microbial communities from North Carolina, USA - plate scrape CL_Col_mTSA_r2 (SPAdes) (version 2) | ecosystem: Host-associated > Plants > Roots > Endosphere | place: USA...
CGCGAGCCACGAAGTAGGGAGCGCCGCGGTCGCTATTTGGTGTACCAGGACCGGGCGTGCGGGACTAGTCTCGCGGGATGCGGCATTTTGCCCGAACCCCCTGCGACCCCGACGCGCCGGACGGCTCTCGCCGTGCGGCGTTGCGGCGTCTGGCGGGAGCGGGCGCGGCGCTGGCGTCGCCGCTCGCCTGGGCGATCCAGTCGCCCGGCGTGGCGTCGCACGGGGCGGGCCCGCGGCGCGCCGTCACGGCCGAGCAGGTGGGCGAGGCGCTGCTGCGCGCGAGCGGCCTGCCGCTGGCCAGCTTCGGGGCGTACGTGCGCCCGGTCGACGGTCCGGCCCCGCTGGTGGCGGTCAACGCGGAGGCGAGCTACGCCATGGCGTCGACGACCAAGGTCGTCACCTCGCTCGCCGCGCTCGACCTCCTGGGCGTCAACTTCCGCTGGCGCACCTTCGCCTTCCTGCAGGGCGCGCTGGTGGACGGCACGCTGCTGGGCGACCTGCTCATCGTCGGCGGCGGCGACGCGCGCCTGACCTCATCCGAACTGCGCGAGTGGTTCGCCCAGCTGCGCGCCAAGGGCCTGAAGCGCATCGCCGGCAACATCGTGCTCGACCGCTACGCCTTCGACCTGACCGAGGGCGACTTCGCCAACACGCCGCCACCCAGCACGGGCCGCGCGTACCACGTGCGCCCCGATGCGTTCGCCATCGACGAGGGCGTGCTGCACGTGGGCATCGACCCCGCGCATGGAGCCAGGGCGGCCGTCGCGCTCGAGCCGCCGCTGGCCGGCGTGCGCGTCGTCAACAAGGTGGCGATGCGCGGCGGCTGCACGGCGGGGGCGCGGCTCGTCGAGGCCGCCGCGGGCTCGCATGTCGACGTCTTCGGTTCGTGGGGCGAGCGCTGCGGCCACCGCGACCTGGAGCTGGTGCCCGAGGCGCCGGCGCTGTTCACGACGCGTGCGCTGGCCGGGCTGTGGGCCGAGGCCGGCGGCTCGTTGAGCGGCACCGTCATCGAACGCCCGCGCCAGGCCGGCGCGTCGCTGCTGCCCAACGGGCCCGACGGCAGGCCGCAGCTGCCCTGGGCCGTGCACCTGTCGCAGCCGCTGCCGGTGGTGCTGCACGACATGAACAAGTCCAGCAACAACGTCACCGCGCGCCACCTGATGCTGGCGCTGGCGCGCGGCTTCCCGCTGCGCGCGGCCACGTTGCCCGAGGCGCAGGCCCGCATGCACGAGTGGCTGCTGCGCCAGGGGCTGGCGGCGGGCGACGTCCAGGTCGAGAACGGCTCGGGCCTGTCGCGCGGCGAGCGTGCCAAGCCGCGTGCGCTGGCGCAGCTGCTGGCCAACGCGTGGCACGCGCCGCGGCTGCGCGAATTCCTGCTGTCGCTGCCGGTGGCGGGCCTGGACGGCACGCTGCAGCATCGCATGCAGGGCACTGCGGCCGAGGGCCACGCGTTCCTGAAGACGGGCACGCTGCTCGACACCCGCGCGCTCGCCGGCTACGTGCAGGCGGCCAGCGGCAGGATGTACGCGGTCGCCATGATGGTCAACCACCCCGACGCCGCGCGCGCCACGCCGGCGCTCGACCGCGTCATCGAGTGGATCGCGAAGTCCTGCTGACGAGGACGTCGTCGACAACCTCCGCACCCGGGTCCTCGCCCGGGCCGCGGCAATCCGCCTGACGGGGCCGCGCGCCCGCGCGCGTCACGCACGCCTGCGCACGTCCGGCAGCAGGATCGCGACGACGCCCAGCAGCGGCAGGAAGGCGCAGACCTGGTAGACGACATCGATGCTGGTCGCGTCGGCCAGCAGGCCCAGCGCCGCGGCGCCGAGGCCGCCCATGCCGAACGCGAAGCCGAAGAACAGGCCCGAGACGGCGCCCACCTTGCCGGGGATCAGTTCCTGCGCATAGACCAGGATCGCCGAGAACGCCGACGACAGGATCAGGCCGATCAGGATCGTGAACGTCGTCGTCCACGCGAGCCCGACGTGCGGCAGCGCCAGCGCGAACGGCGCCACGCCCAGGATCGAGCCCCAGATCACCGGCTTGCGTCCGATGCGGTCGCCCACCGGGCCGCCGACCAGCGTGCCCGCGGCCGATGCGGCCAGGAACAGGAACAGGTGCATCTGCGCAGACTGCACCGACAGCCCGAACTTCTCGATCAGGTAGAACGTGTAGAAGCTCGAGATGCTCGCGATGTAGAAGTACTTCGAGAAGATCAGCACCAGCAGGGCCGCAACCACGAAGGCCACGCGCCCGCGGCCGAACGTGGCGGTGTGCGCGCGCAGGGCGCCCTTGGCGGCGGCGCTGCGATGAGCGGCGTACCAGCGGCTGACCTGCAGCAGCAGCACGATGCCCAGCAGCGCGACGAGCGCGAACCACGCGACGCTGCCCTTGCCGCGCGGCACGATCACGGCGGCGGCCACCAGCGGCCCGAGCGCGCTGCCGGTGTTGCCGCCGACCTGGAACAGCGACTGCGCGAGCCCGTGCTGGCCGCCCGAGGCCATGCGCGCCACCCGCGAGGACTCGGGGTGGAAGATCGACGAGCCGGTGCCCACGAGCGCGGCGGCCAGCAGCACGACGGCGAAGCTGGGCGAGTACGCCAGCAGCAGCAGGCCCGACAGCGTGAACGTCATGCCCACCGGCAGCGAGTACGGCACGGGCCTCCTGTCGGTGTACAGGCCCACCAGGGGCTGGAACAGCGAGGCCGTCAGCTGGTAGGTGAGCGTGATCAGGCCGATCTGCGTGAAGCTCAGGGCGAATTCGCCCTTGAGCACCGGGTAGATCGCGACGATCAGCGACTGCATCATGTCGTTGATCATGTGGGCCGTGCTGATCGCGCCCAGCACGCGGAACGAGGTGCGGTTGGCCCGGGGCGGCCGGGGCAGGGTGGCGGCGGGGGTGGACATGTCTCGTGGCAGGTCGGTGGCTGTGCGGGGATTCGATGGTAGGAATAACATCCGTGCCTGTCTCGCGCCGTTCGGGCTTCGATCCGCGCGAAAAGGACATCCTTCCCGTTCATGCCCATGACCGCCCCCGCCGACTCCGTCTACCGCCCGGTCGCTCCCGACGAGCGCCATGTCGACGCCCTGCCCGTCGTCACCAAGGCGACCGACTACCCGGCCGGCCACGTCATCGAGCTGCACCACCACGCGCGCGGGCAGCTCGTCTACGCCGACCACGGCGTGATGATGGTGGCCGGCGACGGCGGACAGTGGATCGTGCCGCCGACGCGTGCGATCTGGATGCCCCCGGGCGTATCGCACCGCATCCGCTGCATCGGCGTCGTGCACATGCGCAGCATCTACGTGCGACCCGACGCGGCGGCGCACCTGCCGAAGATGGCGCAGGCGGTGGGCGTCTCGGGCCTGCTGGCCGAGCTGATCCGCGCGGCCATGCAGGTGCGGCTGCCCTACGACGCCGACTCGCGCGACGGCCGGCTCATGCGCCTTCTGCTGGACGAACTGCATGCCTTGCCGGTGCTGCCGCTGTACCTGCCGCAGCCCGCCGACGAGCGCCTGCGCCGCATCTGCGAGCGCATCTCCGGGCAGCCCGACGACACCTCCACGCTGGCGGACTGGGCCCTCGCCCTGGACATCGACGTCAAGACCATCCAGCGCCTGTTCGCGCGCGAGACGGGCATGACCTTCGGCCAGTGGCGCCAGCAGGCGCGGCTGCTGCACGGGCTGGAGCGCCTGGCCGTCGGCGACAAGGTGGTCGACGTCGCCCTGGCCCTCGGCTACGACAGCCCGAGCGCCTTCGCCGCCATGTTCAAGCGGCAGTTCGGCGAGCCGCCGAGCGCGTTCTACCGCTGATCGTCCGCCCGGGCGGAGCAAGGTCAGCGGTCTGAACGAACGTCCGAAGCGCCGCCGGGGCCGCCGCGCCGTCGAGAGTTCTCGCTTCGCGCCTTCCCGGACGCACCTGCCCGCAACTTTCATCCCGGTTGGCCGATAACCCACGAAGTTGATCCCGGGAGAACCACCAATGAGATTCGCCGACCTGCGCGTGAAGACCAAGCTGATGCTGGGCTTCGCTGTCATCGCCACCATCGTCCTGCTCGTGTCGGCGCTCTCGCTGCACTCGCTGGGCGCCTCCAACGAGCGCTTCTCCAGCTACCTGGCCAGCGTCGGCCTGCGCGAGATGCTCGCCACCGACCTGCGAGGCGCCGCGAGCCGGCGCGCGATCGCTGCGCGCAACCTCGTGCTGGTGACCGACCCCAAGGACGTCGAGCTGGAAAAGGCGGCGGTCCTGAAGGACGACGCCGACACCAGCGCCGCGCTGGACAAGCTCAAGGCGGCCGTCGCGCAAGGCGTCGGCGTCACCGAGCGCGATCACGCCCTGCTCGACGAGATCGTGCGCATCGAGGCCCTGTACGGGCCGGTGGCGCGCGACATCGTCGGCAAGGCGCTCGCCGGCCAGAAGGACGACGCGATCCGTCGCATCGATGCCGACTGCCGCCCCTTGCTGGCCGCGTTGCTCAAGGCCACCGGCGACTACATCGCCTACGACCAGGAACAGGCACGCGAGCGCGTGCAGGCCGCCGGGGCGGGCTACGCCAGCGACCGGATGGTCATGGCGGCCGCATGCACGGTCGCCGTCGTGCTCGCGCTGGCGCTCGGCTGGCTGCTTGCCTCGGTGGTGACGAAGCCCTTGGAACGCTGCGTGACGCTGGCCGAGGCCGTGGCAGGAGGCGACCTGAGCTCGCGCATCGTCGCCGACCGGGCCGACGAGACGGGCCAGCTGATGGCCGCGCTCGGCCGCATGAACGAGAGCCTCGTCAACATGGTGGGCCAGGTGCGCCAGTCGGCCGAGGGCATCGCGACCGCATCGTCGCAGATCGCCTCGGGCAACCATGACCTGTCGGCGCGCACCGAGCAGCAGGCGAGCGCGCTGCAGGAAACCGCGGCGTCGATGCAGCAGATGACCGGCACCGTGCAGCAGAGCGCCGACAGCGCGCGCGCCGCGAGCCAGCTGGCCGCCGCCGCGGCCGACGTGGCGGGCAAGGGCGGCGACATCGTCCAGCGCGTGGTGGCCACGATGGGCGACATCAGCGCGTCGAGCAGGAAGATCTCCGACATCATCGGCGTGATCGACGGCATCGCGTTCCAGACCAACATCCTCGCGCTCAACGCGGCCGTCGAGGCGGCGCGCGCGGGCGAGCAGGGCCGCGGCTTCGCGGTGGTGGCCGGCGAGGTGCGCAGCCTGGCCCAGCGGTCGGCCCAGGCCGCGCGCGAGATCAAGACGCTCATCGGCGACAGCGTCGACAAGGTCGAGGCGGGCTCGTACCTGGTGGGCGAGGCCGGCACCACGATGGGCGACGTCGTCGCGCAGGTGCGCCGCATGACGGACCTGATGGGCGAGATCAACGCGTCGTCCGAGGAGCAGACCTCCGGCATCGTGCAGGTCAATGCCGCGGTCGCGTCGATCGATCAGGGCACGCAGCAGAACGCCGCGCTGGTCGAACAGAGCGCCGCAGCGGCGGAAAGCCTCAGGCAACAGGCTGGCGGTCTCCTGCAGCTGGTGGCCGCGTTCAAGACGGCGCCCGCTCACGCCGCCGCCTGAGCGGGCGTCGCACCCTGCGCGGCCGCCGCCAGGCCGTCGCGCCGGCCAAGCGAGCTACTTCGTCGCCGCCGGCGTCGACGTGCGGCGCCGCACGTCGACCAGGAAGGCCTTGTCGTCCTCGTCGACGATGCGCAGCCGGCCATCCGGATCGAACGCCATCGACTTGAAGAAGACGCCGCGGCCACCGGACGCGCGGCGGACGTCCTCGGGATAGACGGCCAGCGTCCACGAGCGCTTGCCGCTGAAGTCGTCCGAGACCACCAGCATGCCGCTGGATTGCGGCAGGCCCGGGTCGCGCTCGTTGTCGCCCTGGGCGTAGCGCAGGCCGTCGCGCACGATGGCCGGCACCTCCGGCGGCGGTCCCCGATCCGCGTGCGGCGCGGGCGTCGCGACGATCCCGGCCTCGGAGGCCACCTGCGCGCGCTGGCCGCCCTCGAGGAAGGCGCTGTTGTCCGACGCCGCCGGCTCGGGTGCGGGCGTGGCGCCGGCGTCGGGGCGGTCGCAGGCGGCCAATGCCAGCAGGAGGGCGAGGCAAAGGGGCGTCGAGGCGTTCATGCGCGGAGCAAAGTCGTGTCGAAGACGAGCCGGACGCGCATGGTACCGGGCAGCGCTGCTCGACTGGATGGGCGTTTGTCCGACAGCGCCGTCGCGCGCGGCGCCCTAAGCTGCTGGCGGTCGGCAAGCCGCCGTCGCCGCCTTCCAGCACGCCGCCATGCCGCTGCCTCGCCTGCTCGTCTCCGCCAGTCTCGTCGCGCTCGCCGTTCTCGGCGGCTGCGCGCAGAGCTACATCGTGCCTGGCGCCAAGGCCGATCTCCAGGCGTTCGCGCCAAGCTCGATCCAGGAGGGCTTCGCTGCGAAGCCCGGTGCCCCGTTCCCTGCCGCGCTCGCGCTCGTGCGGGTGCAGGGCCCGACGTACGCCAATTTCCACCTCGGCACCTCGGGCGTGCCCGCGGGCAGCCGCTACAGCGTGGTGACCACGCGCGAGGTGGAGGACGACGCGCAGTTCGACCGCCTCGCCAAGCTGCCGCAGGTCGACGGCGTCACGGGCCTGAACCGCATGCTGCTGCCCGAGCACCCCGGCAGCGAGAAGGACCTGCGCGAGGCCGCGGCGCGCGTGCATGCCGACCTGATATTGATCTACACGTTCGACACCGCGTTCTTCAACGAGGATCAGGCGACGCCGCTGACCGCCATCTCGCTGGGCTTCCTGCCGACACGCAAGATCGCGGTCAGCACCACTGCATCGGCGCTGCTGGTCGACACCCGAACGGGCTACGTCTACTCGACCTACGAATCGACGAAGCGCAGCGACACGCGCGCCAGCGTCTGGGGCAGCCAGGACGCGGCGGACGCGGCGCGCCGCGACAACGAGCGCGCGGCGTTCGGCGAACTGGTGGACTCGGTGGCCGGGTCGTGGCCGAAGCTGATGGACCGCTACGCGCGCAAGGCCTGACGCCTTGCTCGCCGCCTCGCGGGCCTGCGCTCAGGAATGTGGAGCGGGTGATGGGAATCGAACCCACGTATGAAGCTTGGGAAGCTGCCGTTCTACCATTGAACTACACCCGCGTGACCGGCGATTCTAGCGCCATCGAAACGCTCCGCCCCCGGGCGCATCCGATCTGCGCGAAGCGTCGTGGCATGCGCGACGCTCGTGGCATCGCCCGGCCCGTGGCAGCATGCCGGCGGCGGCCAAGATCGAGGCCTCGGTCTGGAACGCCGGCAGCGCGCGCTCGCCATCCACCGCATTGGAGCCTTTCCATGGAACTCGCCAGATCCGCCGATCGCCTCGGGCCGCCCGACGTGCCCCCGATCCATCACGGCGGCGTCGCGTATTCGCAGGCCGAGGATGGCCGCGCGCTCGGCTTCGACCAGGCCGGCGGCGTGCTGGTCGCCCGCGACGGGAACACCGGCGAGCGGTTGTGGACGCTGGCGGTCTACGAGAACAGGGTCGACATGCTGCGCGAGGCCGACGCGCAATGGGTGTTCTTCAAGTCGATGGCCCTGGATCCGGACGGCCGCCTGCGCATCGTCGACGAGCGCGGCAAGGCCTTCCTCGTCGACCTGAAGCAACGCAGCGTGGCGCCCGCGCCCTAGGCGTCCGCGGCAGGCGCCCGTTGCGCCCGGCGGTTCACGAACGGCCGGGCTCGGGCGCGACGCCGTCCTTGTCACGGCGCCGCGCGTGGTGCAGCGCCTGCCTCGCGGCGCGCAGGCCGCGGAAGGCGCACGCCTTGGCGACGTCCACGGCCGGGTGGCTGCCCACGGGGATGCGGCCGAGGCCATAGGGTCGCAGGCGGTCGTTGAAGGCGTGCGCGTCGCTCATGACGTCCGAGCTCGGCGTGCGGTAGGTGATCGCCAGCGAGATCGAGAAGTTCTGGCCCGTGGTGACCAGGTGCGGCGCGATGAACGGGTGGTGCACGCCCAGGCCCGGCTCCAGCTCGAAGACGTGGGCCCGCGCGGGCAGGCCGTCGTGCCAGGCGGGGCGCGCGTCGGCGTCGAACGAGAACAGGTGGTCGCGCTGTTCGGGCCGCATGACGACGTCGTCGCGCGGATCCCACAGCTGCACCGTCTTGCGGCCGGCGATCTGCAGCAGGAAGTTCATCTCGCGGTCCATGTGGTACGGCGTGACGGCATCGTGCGCGGAGATGAACACGTAGGTCGAGTACCAGTTGAAGAAGCGCTCGAAAGGCCGCGCGGCAAGGCCGATCTCGGCCAGGAAGCCCTCGATCGCCGGCCCGTACTCGGGATCCTTCTCGGGGTTGTACAGGGCGACGTACGCGCGCTTGTCGACGAGGTGGTCGAGCGCGTCGTCGAGCGTCAGGTCGCCGCGGAAGCGTTCGATCGACGAGTCGAAATGGGTGTTGCCCGGGACGGTGCCGATGCGGTACTTGACCGCCGAGGCGGGCATCCGGCGTGCGAGCCTGAACAGCGCGTCGGCGGTGAACAGCGGATGCTCGGCCAGTCGATGCCGAACCAGGAAGCCCGTGCGGTTGTACTGCGCCCGCATGGTGCCGGCGTCGATGTCGAGCCAGCGCGCCTCGCGCTCGGTCCGCCGCAGCGCGGCGCGGAATTCGTTGTCGGTGATGCGCGTACCCAGCACGATGAAGCCCCTCCGTCGCCTCCGGCCCACACAGATCATGGCGTTCTCGCGACGCTCCTGGCCATTGTTCCCGCTCGGCGGCGGGGTTTCACCGGCGATCCCGGAACTAGGGGGCGCCGTCTGTCGGCAGACTGAACGAGCGCTGGTCGTCAGGGAACGGCAAGGCGCTATCCCTTCGCGTGGGCCGACAGCCCTTGGACGGTCCGATTCAGTGTTTCCATGTCTGTGCACCGCAGCAAATCCGGGGCATCATGGAAGCCACTCCAATGTTGGCGCCCATGGGAAATCCGTACCAGGTCATCTGCCTCAGTGCCGTCGCGCCGGATCTGTTCACGTCGTCCTACGGGCCGTTCGTGGTCAATCCGTGCAAGGGCCTGGCCGAGGTCGCCGATGCCCTGCACGACAGCGCATGCGACGCCTTGCTCATCGAGGTGAAGACGCCGGCCGACTACGACAGGCTGCTGGCATGGCCCGGCCTGTCGCACGCGGTGATGGATGCCGCCGTGGTGGTGGTCGCGCCCGAGCCCACGCCCGCGCAGTGCATCAAGCTGCTGCAGATGGGCGTGCAGGACGTGCTGGCCAAGCGCCATGCCAGCGACGACTCGCTGGGCCGCGTGCTGCGCGTGGCCATCGAGCGCAAGCGCATGGACGCCAGTGCCCGGCGCGCGTTCTCCACCGATCTGACCACCGGCCTGCCCACGCACGCGCAGTTGCTGGAGCACATGACGCATTTGCTGGCGCTGCGCGAGCGCGAGCCCGCGGCGATGGCGCTGATCGTGCTGCGGCTGGAAGGTTTTCGCGCGGCCGAACTGTCGCTGGGGGTCGAGGCCGCCAACGTGCTGCGCCGCAAGGCTGCCGTGCGCCTGCGCGCGGCCCTGCGCGCGAGCGACGTCGTCGCGTCCCTGGGTTCGGACATGTACGGCGTGCTGCTGGCCTGGATCGACGCCGAGGCCGACGCCGAAGGGGTTGCGCGCAAGCTGCTTGCCTCGCTGAAGCAGCCGTTCAACGTCGCCGGGCAGGACCTGCCGGTGATGGGCACCGTGGGCATCGGGCAGTATCCCGCGCATGGCAGGGACGCCACATCGCTGATGCGGCGCGCGGTGGGCCAGGCGTCCAACGGCAACCTGTCCGAGCAGGGCCGCGCCGTCGCCGGCGCGGCCAACGACGACTGAGCCGATCAGCCGCCGGGCCGACGCACCGGCGGCGGGCTGCGGCGTGCACGCATCAGGCTCGCCCCGACGACCGCGGCGAGCAGCACGGCGCCGGCGCCGATCCACGTCGTCCAGGGCAGTCCATCGTCCTGCGCTGCGGCGGCGGGCGCGGACGCGGCCTCGGCCACGAAGGGGCTGAAGCCGCCGCCGCCCAGGTCGACCGACGATGCCGGTGCCGCGGCCGCAGCGGCGCGGTTGGTCAGCAGCGCCGCGGGCACCACGCCGGTGGGACCGCCACCGCTGGCGAGCGCCCAGTGGTCGAGGATCCATTCGGCGCGCAAGTCCTCGCCGTCGTTGGTGTCGTCCAGCGGCTGGCGCTGCAGCACCGTCGTCGCGGCATCGGTGATCTGCCACAGCTCCGCGCCGGGCTTGCCGCCGCGCACGGCCACCGCCACGGCGACGAGGCCGTCGCTGCTGGCAGCCAGGCTCGTGGCCGTGGACGAACCGGCGTCGCCCGGCCGCTGCCACAGGCCGCCGCTGCCGAAGCCCCGATCCAGCACGCCGTTGGCGGCGACGTGGAACACCACGGCGCGCGGCGTGCCGACGCCGGCGGTCTCGCCGGCAACCAGCACCGAGCCGTCGGCCAGCGGCAGCAGGTCGTTGGGCTTGATGGCGGTGCCGGCCGGCAGCAGCTGCAGCTTGCCCTGCACGCCCCACTTCAGGTCGGCATTGCCGTCGGCCAGGAAGCGCGCGATGACGGGCTGCGGCTGGTTGCCCGCCACCGAAGCGCCCACCATCCACACGCGGTGCCGGGCGTCGACGCGCACGCTGGCGGGCGCGTCGTTGCCGGCGTTCAGCGTGAACGTGGTCTGGCCGTTGCGGCCGAAGCGCTCGTCGGGCTGCGCGCCGTGGACCAGGTGGCGCAGGACGAAGTCGTTGGCGTCGGCCTGCGAGTCCTCGTAGACCGTCCAGCCGTTGTCGTCGCCGTCGCGCACGACGAGCGAGCCCGCGTGCGCGGGAGCGCCCGCGAGGGCCAGCAGGCAGGCGAGGGCCGCGGCCCCGCAGGATGCGCGCGGCGCGACCCGACGCGTCATTTGCCGATGTCGCCCAGGCAGAGGTACTTCACCTCGACGTAGTCCTCGATGCCCTGGTGCGAGCCTTCGCGGCCCAGGCCCGACTGCTTGACGCCGCCGAAGGGCACCTCGGCCACGGAGATGAGACCCGTGTTGATGCCCACCATGCCGTATTCCAGCGCCTCGCCGACGCGGAAGATGCGGCCGACGTCGCGCGTGTAGAAGTAGCTGGCCAGGCCGAACTCGGTGGCGTTGGCCAGCGCGATGGCCTCGGCCTCGGTCTTGAACTTCATCACTGGCGCGAGCGGGCCGAAGGTCTCCTCCTTCGTGCACAGCATGTCGGAGTTGACGTCGGCCAGCACGGTGGGCGTGAAGAAGCGGTCGTCGATGCGCGCACCGCCGACCACCACGCGGGCGCCCTTGGCCAGCGCGTCGGAGATGTGCGCCTCGACCTTGGCGATGGCGTTGCCGTCGATCAGCGGGCCCTGGTGGATGCCGGCCTCGAAGCCGTTGCCCACCTTGATGCCGCGCGCCTTCTCGGCCAGCCGCGCGATGAAGGTGTCGTACACGCCCTCCTGCACGTACATGCGGTTGGCGCACACGCAGGTCTGGCCCGCGTTGCGGTACTTGGAGACCATTGCGCCCTCGACGGCGGAGTCGATGTCGGCGTCGTCGAACACGATGAACGGAGCGTTGCCGCCGAGCTCGAGCGACAGCTTCTTGATGGTGGGCGCGCACTGGCGCATCAGGATCCGGCCGACCTCGGTCGAGCCGGTGAACGACAGGTGGCGCACGGTGTCGCTCTCGCACAGCGCCTTGCCCACCAGCACCGAGTTGGCGCCGTCGGCGGTGACCACGTTGAGCACGCCCGCGGGCATGCCGGCGCGCTGCCCGAGCTCGGCCAGCGCGAGCGCCGACAGCGGCGTCTGCTCCGCCGGCTTGATGACGACGGGGCAGCCCGCCGCCAGCGCAGGCGCGACCTTGCGCGTGATCATCGCGATGGGGAAGTTCCACGGCGTGATGGCCGCGCACACGCCCACCGGCTGCTTCAGGACGAGGGTGCGCTTGTTGTTGTCGGTGGTGGGGATCGTCTCGCCGTAGACGCGCCGGGCCTCCTCGGCGAACCACTCGATGAAGCTCGCGCCGTAGACGACCTCGCCGCGCGCCTCGGTCAGGGGCTTGCCCTGTTCGGCGGTGAGGATGCGCGCCAGGTCGTCGGCGTTGGCGACGATCAGCGAGAACCACTTCATCATGACGGCGTGGCGTTCCTTGGCGGTCTTCGCGCGCCAGGCGGGCCAGGCCTTGTCGGCGGCCGCGATGGCGGCCAGCGCGTCGGTGCTGCCGAGGTTGGGCACGTCGGCCAGCTTCAGGCCGGTGGCGGGGTCGGTGACGTCGAAGCGCGCGGCGCCGGAGACCCATTCGCCGCCGATCAGCGCGTCCGTCTTGAGCAGCCCCGCGTCGTTGAGCGTGGCGATGGGGGAAGTCTTCATGTCCATGGAAATGCTCCTGCGGCCGAGGGGCGACGACGTGGGTGCGCGACGCCGCCGGCCGGTGATGGTGACAACTCTACCCGCTGCAAGCCGGGCGCCCGCGGCTCGCCTGCCGGGGTTTGCCTGGGGGACTGCAACGAAAGGAAAAAAGCCGCCGCGATGGCACCAGGACGGGGCATCGGGCGGCGGTTCGGGCGGGAGGTCGGCGCTCGTCCGCGATGAGCGAACGCCATCCGGTCCACCTAGGCGACGGCCTGGAAGCTGTCGGCCAGGATGGCCAGGCCTTCGTCGATCAGCGCATCGCTGGCCGTCAGCGGCACCAGCACCCGCACGACGTTGGCGTACGAACCGCACGACAGCAGGATCAGGCCGCGCCGGGCCGCCTCGCCGCACAGGCGCTTGGTGAGGTCGGCGTCCGGCCTGGCGAGGTCGCCGTCCTTGAACAGCTCGATGGCCACCATCGCGCCCAGGCCGCGCACGTCCTGGATCGCCTTGTGCGCGGCGGCGATCTTCCTCAGTCCGGCGACCAGGCGCTCGCCGATGGCCTTCGAGCGCTCCAGGAGCTTCTCTTCCTCGAACACGTCCAGCACGGCCAGCGCGGCGGCGCAGGCCAGCGGCGAGCCGGCGTAGGTGCCGCCCAGGCCGCCGGGGCCGGGGGCGTCCATCAGCGAGGCCTTGCCGATGACCGCCGAGATCGGGAAGCCGCCGGCCATGGACTTGGCCATCGTGATCATGTCGGGCGCGACGCCCCACTGCTCGCACGCCAGCCACGTGCCGGTGCGACCCGCGCCGGTCTGCACCTCGTCGGCGATGAAGACGATGCCGTGCTTGTCGCACAGCGCCCGCAGCGCCTGGGCGAACGCCGGCGAGATCGCGTAGAAGCCGCCTTCGCCCTGCACCGGCTCGACGATGATCGCGGCGACGCGTTCGGGCTCGACGTCGTACTTGAAGATGCCTTCGATGGAGGCCAGTGCGTCGGCCTCGCTGACGCCGTGCAGCGCGTTGGGGTACTTGGCGTGGTAGACCTCGGCCGGGAACGGGCCGAAGCCGGCCTTGTACGGTGCGACCTTGCCCGTCAGCGCCATGCCCAGCAGCGTGCGGCCGTGGAAGCCGCCGCCGAAGGCGATCACGGCCGAGCGCTTGGTGGCCGAGCGTGCGATCTTGACGGCGTTCTCGACGGCCTCCGCGCCGGTGGTCAGGAAGAAGGCCTTCTTGGCGAAGTCGCCGGGCGCCTTGGCGATCAGGCGCTCGGCCAGGTCGATGTAGGGCTCGTAGGCCAGAACCTGGAAGCAGGTGTGGTGCACCTTGTCGAGCTGCGCCTTCACGGCCGCGACGATCTTCGGGTGGCGATGCCCGGTGTTGAGCACCGCGATGCCGCCGGCGAAGTCGATGTAGCGCTTGCCTTCGACGTCCCACACCTCGGCGTTCTCGGCACGCTCTGCCACGATGTCGTAGCTCTGGCCCAGGCCCGAGGGCAGGGCGGCGCGGCGGCGGGCCATCAGGGCGGCGTTGTTCAGGTGGGCGTCACGTTGCATGAGGGAACTCCGGCGCTCGCGCAGAGCGCATTGCTTGAACAGGGTCGGAACGGCGCATCACGCCAGACCGGATGCGATGACTTTAGTTCCGGACAACCGGTACAGCCATGTACAGTTGCGGTGAAACAGCAGTGCGCTGTACAGGTCGCGCCACCTGTACAGTGGGGTGTCAGGTCTTGCCTTTTGCCTGCCGACGTCTGCGGCTGGGTGTCTACGGCCGGGTGTCCGGCCGGGAGTCCGGCCGGGTGTCAGGTCTTGCCTTTTGCCCCGGGGGCTGACGTCGGCTCCCGGGGCAAAAGGCAAGACCTGGCACCGCAAAAGGCAAGACCTGACACCGGACCAGACACCGGACCAGACATGTTCACGCTGCAACCCGACTCCCCGACACCGCTGGTCACGCAGATCGTCGACGGCCTGCGCCGCCTGATCGTCGACGGCAGCCTGCGCACCGGCGCGAAGATCCCGTCGATCCGGCATTTCGCGAAGACGCATCAGGTGAGCGTGTTCACGGTGGTCGAGGCGTACGACCGGCTGGTCGCGCAGGGCTACCTCGTCTCGCGGCCGCATTCGGGCTTCTTCGTGCGGCGGCGGGCGCCGGCCGAGGCGGCCGCCGTGCCGGGCTTCGCGTCCACCGCCAGCTTCGACGCGCAGTGGTACCTGCGCAGCATCTTCGAGAACCGCCACCTGGCCGTGAAGGCCGGCTGCGGCTGGCTGCCGCAGTCGTGGCTGTTCGAGGACGGCGTGCGGCGCAGCCTGCGCGCGCTCGCGGCCGAGCACGTCGAGCTCGACGGCTACGGCGACCCGCGCGGCCACCTGCCGCTGCGCGAGTGGATCCGTGATGCGCTCGCCGAGGCCGAGGTCGCGCTGCAGCCCGACCAGGTGCTGCTGACGCACGGTTCCAGCCACGCGCTCGACCTGGCCATCCGCCGCCTCGTGCGCGCGGGCGACGCCGTGCTGGTCGACGACCCGGGCTATTCCAACGAGCTGTTCGCGCTGCGCGTGGCCGGCGCGCGGCTGATCCCTGTGCCGCGCACGCCGCAGGGCTACGACCTGGCGGCGCTGGAAGACGCCATCGTCACGCACCACCCGCGCGTGTTCTTCACGCAGCCGCGGCTGCAGAGCCCCAGCACGTCCACCGCCACGCTGGCGCAGCTGCATCGCGTGCTGCAGCTGGCCGACCGCCATGGCCTGACCATCGTCGAGAACGACCTCTACGTCGACCTCGACCCCGACCCGCGCCCCTCGCTCGCCAGCCTCGACCAGCTGGCGCGCGTGCTCTACGTCGGCAGCTACTCGAAGACGATCTCGCCCAACCTGCGCGTGGGCTACATCGTCGCGCATCCGGCGCTGATCGACGACCTCGCGCAGCTGAAGATGATCTCGGGGCTGACCTCCTCGGCGTTCAGCGAGCGGCTGATCCTGGGCGCGCTCACCGAGGGCCGCTGGCGCAAGCACCTGAAGAGCTTGCGCGCGCGCCTGGCCGAGGCGCACGAGACCTGCGGCCAGCGGCTGGTGTCGCTCGGATTCGAGCTGTTCCACGAGCCCAAGGCCGGGATGTTCCTGTGGGCGCGGCACCCGCAGCTGCCGGATCCGGTGGCGCTGTCCAACCGCGCCGCGCAGCACGACATCATGCTGGGGCCGGGACACCTGTTTTCCGCGACGCTGCAGCCGACGGACTGGATGCGGTTCAACGTGGCGTTCGCGGGCGATCCGCGCCTGGGGGCGCTCCTGGAGGCGGAGCTGGCCGTGGCCTGAGGCGACACCCTGCCGGGGGTGGATCCCGCGACTGCGCTTCGCTGCGCGCAGGATGACGGCTTGGCGGCAAGCCGGGACGCGCACTGGCGCGCTCGCGCACCGACCACGGCAGCGACACGCCGACACGGCCGCGAAGCGCCAACACGGCCGCGAACCGCGAAGCGTGTCATCCTGCGCGCAGTCGCAGGATCCACCCTCGCCGAGGCCTCATCCGAGTCGCGGCTGGATCCCGAAGACCAGCCCGAAGATCACCGCCAGCACCGTGATCGCGAGCCAGACGCGCGACAGCACCTCGGTCGCGCGCTTTTCCTTGATCGCGGTGGACAGTTGCTCCTGCAGCGCCGCGATCTGCTGGCGCAGCAGCGGCGTCTCCATCTGCGCGCTGACGGCCTCGGCCAGCAGCGGCGCGGTGAGCTCCTGCGCCTTGTCCGTGTTCCAGGTGGACTTGAGCTCGCGCACCGAGCGCGCGAAGAAGCTGCCGCCGCCGCCCGCGGTGGGCCGCACGGTGAAGCCCGAGCGCGCGAAGAAGGCGTCGCGCAGCGCCATCTCCTTCTCGCCGGGCACGTCCACCTGGTAGAGCGAGCCGGTCAGCACCGTGGCGTCCGGGTGCAGGCCCGCGACCCACTCGACCAGCAGGGCGCGCAGCAGGCTCATGAGGCCCATCCCCGGGGGCTCGGCCAGGATCTGGCCCTTGGGGCCGAGGCGGGCGGCGCTGATGCGCCTGCCGTCGGTGGACATCTCGAGCACGCGGAACTGCAGCGCGTTGGTCGCCCGTCCCGTGGACGTGCGTTCGGCGAAGCGCTGGGACTTGCCGTCGCGCGGGTCGAACTCGGCCAGCCAGCTCAGTTGCACGCGATACAGGTGCTCGACGCGGCTGTCCGTGGCGCTCGACTGCGTCGCCTCGAAGTAGGTGACGCTGGCCACGCGCACGTGCCCCGTCTTCATGCGCATCCGGAACAGGCGCGTGCGCTGCGGTCGCGCGGCCATCTCCATGTCGGTCTGCGTGCTCACCCAGGGCGCCGACGAGGGCGGGGCGTCGGCGGGCAGCTCGGGAGGCGGTGGCGCGGGCGGGAGGTCGGGCATGGCGGGCGGCAGAGGGGCGATCCATTGTGGGCTGGCGTCGCCCGGCGGCAACGGAGAAAAGCCCGCAGGTCGGTGACGTTGTACCGATTCCCGCGCGCGGCGGCCGAGCCGACCCCGCCTCCTATAATCGAGAGTTCCGCGCGACCTCGTCGCGCCCCTGCTGCCCGCCCAGGCGAAACCACGGCGAGGCCCCCAGAAAGTGCCGGAATGAAAGCCGCAGAAATCCGTTCGACCTTCCTGAAGTTCTTCGAATCGAAGGGCCACACCATCGTCGCTTCGTCGCCGGTGGTGCCGGGCGACGATCCGACCCTGCTGTTCACCAACGCGGGCATGAACCAGTTCAAGGACGTCTTCCTGGGCTTCGACAAGCGCCCGTACACGCGCGCCACCACCTCGCAGAAGTGCATCCGCGCCGGAGGCAAGCACAACGACCTGGACAACGTCGGCTACACCGCGCGCCACCACACGTTCTTCGAGATGCTGGGCAACTTCTCGTTCGGCGACTACTTCAAGAAGGACGCGATCAGCTACGCCTGGGAGCTGCTGACGGTGCACTTCAAGCTGCCCACCGACAAGCTGTGGGTGACGGTCTACGCCGAGGACGACGAGGCCTACGACATCTGGCACAAGACCGTGGGAGTGCCTGCCGAGCGCATCGTGCGCATCGGCGACAACAAGGGCGCGCGCTACGCATCGGACAACTTCTGGATGATGGGCGACACCGGCCCCTGCGGCCCGTGCACCGAGATCTTCTACGACCACGGCCCCGAGATCGCGGGCGGCCCCCCGGGCTCGCCGGACGAGGACGGCGACCGCTACATCGAGATCTGGAACAACGTCTTCATGCAGTTCAACCGCACGGAGGACGGCGTGATGCACCGCCTTCCGAAGCCCAGCGTCGACACCGGCATGGGCCTGGAGCGCCTGGCCGCCGTGCTGCAGCACGTGCATTCGAACTACGAGATCGACCTGTTCGTGAACCTGCTGGCCGCGGCCAAGAAGGCCGTCGACGAGGCCACGTCGAACGGCGGCGACTGCGACAAGGACTCGCCCTCGCTGAAGGTCATCGCTGACCACATCCGCGCCTGCGCGTTCACCGTCGTCGACGGCGTGATCCCCGGCAACGCGGGCCGCGGCTACGTGCTGCGCCGCATCGCGCGCCGCGCCATCCGCCACGGCTACAAGCTGGGCGCGCGCACGCCGTTCTTCCACAAGCTGGTGGCCGCGCTGGCCGCCGAGATGGGCGAGGCCTACCCGGAGCTGCGCGCCGCCCAGGCGCGCGTCACCGAAGTGCTGCAGCAGGAAGAGGAGCGCTTCTTCAAGACCATCGCCACCGGCATGGAACTGCTGGAGTCGGCGCTGGCCGACGGCGCAAAGCAGGTCGACGGCGAAACGGCGTTCAAGCTGCACGACACCTACGGCTTCCCGGTCGATCTCACGGGCGACGTGTGCCGCGAGCGCGGCGTCACGGTCGACGAGGCCGGCTTCAACCGCCTGCTCGAGGAGCAGAAGGAACGCGGCCGCCAGGCCGGCAAGTTCAAGATGGCCCAGGGCCTGGCCTACAGCGGCGTGCCTACCGCCTTCCACGGCTACGACAAGCTCGTGCTCGAGACGGTCAAGGTCGTCGGCGTGTATGTCGACGGCAGCCCGGTGAACTCGGCCACCGCCGGCGACGACGCCGTGGTCGTCCTCGACCAGACCCCGTTCTACGCCGAGAGCGGCGGCCAGGTGGGCGACACCGGCGAGCTGCGCAACGCCACGACGCGCATGCTGGTCGAGGACACCATCAAGATCCAGGCCGACGTGTTCGGCCACCACGGCCGCATCGTCGAGGGCACCGTCACCGTCGGCGATGCCTTCGTTGCCCGGGTCGACGTCGAGCGCCGCGCGAAGACCGTGCGCAACCACAGCGCGACCCACCTGATGCACAAGGCGCTGCGCGAGGTGCTCGGCGCCCACGTGCAGCAGAAGGGCTCGCTGGTGAACCCCGAGCGCACGCGCTTCGACTTCGCGCACACGGGCCCGTTGACCGCGGAGCAGATCCGCAAGGTCGAGGAGATCGTCAACGCCGAGGTGCTGGCCAACGCCGCGGCCCAGGCGCAGGTGATGGGCATCGACGACGCACAGAAGTCGGGCGCGATGATGCTGTTCGGCGAGAAGTACGGCGACCAGGTGCGCGTGCTGACCATCGGCTCCAGCAAGGAGCTGTGCGGCGGCACGCACGTCGAGCGCACGGGCGACATCGGCCTGTTCAAGATCGTCGCGGAGTCGGGCGTCGCGGCCGGCATCCGCCGCGTCGAGGCCGTCACCGGCGCCAATGCGCTGACCTATCTGCAGTCGCTGGAGGACACGGTCGACGAGGTCGCCTCCACGCTCAAGGCCTCGCCCGAGGAAGTGCCGGCGCGCCTCGCGCATGTGCTCGACCACGTCAGGGCGCTCGAGAAGGAGCTCGACCGGCTCAAGGCCAAGCTGGCTTCGGCCCAGGGCGACGAGCTCGTCGCCAAGGCCGTCGACGTGAAGGGCCTGAAGGTGCTCGCCGCCAGGCTCGACGGCGCCGACGCGAAGGCGCTGCGCGAGACGATGGACAAGTTGAAGGACAAGCTCAAGACCGCGGCCATCGTGCTGGCCGCCGTCGACGGCGACAAGGTGCAGATCGCGGCCGGCGTCACCGCCGACTCGATCGGCCGCGTCAAGGCCGGCGAGCTCGTCAACTTCGTTGCGCAGCAGGTCGGCGGCAAGGGCGGCGGCAAGCCCGACATGGCCATGGCCGGCGGCACCGACGCCTCCAAGCTCGCCGGCGCGCTCGCCAGCGTGCAGGGTTGGGTGCAGGAACGCGCCTGAGGCGTCGCGCCGCGACGCGCGGCGCGCCCGCGTCCGCGTCGCGTGCATCCGCGTGTGCGCGCGGCCCGGGACGATCTTGCTCCGGCGAACTCGGTCGTACCCGCAAGGAGCCGGCCCGCGACGCGCGACCACGCGATCGCGTGCGGGCACCGGATCGCCCCGGGCCGTCTTGACGCCCCCGGGCCGCGCGCTCAGACTGGGCCCATGGCCCTCACGCCCAAGCCGTTGATCCGCCGCGCCGTCGCCCTGCGCGCACTGGCGGGTGGCCGTTCGCCGTCGTGGCTGCGCCCGCAGCTGCGCGCGTTGCGCCGCCTCGTCTTGTCCAAGTCGTCGCGTCCGCGCTGAATGCCGCCTTGACGCTGCGGCCGATTGCCCGCAGACTGGATCGCATGACCCGCGCCACCTTCGCCTCTCTCGCCCACGCCGCCAAGCGCGTGGACGCGGCGTCGCGCGCGCTAGCCGCCAGCGCGCGCGCCGAGAGCGTGACGATGCCCATGCGAGGCGTCGTCACCCACGTTGCGCGAAGTCCGGGCCCGGGCCGATCCTGACTTCATCGCCGCAGATTCCACTCCACAAGGCCCGCCACCCGCGGGCCTTGTGCTTTTCGGGCCTCGAGCAGAGGCGCCCACCGCCGACCCAGGCACCCCCACGAAGGAGATGTTCATGAGCCGACAAGACGCCCCAGCCCACCCCGCGCTCCGTGCCGCCGACGGCCGCTTCTCCGTGCGCCGGCTCAGGCTGACCGATGCCGAGGCCTGGGCGCGCACGATGGCGCATCCCGAGGTCTATCCGCAGCTGCTGCAGATGCCGTGGACCAACGCCGATCAATGGCAGGCCCGCCTGGCGGACATGCTGGCGCCTGGCAGCCAGCACGTGCCGGTCGTCGTCGAGGCCGACGGCGCGATCGTCGGCGGCGCCGGACTGCATCCGGTCGGCGCGTCGCCGCGCAAGCGCCACGCGATGGCGCTCGGCATCCATGTCGACCCGGCCTTCCAGGGGCGGGGCGTCGGTGCGTTGCTGATGCAATCGCTATGCGACTACGCCGACCGCTGGCTCGGCCTGCTGCGCATCGAGCTCGAGGTGTACGCCGACAACCTGCGCGCGCAGGCGCTCTACAAGCGCTTCGGCTTCGTGCAGGAGGGCTATCACCGCTGCGACGCGCTGCGCGACGGCGAGTACGTCGACAGCCTGTCGATGGCCCGCCTGAACCCGGCGCCCCTGCGCGGCTTCGCGCGCGCGTGACGCGGGGCAGGAGCGGCCGGCATGAGAAAATGCCGGCCGCTCCTGCCTTCTCCGCGCCCCATGACCACGCCGCTCAGCCAACTCGTCCACTACCCGACCAACACCGACGCCGATCTCGACCGCCTGCAGCAGCTGTGCGAGCAGCTCGCCGGCTTCGACGAGCACGTGTCGCTGGAGTGGCTCGACGGCGCGATGACCGCGCTGGCCGCCGGCCCGCGCGCGCTGACGGTGATGGACTGGCGCGATCGGCTGCTGGGCGACTCGTGGAGCCGCGCATTCGGCGATCCCGAGGCCGACCGCGAGGCCACCGCCGTGCTGCAGGCCCGCTGGACGGTGCTGCTCAAGCAGCTCGACCCGGAGTTGCTGATGGACGCCGTCGACGAGCTGCGGCTGGCGCCCGTCATGCTGGAATGGACGGACGAGGACAAGGCCAAGCTGGTCGAGGACGGCACGATCGCCCCGGGCACCGAGGACGAGGAGATCCCGCTCACCGGCGAGGTCTGGGCCCACGGCTTCATGGACGTGCTGCAGAACTTCAAGGACGAATGGCCCGAGCAGGACGTCGAGACCGACGCCGGCCAGCTGTTCGACGAGACGACGCTGCGCATCGTCATGCTGACGCTGCATGACCCGGCCGAGCTGGACAAGCTGCGCGAGGAGATGTTTCCCGGCGAGAAGCTCCAGCGCGACGACCTGATCCAGGAAGCGCTGTTCGCCGTGCAGGACCTGCGCTGCTACTGGGTGCAGAACGCGCCCAGGCCTGCCACGCGCGTTGCCGAGAAGCTGCCGGGCCGCAACGATCCTTGCTTCTGCGGCAGCGGCAAGAAATACAAGAAGTGCCACGGGGGAACGTGAGCCCCCACGCTCCCGCTGGTCGCTGCCCCCCCAAGGGGGAGCTCGGTTCGGCTCGGATGGTGATCCTCGCTTCCCGAGGGCTTGGATGGGCCTGCCGCCGGCCAAGGCACGGACAACTGGATATGGCATTACATTGCGCCCATGACTGAACGCAAGGATCTCGCAGGCAAGCACCTCGTGCTGGGCCTCTCGGGCGGCATCGCCTGCTACAAGGCGGCTGATCTCGCGCGGGCGCTCGGCAAGGCCGGCGCCACGGTGCAGGTCGTCATGACCGCCGGCGCCGAGCAGTTCATCACGCCGGTGACGATGCAGGCGCTGACGGGCCGTCCCGTCTTCACGAGCCAGTGGGACGCGCGGCCCGACAACAACATGGCGCACATCAACCTCTCGCGCGAGGCCGACGCCATCCTCGTCGCGCCGGCCAGCGCCGAGTTCATGGCCAAGCTGGTGCACGGGCGCGCCGACGACCTGCTGTCGCTGCTGTGCCTGGCGCGCCCCATCGACCGCGTGCCGCTGCTGGTGGCCCCGGCGATGAACCGCGAGATGTGGGCGCATCCGGCCACGCAGCGCAACGTCGCGCAGCTGCGGGCCGACGGGGCCACGTTGCTGGGCCCGGATGTCGGCGAGCAGGCCTGCCTCGAGTTCGGCGAGGGGCGCATGCTGGAGGCGGTCGACCTGCGCGACGAGCTGATCGCGTTCTTCCAGCCCAAGCTGCTGCGCGGCAAGCGCATCCTGGTCACCGCGGGCCCGACTTTCGAGGCCATCGACCCGGTACGGGGCATCACCAACCATTCGAGCGGCAAGATGGGCTTCGCGATCGCGCGCGCGGCGCAGGAAGCGGGCGCGGACGTCACGCTCGTCGCCGGGCCGGTGCACCTGCCCACGCCGCGCGGCGTGCGCCGCATCGACGTTCAGAGCGCACGCCAGATGCACGAGGCCGTGCTGCCGCTCGCGCGCGCCAGCGACGTGTTCGTCGCCACCGCGGCCGTCGCCGACTGGCGTCCCGCACAGATGAACGAGCACAAGATCAAGAAGGACGGCAAGAAGGTGGCGCCCACCTTCGAGCTGACCGAGAACGCCGACATCCTGGCCGACGTCGCACGCCTGTCGCCGCGGCCGTACTGCGTCGGCTTCGCCGCCGAGAGCGAGAACCTGCTCAAGCACGCCCGCGAGAAGCTGCAGCGCAAGAACGTGCCGCTGATCGTCGGCAACCTCGGCCCTGCCACCTTCGGCCGCGACGACAACGCGCTGGTGCTGGTCGACGCGCAGGGCGAGCGAGCGCTGCCCAACGCGGACAAGCTGACGCTGGCGCGGCAGCTCGTGGCGGAGATCGCGACGCGCATCGCGTCCTAGTCGGTCGGTGTCAGGTCTCGCATCTTGCACGTTCGAGACCTTGGCCACCGACGACGCCTCTCGTGCAAGATTCAAGACCAGGCACCGGATACCCTGGCCAGTCGGTGTCAGGTCTCGCATCTTGCACGTTCGAGACCTTGGCCACCGACGACGCCTCTCGTGCAAGATTCAAG
>Ga0209258_100697_pt1 | contig 22959 bp, 22 predicted proteins | sample Araplaol_mTSA_r2_FD_184281 | JGI IMG/M metagenome (GOLD analysis project Ga0209258, IMG submission 184281) | Arabidopsis root microbial communities from North Carolina, USA - plate scrape CL_Col_mTSA_r2 (SPAdes) (version 2) | ecosystem: Host-associated > Plants > Roots > Endosphere | place: USA...
TTGCACTATGGACCAGGTTTCGAAAAACCAAAAAACAACTTCTCCAAATTGATGAGATCATATATGATCTGAAGCAATTACATGATTCGCTTAATAGAACCTAAGGAAATATAAACAACCGTAAAGCCCTTACATCGAAAGATGTAAAGGCTTTACCTTTTCGCCAGTCTGGAATCAGTTTTTCCTGATTTTTGAACTCACTTGGTTTTCTTAGCGATCAAGGGGCAGGAAGTGATAAAAATATTTAAGGCCCTTTTATCAAAACGGGTATTTCGGATAGAGAAGGTAAACCACCCCTGTCGGCCAGCACCGGCATAATTACACCATCTGAGTTGTTTACACTTTACCTTATTTTTAATTGGCCCCGTACTCAATAATAAATTTGTAACCTCTGCCATGTACGTTAATAAATTTAATGGAGCTATCGTCGCTTAATTTCTTACGTAATTTAGATACCAACACATCCACATTTCTGCTGATGACCACGATGCCTTTATCTTCCCAGATTTCTTTCATCAGTTTTTCCCTTTCTACGACCTGATTTATATTTTCTGCAAATATTTTCAGTGCTTTTGTTTCTTTTTCCGACAACTCAATTGTTTTATCCTCTTTTTTAAGCATATTATTATCCGCGTAGAATTGAAAGCTTCCTAATGGTATATAATCATTAGTACCGGTAGTACCGGAAATTGATTCTTTGGCCTCCTTTTTACCTGACTTATTTTTCAGATAAAAACCAACAACCAACGGAATAACTAATAGCAACAACCAGTAGAAATTAAAGCCATTCGTCTTCAACAATTCAATTTCGATAACATAACAGGCCACCTCCAGCTTACGCCTCCTGCAAGGTTTCAAATCGCCTGTTTGATTATTTATTTCGAATGCAAAGACTGTTTCATTTTGTTTGCAATTCCTTAGGTTCACGATATAATCGGTTGCCGGCACGTTTTTTTGAAATGTCCGTTGCACTATATTGATGAGTGTATCTGCAATAAAAGTAAAGTCGTTTTGAAAGGAGATTTGATACCTGTTCTCATTTAATTTCTTAACCGGCAACACCCTGGATGTAGAATCTTTGGCTGAGAGCAAAAGCTGGTGCCCCAAATCACGTAATACTACTTCTAAATGCTTCTCGGGGATTTCATCCTTTTTACTAATATATACGGCAGCAAAAACCAGCATAATAAGTACCAGGATTGAAGATCCAATCAATGTAAATGGCTTCATGGGTGCAAAATAATTCATTAGCCTTCAGTTCAAGGGGGTTTTACAAACGTTTTACAGGTCTTTTACATCTTTTTACCACTAAAACTCTCAGGGACAGTTGACACCGGATATCTTTACCTTATCGCTTCACCAAAAAAAATTATAGCTATGAATTTTTATATCCTTGCTTTTTTGCTCCTTTTTACGGTTTTCTCATCTTCTCTTCTTCCGGATAGCCATCCAGACCCAAAAAAAGAGAAGGCTGGAACGGCAAAGATCGTTTTTAAATCTACAGATGGCGGACAAACCTGGCAGGACATCAGCCAAGGGCTGCCCGAAAATTTGCGGAAAGAGAGTATCAAGGGAAATAGCTTCTTTGCAAATGATAAAGGGCTGTTTATAAGGGTTGGAAACGGACTCTATCACAGTACACCAAATGCCACAGCTCCTTTTTGGACCAAAGAGATTTCCCCTGACGAACATAGCAGCATCGCCCCCGGTAAGCCTGGGACATTTGCCAACAATTACTGGGGTATAAATTTGAAAAAAGCAAACGGAACAAGTGTATGGTCGCCGATATTCGAAATTTTTCAGGAGACACGAATACGCAGCGTTTTTGAGACTGCCGGAGGTACAATTTTTATCGGTATCGACAGAGGCTTTTTTAAAACTGCTGACAATGGAAAAACCTGGAAACATGTCCATACCGGAAACCTGGTAGGGCATTTGGCAGAGTTGAATGGCGTACTGGTGGCGATCAGTATGGGAACGATAATAAGATCAACCGACAATGGCGAAAACTGGTCGGTGGTGGGCAGTGAGGGGGTTGTGGCTTGGGATGTAAAACAGATCAAAGGTGGATTCGCTGCTATCACTTCAGATTCAAAGTCTAATACCAGGGGGCTAAGCACATCCTACGACGGCGGTAAAACCTGGCAACCCATTGAGGCCGGCCTTCAGAACAAAGTTTTTATTGATTCAATATGGCGGACCTGGAATGACCGTCCTATTGTGCAAGCCTTTATGACTTCAATTATCCAGGTTGGTGAAAACTTCTTTAGTCTTCATCGTGACGGCATTTTCAGATCATCAGACAAGGGAAAAACATGGGAATTATTACTTCCTTCTGTAGAAGGTAAGGTCTTCAATTTATTTGTTTCAGGCAACGTGATCTATGCCATACCCAGCAAGGGTGGATGTTGAAAACTCAGATTAACATTCATGGATTTTTACAGGTATGCCTAAAAAGCAAAAGCCTGCAAATCATTGATTTTGCAGGCTGTATTACTTTTAGTTTATCTCAGTTAACTGAGGCTGGCGGGCTACCGGGGACGAAGTTCGAACCGGTTTATGGATAGTTTATCTGAAATTCAGGTTTTCGTTGGTAAAATGAATTAAAAAATCTTTTAAAAGCAGAAAACTTTCCGAATTTCATCTATTGGAGTGGGCGTGACTGTTTCAACCTAAAAGCACTGCGAAGATCCTTTACCACCACAACTCTAGTTTATTTAGTTTTTGACGGATATTATTTTTAAATTCAGCCTTAACTATCTATTAAGCAATTCCAATTCAGCCAACTTATGAAATATTTTTTTTGTTTTCTCTTCCTGTTCTATGCGATGACAACTTTAGGGCAAGTGTCTTTTCCTAACGGGTTTAAATTAATAGAGGGTGACAATTTGATGGGAGAAGATGATAATTACTCTAATGGGAAAGATGTTTTTCGAACATATCCTCTTTTCAGGCCTTTCGACGACTACACGTGGAATGATGATAAGTTTAAACAATACGTTGTTGACTACTTTGGATTTCCATTTTATCGAACTAAGGATAGTCTTTTGTGGGGAACGGGACAAAAAGGTGGATTTTACTCCTATGTAGTAGTAAATAAAGGGGGGCAAGGATTTGAACTTTATTCCCAATATAATGATACAGACTTCGCTAACTATTCAAAATGGCTCATTACTTCTATGAGAGAATATCGTAAGAAAGGAAAATTGTTCGTATTTCCGTGGAGAGTTTCTGAATAAAGCAAAAAGCCTTCTAATCTTTCGACTTAAAGGCTTAAAGCTTACGGGGTGGAAGGGACAAGTTTCGAACCTGTTTATGGAAGATTTATCTGCAATTCTGGCCTTTATTATGAAATGAAATGGATTTCCGTTTTGGGACTACTTTTTAAATGTTTGAACACTATGGTTATACTACGTAGTTAACCTATCCATTATTGCATTTCATATAGTATCTCTTTCAAGGTAATCAGCATTTTCCCCCGTTCTTCAAAGGAATCAGATAGGTGGATTTTTCAAACCAGAATGCTTTATGTGGTTGGATGAAATTGCCCAATGCTGTCAGCATAAAGAAAACGGGTGGAGGGAAAAACATTGCCATTCAGGATAATATATTAATTTGCAGCTATACTAAATTGATCCCTATCAATATCCTAGCCTTTTTTAAGTCCTTTATGCACAAAAAGCAAACATTGCTCATCCCTGAAGACTATACCGAGTTTTTGTACTGGGTGAAGGAAAGAACGGAAACATTCTGGAGCAAAAGCAAATCCTTCAGCAATACTGAGGGATATCCCTGTCCTCAATGGGTAGAGGGAGCAAAATGGATCGGAATGACCGATGAACAGATTGATGCCACCGAGGCAAAGTATGACATCAAGTTTATGCCAGAGCATAGAGCCTTCTTACGTATCCTGCATACCATAGACAGGAAAAAGGTAAGTGAGTATGAAGAAGAAGGAGAAAAACAAACTTATCAAACATCTTTCTTCTATAATTGGCTGAAAGATGAGGATGAAATCGTTTCTAGACTGAACTGGCCTTACCGGACCGTGTTTGAGGATGTATCACCACCTCAAGGCGTATGGCTAAAGTCCTGGGGCACCAGACCATCGTCCGTAGAAGAGAAGGAGCGCATCTTTGCCGACTGGTATGCGAAGGCACCGAAATTACTGCCGCTTACTTCACATAGATTTTTAGTTAGTCGGGCTGATCTGGCCGACCGTCCTGTGTTATCTGTTTATGGGTCTGATACCATTGTGTATGGATGGGATCTCCGGTTATATTTGCTGAATGAGATCACGGATCATCTGGATCTCTACGTACCGGTTTTTGACGAAGAAGATCAATGCTATTATGCTGAGTACAGAGATGAATTAACGGAAGTATTTGACCTTGCACAACAGAAGTTACCAGGTAAAGATATTCCTTATTGGAAGGAATTAATGCTGTATTGGAGTTCGGGGTGGTCTAGTTTTGGATTAAAACATCCTGGTGATAATGGAGAAACAGTCCAGCCCATCATGCCTACATATGTACCGGATGACCAGGAACCGGCTCAGAAAAGGTTCAGAGGGTTTGAATAAATGGGGCATAATTTTCTTATGAATATCCTGTCATCGCAAATGCCGATTCGTTATATGTAAATTCTTGTGTAGAATTGTTCGGTTTGATCATCTAATTATTTAAACTTTAAAGCCTCCAAGTTATTGAACTTGAAGGCTTTAAAGCTGGCGGGCTGCGAGGAACAACTTTCGAACCAGTTTCAGGATGATTTGTCTAACATCTTGGAGTTTATTAGTGAAATGAAACAGTTGAAATGATTAAAATAGAAATATAATCGAATTTTTATCTGTCAATACCTTGCTTTGCTAATGATGATATATTTGGGCACCGGATGAAGTAATGCAGCAAATTAGAAAAAGGCATGACCAGAGAGGATTAGAAAAGATCAAAAAAGGCGCTCCCTAACTTGGCAAAGTAGAATTATTTTAAACGGATAACAGTGATAATTTATGATTAATATTTAAATTTCCTCCCATGTCCTAAAAAGTTTATTTTCGCTTCTTAAATCTGAATAAAGTTGTCAAAGATTTTTTGGAGATGGTTTGTTCGTAATAGTAGTCAATTTAAAATTTTATTCTTTCCTATTTTGTATGTATGTTTTTTTTCAATGCCCCTTTTAGGCCAGTCCAATGAACAGCATAGAATCCTATATATAAAGGCTTTCAATGAAATTAATCAGATGCTTGAAGGAAAATCGACCCTACAGTTTAAACGGGCGATATTCCTGATGGAAAATGCCTATTTGAATAATACACTGAATTATAATCAGTTTAATAATGAAATTATTACTATTGCTACAAAGTTGCGCTCCCTGATTAAAGAGAGAAACCTTGAAGGTTACCGAACTGCTGCTAATTGGGCTGTATTTACCTATATGGTCGATTCCGTTGCTTTAAATGATTATCATCCATATACTTATGATTTTCAGTATTTCATATCCAGTAATGATCCTGAAGTAGGTTTTGTTTCAAAGTTGCTAAAAACAAAAAAAGGAAATTGTAACTCACTTCCTTTTCTTTATAAACTATTAGTGGAGGAATGTGGAGGAGCTGCGTCTCTTGCTCTGGCTCCTTTTCATTGTTTCATAAAGCACAAAGATGAAAAAGGTAATTGGGTAAATCTTGAAATGACAAGTGGTAGTTTTGCAAGGGATGCCTGGATCATACAACAAACAGGCGTAACTGTAGAGCAGATTAGTTCCGGAATATATATGAATGCGCTATCTCAAAAGCAATCCTTATCGTTTATATTGAAAGATCTGGCTGCGAATTATCAAATGCAATTTGGCGCAGATGAATTTGACGAAAGAATAGTCAACACCGGGCTGCACTATTATCCGAATGGCATACACCTGTATCTGGTGAAATTTGAGCATTACCGTATAAAATTATTAACAGCACGAAAACTGCAACAACCTGAATCAGAAGCAGCCATTAGAAAGAAAATGGCGGCTATTGAGCAAAAGTTAGGGGCGTTAGGGTATAAAGAGCCATCTCAAAAAGAGTATGAAGAGTGGGTACACGAAAATGAAAAACAAAAAATAGTAAAGAAATAATAGCCTATGAAAAAGTTACTGTCATTCCTGATATTATATAATACCTCAGTTGCTATAGCGAAAGGACAGGTACTTAACCCGTACAGTGATTTTGGATATGTACCCCGGAATAAGTATATATCTACCGCTCCGGGCTATGTTCTTGAAAATAAGGATACCACTGATAATACGTCCAGAATGGTAATTGATGTTGAAAAGGGAGAAGTGCGACTTTATGGCAAAGATTCAACAGTCCTCAGTCAAACGAGTATCTCAAGGGGTGATATCTTACGCTTTCTGTCTGTAGATCCTCTTACCACTAAATTTCCTGCGTTAACACCTTATCAGTTCGCCAGTAACAGACCATTAGATGGAACTGATCTTGATGGGTTGGAATGGACCAAGTCAACGACTTATGATCCTAAATCTGGTATTACTAACGTGGATTTTCAGGTAAAGCTGAAAGTAAAGAACGATTCTCAAGTATTTAAGGATTTAAAGGGATTGCAAAATGAATTAAACAAACAGTTTCCAGGTTTGTTCAAAGATGTGAGAGACGGTAATACTACCTATTCTGGTTCCATTAGCGTTGAATTTGTAGATGAACTGAAGAAGGGTGTAGATTTTGGAACAGCTCTTGTCGACGATCCAGATACCCCTGGAGGAGGATTGACAACTTTTGTAAATACAAAGGTTAATGGGAATACCGTTAATCCATATGATTCCAGGAGTGGCGTAGCTCCTAATACTCCTCGTGAAACAGCCACTGTGGCACGAGATATACTTCATGAATTAATTCATACTGCAGGACCTAATCACACGGATGACGCAAATCAGGCCGCAGATATTCAAATAATCGCAACACCTATCATGACACCCGACGGATCCCTGATAAGAGTAGACAGGACCCTTGGTCCTGGAGCCAGTTTTGATTTGATAATACATAACATAATGAGCTATCCGGGTATTAAACTTAATGGGAAGCCAATAAACGAATATGTACCGAATAAATTTGATCGAAGTAAGGTAAGTCCAGGACAGATATTTCAAATCATTAAACAAATAGATACCGATGAGCAGAAAACGAAATAGGAGAGTCTTTTTAATCTTTTCATTACTATTTTATTTCTTTAAGTCAGTAGGGCAGCAACATAGTTGCTGCGATAGAGAAATCAAACCTTTTATTGAAGCCTTTAGGGAAGCAGAATCAGGGGAAATGGACTATACAGATACTTTAAAAAAAAGTATACGCCTGATTTTTGAAAAGGAATTTGATGATAGTATTATGGTGATGTTAAATGATAGGATTATTTACAATTCCATGATTATAACAAATAAACCTTATGCTCCTAGGGCTAAGTTTATTGATGTGGATTATTCAATGAAAAAAGATACTCCATATTTGGTTATTAAAAGAGCAGATGGAAAATGCATTTGGTTCTATCTGATACCAGGTCATCGTATTGCCTATATTAACTATTTTAAAGACCCTGGGGTGTGGATGGTAGAATTGTCAAATATACATAGGCAGTATATTTAGGAAATAATAAAATTAGGAACTGTGTATATTTCTATTAAATATTTCGCAACATAATAATTGTTGCAAAAAAATGGCCTAATTCTGTCTCAAATGGGGCTGACTAAAAAGGGTACCCCTTCCCGGTATAATGGATTCTTTATATCCTGAACGGAATCGAGCAAACTGCAAAGCAAACAATTAATCAGATTAAAGAGATTAATAAGTTATTTATTGCCACACAGGAGAAAATAAAACTTGAGGCTGAAAAACTATACGATAAAGAGTTGGTAGAACTATTATTTGAACAGCCTTATTGTAGAATTGAATAGGTGATTGATCGATTAGGTGTATCAAGAATTACTGCATCTAAATATCTGAAAGGATTGGAAGAGATCGTGATATTAGTATCCAGGCGTATGTGGAAGGAAATATTGTATATCAACGCAAGCTTATTGCACTGCTAAAAAGTTAATTAGCATTTAAAGGAAATTGCTACATCAGAAAATTCAATTGATTTCGAACTTAAATGTAGTTGAAAACAAACAAGTTAGCGCTTCATGATTATGTATAAAAAAGTAAGACCCGCTCTATGGGCGGGTCTTACTTTTTTCGCGGAGAAAGAGGAATTCGCCCCCCCGGCCCTGTAACAGTCAAAATCATTTTACATGAGACTTCCGCATTCAATCCTAAATCAAAAAAGCCTCCAAATCTTTCGACTTGAAGGCTTTAAAGCTGGCGGAGAAAGAGGGATTCGAACCCCCGGACCTGTAACAGTCAACAGTTTTCAAGACTGCCGCAATCGACCGCTCTGCCATTTCTCCGCTGCAAAAGTATAAAACTGAATCAATTTTCAAAAAAAAACTTTTCCATATTGAAGGGCAGGCGATTAAAAACCATAAGCAGATAGGGTTTCATCGCAAAAAAAACTTATTTTTAAGTTTTTAATAGTATCCCCGAACGGATTCACCATGCGCTTAAAAGACATTATCCTGTACCCATTTGTGTTACTGGCCTTTATGAGATCCGCACATGCACAAACATGCACGGCTCCGGGGCAGAACCCCTCCACGGCATTCCCCGTATGTGGTACAAAAACTTTTTCCCAGCAATCTGTACCCGTTTGTGGGAGCCATGTCGTGCCAGGTCCCACATGTAATAATCCGGATGACGGTACTCATATGGATTTGAACCCCTATTGGTATAAATTCACCTGCTATACTGCTGGTACACTGGGCTTTAAGATCACCCCCAATGCCATTGCAGACGATTACGACTGGCAGATATTCGATATTACAGGTCGCTCCCCCAATGACGTTTTTACAAATGCCAGCCTGTTCCTGTGCATGAACTGGTCCGGGGAAGGTGGTATTACTGGCGCCTCTTCTGCTGGCACAGTCCCTAATGTCTGTGGCGGATACGGCCAACCCCTGTTCAGTAGCATGCCTACCCTCATAAAAGGTCATGAATACCTGCTACTTATCAGCCATTTCTCAGGAGATTCACAAAGTGGCTATAACCTCGACTTCAACGGGGGAACTGCCGATATTACAGACCCTACCATTCCGCAGCTGGTATCTTCCGCTTATAACTGCGGCAATTATACGGTAAGTGTCAAACTCAGCAAGAAACTGATCTGCTCTTCACTGGCAACGAATGGCAGTGACTTTGCATTCACTACTGCCGGCCCTAAGATCATCGGTGCGAACGGCATAGGCTGCACTAACGGTTTCGACATGGATTCCGTCATCCTTACGCTGAATGCCCCTTTAACACCTGGCGATTATACCATCATCACCCAAAACGGGACAGATGGCAATACCATCCTCAACACCTGCGGTAACGCACTCCCTACCGGACAAACCTCCTCCTTCCATATAGATCCTCCTCCTCCGGTACTACTGCAATCCACGATCACCGTAGGCTGCGCTCCGGATATTATAAAAGTCGGGATGTCAGTACCTGTACGTTGCGAATCAATTGCTGCAGACGGCTCTGATTTTAAAATCACAGGTACCACTGCCGTAAGCGTCCGCAGCGCTACCGGCAACTGCAATGGCAATAACATGGCAGATACCATTATACTGCAACTCAACCAACCCATCCAAACGGAAGGTGACTACACGGTACAACTCAAAATCGGCAGCGATGGGAATGGTGTTCTCGGAGAATGTCATCAGCCTGCGGCAACCGGACAACTAGCTACCTTTCATACAGCCGATACCGTATCTGCTGACTTCACCTATACAATAGACAAAAACTGCAAGGTCAATACCTTCACACTTAACCACAACGGCGCTCATAAAGTAAACTCCTGGAAATGGACATTCTCCGATGGGGATCAATCTACCTTACAGAACGTCACTAAAACATATGGCGATTTCGGCGATAAAGGCATTCAATTAGCCGTTTCTAACGGAGTATGTACAGATACCGTATCCAAGACCGTCAACCTCTCACAGACCCTTAGCAGCCAGTTTTCTGTAGATCCCGGCCCTTACTGCCCACTGGACATTGTAAACGCCAAAAATCAAAGCTTCGGTACCATCGTTTCCTACCTTTGGAACTATGGCAATGGTAATGTCTCTACCAATCCCGACCCGACCCCTCAACAATATTTCCCTGTCCGCAAAGAACAGGACTTCCTCATACGCCTGATAGTCACCGACAACCTCAACTGCCGGGACACAGCAGACCATATCATCACAGCCGTAACCAGCTGTTATATCGATGTTCCTACCGCCTTCACTCCTAACGGAGACGGCGTTAACGACTACCTCTACCCCCTCAGCGCATACAAAGCCATCGATCTTTACTTCGCTGTATACAACCGCGTAGGACAAAAAATATTCGAAACAACTGACTGGACAAAAAAATGGGATGGTAACGTAAACGGTAATCCTGCAGACTTAGGTACCTATGTATGGATGTTACGCTACACCATGAAAGAAAGTGGTAAAAAAGTATTCAGGAAAGGAACAACTGTACTGATAAGATAAAATCAAAATGAATAATACCATATCATAAAAATTACCTATAAGATTTACTTTGCGATAATTATCTGCGGTAAAGGATCAAAGAAATGGTTCACCGGCCCATGCCCCTCGCCTGTCTTTATATTCATGCCTTTTTCTATGGCAGTATGCATATAAACACTTCCCTGCTCAATAGCAGCAACTAATTCCATTCCACGGGCAAGAAATGCAGTAATAGCTGAAGATAAAGTACAGCCTGTACCATGTGTATTATTAGTACTAACAAAATTACTGCTGATAATATGCTCCCTGCCAGACCTGTCCAGATAAACATCGTACAACCTGTTGCCGGATAAATGGCCACCTTTTACCAACACAGCATTACAGCCAGTTTCAAGGACCTTAACAGCCGCTGCTTTCATATCATCTACAGTATGTAAGGAAATACCTGATAAGACACCTGCTTCATCCAGGTTAGGTGTTACCAATGTTACCAAAGGGAATAACTGCTCCCGTAAAACAGTAATGGTCTCTTCTTCCATCAGCATGCGGCCACTACTCGATACCATAACCGGGTCCAGGATAACAGGAATGCCCGGATAATCCCTTAAAACACGCACAATTGCCCTAACAGTGTCTGCACTATGTACCATTCCTATTTTAATTGCAGAGGGCTTAATATCGCTTAAAACGGCCCTTATCTGCCCTTCCACTACAGCAGCAGGAACAGGGTGAATATTTGTAACTCCTGTAGTGTTCTGTACTGTAACGGCTGTAATAGCAGAGGTACCGAAACAGCCCAATGCGGCGAATGTCTTCAGATCTGCCTGTATACCAGCTCCTCCGCTGCTGTCGGAACCCGCAATAGTTAATACGGAAATATATTGCTTCATAAAAGGCAGGAAGATACGAATTCAGCAGTTATAAAGGCCTGTTAAATGAAGCATGTTCATCAATGATCTGCTCTTTTATCCCTCTCCATATGGCATCTGTTACTTCTTCTGCATCTGGCTGCGTAAACTCTTCATCCATCTGGATCTGACCGTTTTCATCAAAATCAATATAACTATGGATAACATGTTCTACCTGTTCTTCATGCTGATCAGGTGTAGCACGATAGATAATTCCTTCTTCTGATGACATACTTTCCACACTGAAAGAATATTCCTTATCTCCTATTACGACTAGTATTTTTTCTATAGACATGATATAAGTTTTTAGTAAAAAGGCAACAATTAACATACCAACAGAAAATTCCCTTAAAGGGTAAATAAAGCACGTTCCGTGTTCGCAAGTCTACATATTATCCTGTATTCGCAGTACATCGAAACAAGGAATGTTAATTGCAGTACTCAATAAAAATTAATTTATCATGGCAAACACAACGCTAAACGCAAACACAGCTGTAGATTCCAAACTACAGGAATTCTTTGTTTCTCAATTACAGGATATTTACTGGGCAGAAAAAAAACTGGTAAAAACATTACCTAAATTAGAAGAAGCCGCCAATACTCAAAAATTAAAAGAAGCATTCCGCAATCACCTGTCACAGACAGAAGAACATGTTTCCCGCCTGGAACAGGTATTCTCTTCCATCGGAGAAGAAGCAAAAGCACAGAAATGCCCGGCAATGGCAGGCATTGTGGAAGAAGGAGAAGAGATCATTGATGAAACAGAAGAAGGTACTGCTACAAGAGATGCAGCATTGATTCTCGCAGGACAAAAAGCTGAACATTATGAAATTGCAAGCTACGGTGGACTTGCACAACTGGCCCGTGTACTTGGACATGAAGAGGCAGTACAATTATTAGAAACAACTCTGCAGGAAGAAAAAGAGACGGATGCGCTGCTGACTCAAATTGCTGAAAGCAATATCAACGAAAAAGCAGGACAAGAAACTAAATAAGTCATTTGAGCGAATGAAAAAACATCATTCGCTCTTTTTTTTAAATATACGTAGCCAACTACGTACTTTTTACTACATTTGTATCATGAACGTTATTAACGAGTCTGGCATTCTTGCCATTTCCACCAGGCTGCAAAGACTGGCAGACCAGATACGTAAAGATGGGCTACTTATCTATAAGGCCAATGGCATTGACTTTGAGCCTAAATGGTTCCCTGTAATATACACCCTGCACCAGAAATCCATACTCAGTGTAGTAGAAATAGCGGCTGAAATAGGCTATAGCCATCCCTCTACTATCAGCCTGCTAAAAGAACTGGAAAAGAAGAAATTGATCCGTTCCAAAAAGGATAAATCAGATGAAAGGAAACGCCTGCTGACATTAACAGAAAAAGGAACTGAACTGGTAACACAAATGCAACCGGTTTGGTCTGTTATGACCGAAGCACTCGCCTCTTTCACTACCAACCTGATAAAAGCAATAGATGAAGTGGAAGAAAAAATGGAACAACAAAGTTTTTACCAACGGGCTCAATCAATAAAAAATAAATAAGATGTCTGTCATCCTTAGAAACATTGAAATAAAAGACAACGAAGCATTAGCTAAGATTGTACGTACCGCATTCATAGAATTTAATGTACCACAGGAAGGAACTATTTTCACAGAACCCGAAACGGATCACCTGTACCAGTTGTTCCAGTTTCCCGGTAGCACCTGCTTCGTGGCAGAAGAAGATGGGACCGTTCTGGGTTGTTGTGGCATCTTTCCTACAGCGGGACTACCGAACGGATGCGCCGAATTAGTAAAATTCTATTTATCTGCTGCTGCAAGAGGTAAAGGTATAGGAAGATTACTGATGGAAACATGCTTTGATGCGGCCGCAAAAATTGGCTATACCCAACTTTACCTGGAATCTTTCCCCGAACTGTCCAAAGCAGTCAGTATGTACGAAAAAGCGGGCTTTAACATGCTGCCGGAACAACTTGGTAATTCAGGCCATTTCGCTACAACTATATGGATGATGAAAGATCTTGCTCAATAATTTTACAGTATACATTCAAATACCTTCTGCTCTTTATTCTCAGTAAATCCTGACTTTACATAAAATTCGTGTGCGCCTGCTCTCAATACATTGCAGCGCACACGCAACTTATTAATGTTTCTTTCTGCGGCCCATTTCCGGGCCTTCTCCACCAGTTGCTTACCAATCCCTTTTCCCTGTACGACCTTGGAAACTACCAGTCCCCCTATTTCACAAAACGGGCCGGACTCTAAACGAATAGTGTAAAATACATGGATCCATCCTACAACGACCTCATCCAGTACCGCCACATAAGCCACATCACAAATACTCTTGTCAACCGCCGCTATATTGGCTATCGTTTCGTTCACTGTCATAGAATAACCCAACTCCAAAGATAGCGTAGTTACCGGCTGCGCATCTTTTACCGATATATGCCGGATATAAATAGTACCACTCATTTACACGTAATTTCACGAATAATACAAAATTTTATGATAAGCTAAAAATAAGATTGTTAACTATTTTTACCACCACCATATACGTGCCATTAGAAAATTTTCTATATTATTAATTTACCCTCTATTATAACGATCTCATCCGTGATATAAACTCATCTATTCAGTATATCCGGTAACGTTAGCAACAAATCCGGGTACTTGTACGGATTAATAAGCCTATTGCTTTATGGTAGCGAGCATAGATATTTCATATAGATCCTCAATCCATAATCAATACAATTTATTCCTTTATCCTGCCATTGTCCGATGCGGTACAATATTTCATCTTTGTATTGTTATATGCAGGAAAAATTTTCTTAAAATATATCAGATAAAAAAGGCTCATCGATAATTACTATACAGTTGGCATTGGTTAGAACAAATGGCTGTTTCTCTCCAGAGACGGCCTTTTTTTACAAAAAAAAACGTCGCTAACCTGCGACGTTTAATTTTCCTCTCTATTGATTCTTCAGCCTTTCTTGTACTTACAAAATAAATTTTGGGGTAACAATACATATATACCTATTACAACTGTTCTTATTGATAACCGCCACCCAAACTCCTGTACAGCTCTACAGAAGCACTCAGCTGCTGACGGGTAATATCTGCCTGTGTTAAGCCTGCCTGCAGGGATTTACCCTGAGCAGTAATTACCTCCAGGTAATTAGCCATCCCACTGCGGAAAAGCATCTGCGCCTGACTTGTTGCCAGCAGCAATGTATTCACCTGATCTGTAGCAATTTTCTGCTGCGCCTTCAGCTTATCCAGCTTAATAAGCGCATCAGACACATCTCCTATCGCATTCAGTGCCTGCTGTCTGAAACTGATCACCGCTTCCTCTCTCTGTATCTTCGCTACTTCCAGCTGTGTTTTCAGCTGCCTGCGCTGGAACAACGGTTGTGTAAGGCCACCTGCTACTGTTCCAAACAAAGATGCCGGCAACGTAAACCATTGACTGGCTTTAAAGGCATTCACTCCTCCACTGGCTGTTATGTTCAGGGAAGGGTACATGCTTGCCTGTGCCACCCCTGCATTCGCATTGGCTGCTATCAGCGCCATCTCTGCTGCCCGCACGTCCGGCCGGCGGCTCACCATCGCTGCTGGTATACCTGTTGGCAATGAATCACGCAACACTACCGCATTCAGCTCTGTACTGCGCACTACGCTGCCTGGCAGTTCTCCCGCTAAAATGCGGATCGCATTCTCCTGTATAGCCTGCGCCTGCTCCAGCTGGGGAATCAGCAATGCTGCTGTCTGCTGCTGGGCAACTGCCTGCTGTACCGCCAGCTCCGTTACCTCTCCGGCTGTCTTCTGCAAACGGATCATCTGTACTATAGTATCGCTTAAGGCTACATTCCTGCGGGCTATCTTCAACTGTTCATCCAGCATCAGCAGGTTGTAATAACTGTTCGCAATATCAGCAACCAGTCCTGTCTGCACGGCCCTCGCTCCTTCATATGTCTGCAGGTAACTGGCCAGCGCCGCTTCTTTCTGACGACGGATCTTTCCCCATACATCAATTTCCCAGGATAAACTTCCTCCCAGACTGTAATCTTCTATATGGCTTGTACCCAGAAAAGAGTTCAGGCTGGTCCCATTCAAACTATTCTTTGAAGGAATAGAAGTAGACGCCGATGCCTGCAGGTTCATTGAGGGCAGCCAGCCTACTTTAGCCTGCTTCACGTACGCATCTGCTGTTTCTATACGCTTCAGCGCCAGTTGCAGATCGTAGTTCCCGGTAAGCGCCCGGGAAATCAGGTCCTGTAATGTTGGATCTGTAAAGAATTTCTTCCATTCCAATCCGGCAATACTACTGTCTGAAGAAGCGGTACCGGCGAATTGATCCGGCAGTACCAGGGCAGGACGTTTATAATCACGTCCTACCCGGCAGGCTGCCAGTCCTACAACTATAAAAAATGAAATGAATAAAAGACCAATATATTTTCGTTGCATTATAATTACTTTATTAATTAAGGATCACACCGCTACTTCATCATTTTTCTGTGGCTTGCCACTGATCTTCTCCTGTAAATACTGGAAGATGATGAACAACACCGGTATAGCAAAGATGCCAAGCAATACGCCTGTTAACATACCACCCGCTGCTCCCGTACTGATAGAACGGTTACCCTGGGCAGATGAACCCGTTGCCCGCATCAGTGGCGTTAACCCCGCTATAAAGGCAAAGGAAGTCATGAGGATGGGTCGCAGACGCAGTCTGGATGCTTCCAGTGCTGCTGCCAGCAGTCCCATACCATTACGTCGCCGCTGCACTGCATATTCCACGATCAGGATCGCATTCTTCGCCAGCAAACCTATCAGCATGATCAAACCTACCTGTACATAAATGTTGTTATCAATGCCAAACAGGTTGATGAACGCAAATACCCCGAAAATACCCAGAGGGATAGATAATATCACCGAGAATGGAAGTATATAACTTTCATACTGTGCAGATAAGAGGAAGTATACGAATACCAGGCAAAGCAGGAAGATAATACCAGCCTGTCCGCCTGCGGAGATTTCCTCTTTGGTCATACCTACCCACTCGTAAGCATAACCACGTGGCAGGTATTGCGCAGCCACTTCTTCTACTGCTTTGATCGCATCACCGGAACTGTACCCTGGTTTAGGCTGACCATTAATCGTTACTGCATTAAAGAGGTTATTACGGGTCACTGTTTCAGGGCCATATACTCTTTCCAGTTTCACAACACTGTTAATAGGCACCATCAGACCGGTACTGTTCTTTACAAAGATGTCGTTCAGGCTGGCCGGATCAGCACGTGATACCATATCCGCCTGTACGATCACACGGTAATATTTACCAAAGCGGTTAAAGTCTGAAGCAAAAGTACTACCATAATACACCTGCATGGTTTGCAGTACGTCCGTAACAGATATACCCAGCTGCTTCGCTTTATTCTCATCAATCTCTACATTGTACTGGGGGTTGCCTGCATTAAAAGTAGTGAAAGCAAAGGCGATCTCTTTTCTCTTCATCAGTTCCCCGATAAAGCCATAAGCAGTACCTGCCAGTTTATCCAATGGTCCTCCTGTTCTGTCCTGCAACACTACTTCAAACCCGTCCACGTTACTGAACCCTGGTACGGTAGGCATGTTGAACATGAAGATATTGGCTTCTTTTATGCCCGCCAGTTTCCCCTGCATCATACCCATTACCTGCTTAAGATCTTTGACCGCACCTCTGTCCGCATGCTGTTTCAGTTTCACAAAACCCACTGCATAAGAAGAACTGATAGAGGTTGTCATGATGTTTAAGCCCGATACGCTCAGGTAACTGTTCACGGCCTCTAATCCTTTCATCTCCGCTTCTACTTTCGCTACTACCTGGCGTGTACGTTGCAGGGAAGTACCCGGAGGCATCGTCACGGAATACACCACAAAACCATTATCCTCAGTAGGTATGAAACCTGTCGGCGTCTTTCTTACCAGCCATACTGTAATACCCAGTATGATTACCAGCGCGCCGATAGGTATCCATTTATACCTTACCAGGAAACGCAGGCTGTTAATATATTTAGAGCTCACCGCTTCAAAGCCGGTATTGAAAGCGCTGAAGAAACGGCTGCCAAATCCTTTTGAAGCATATTGGGTCTCATGTTCATCATGGTGCTTGTTCTTCAGTAACAATGCACATAATGCAGGGCTCAAAGTCAATGCGTTCAACGCAGAGATCAGGATCGCAATTGCCAGTGTAAAGGCAAACTGCCGGTAGAACACACCCGCGGGGCCCTGCATAAAGCCTACAGGAATGAATACTGCGGCCATTACCATCGTAATGGAAATGATAGCACCGGAGATCTCCTGCATACTGGTGATAGTGGCATTCCTGGGAGACATATTGATCTTCTCCATCTTGGAATGGACGGCCTCCACCACCACGATCGCATCATCGACGACTATACCTATCGCCAGTACCAGCGCAAACAGTGTCAGCAGGTTAATAGTAAACCCAAACAGCTGCATGAAGAAGAAGGTACCTATAATAGCTACCGGTACAGCGATCGCGGGGATCAGTGTAGAGCGGAAATCCTGCAGGAAGATGAATACAACGATAAATACCAGTATAAATGCTTCTATCAATGTATGTTTTACCTGATCGATGGATTCATCCAGGTATTCTTTGGTACTGTAAATATTAAAGTACTCCACACCTGCCGGAAACTGCAGGGCCGCCTTTTTCATCAGTTTATTAACCGCTACCTGTATATCATTTGCATTGGAACCTGCAGTCTGATAAATGGCAAGACCAATACCCTGTTTACCGTTTACTTTAGTATCGCTGCTATAGGTAAATGAACCAAATTCAACTTTGGCCACATCCTTCAGTTTAAGTGAAGAACCGTCTGCATTTGCTTTCAGTACGATATTCTCATACTGTTCGTGCTGGTTAAGTTTCCCTTTGTATTTGATCACATATTCAAATGCTTCCTGGCTGTTTTCACCAAACCGGCCGGGCGCAGCTTCCAGGTTCTGTTCTTTGATAGCGGTCAGCACATCCTGCGGAGACAGGTTATTCGCTGCCAGCCTGTCCGGGCGTAACCAGATACGCATGGAATAATCTTTACCACCGAATACAGAAGCCTGTCCTACACCAGTTACACGCTGTATTTCAGGAATGATGTTGATCTTTGCATAGTTCTGCAAAAATGTTTCATCATAATCAGCTGTTTTACTTATCAGGTTCACCACCATGATCATACTGTTCTGCTGTTTCTGTGTGCTGATACCTGCATTTACCACTTCCTGCGGTAAAATACTGGTAGCTTTAGCCACACGGTTCTGCACATTCACAGCAGCCAGGTCAGGATTTGTTCCCAGTTTAAAATACACGTTCAGTGTCATGGAACCATCGTTATTGGAAGTGGAGGTCATGTATGTCATGTTCTCCACACCATTCACGGATTCTTCTATGGGGGTCGCTACGGAACGTGCTACCACTTCCGCATTGGCGCCGGGGTAAGAGGCTGTCACTGCAACGCAGGGCGGAGCAATGTCAGGGAACTGTGTTACCGGCAATGTGGCCAGCGACAATAATCCCAATAGTACCAGTATAATGGAGACCACTGTTGCCAGTACGGGTCTCTCTATGAATTTCTTTAACATAATCTTTTTTAAATGAGCTGATAGATCCGGTCATAGGATGTCCTTACTGCTACCGTAGTAACAGCCGTAACAGCGTATATCCTCTTGATTTGTATAATAGCGGTTAAAGCGGTTTCAGCTTCAGCAAACTATCCATAGACATCATTTGTGGCGTAATTACAACACCATCGCGTAAATGGTCAAGACCAGTATAAACGATTCTCTCACCAGGTTGCACTCCTTTCTCTACAAAATAGTACGAACCATTCTTGCCGGAGATCGTGATAGGTTTACTTGCCACTTTGTTACTGTCTCCTACTGTGAATACAAATACTTTATCCTGTAATTCAAAAGTAGCTTCCTGTGGTATCAGTAATGCTGATGCAAACTGTTCCGGTATTTTTACCCGGCCGGTATTTCCGGAACGCAGCAGACCAGATGCATTAGGGAATACAGCGCGGAAGCTGATAGCACCTACATTCTTGTCAAACTGTCCTTCAATCGTTTCGATACGGCCTTTTTCCGGGTAAATGCTGTTATCAGCCAGCACCAGTTCTACAGGAGGTAATTTCTTTACTTTATCCTGCACCGTTTTACCTTCTGTTTTATTTTTAAACTGCAGGAAGTCAATTTCACTCATTGAGAAATAAGCATACACTTCGTTTACATCAGACAGCATTGTTAATGCCTGCGTTTCCCCTCTGCCTACCAGGCTACCGGTCTTGAAAGGAATTCTTCCGATATAACCGCTCACCGGTGCAGAGATCAGCGTATAACCCAGATTGATACGGGCACTACTCACCATCGCCTGAGCCTGTGCAACATTTGCTTTTGCTGCCTGATAAGCTGCATTCGCAGTTTTAAGCTGTACATCAGACACTACGTTATTCTGTACCAGTGGTGTAAGACGGTTCACTTCCACTTCAGCCTTTTCTTCATTCGCTTTTGCTGCCTGCAAAGTAGCAGATGCATTGCTTAACTGTTCCTGGTAAGTACGTTCATTAATCCTGAATAAAGGCTGACCCGCTTTCACGTACGCTCCTTCGTCTACATATATTTTATCGAGATAACCATCTACCTGGGGACGGATCTCTACGTTCACCTTGCCTTCCAGGCTGGCGTTATATTCACGGTAAGTAGTAGCAGGAACGGCCGCTACTTTTAATACGGGCAGTGCAGCAGGAGGCATACCGGCATTCTCTGTTTTGGCAGAAGAACTGGCGCATCCGGACAATACGGCCAGAAGAAGCATTGTATAAAGAAAGCCCGCTGGCTTGTACATGTTGTTTTGTTGAAATAATTGAGTCATAATAAGGTGATATTTTTTGTTTTTGCAATAGCTTTCCATCCCGCATTCCTGCGATCATGAATAATCAAATAATGACAGCTACTGGATATTAGAGGTCACTTCTCTGGCTGATACGGAAAAGTGAATAAGGTAGCTTGACGTAGTTGTAACACTACGAACAGGCATCTTTTTTTGTTTTACTGCTAAAGAGAATAAATGAATAAATAAAGATTAGCAGGCGCGATAATTATACTTCATGGGCGTGCGGTTTTAAGATGATGTTCAATATCGATAGATGAACTATACAAAAGTACTACAGATAAAGACGATATACACTTAACTAATTACGGGATTAATTGTACTTTTCACGGATACTTTTCTGGAAAACAGCAGGTGTATGACCTGTATGTTTTTTAAAGAAACGGTTGAAGTACCCATCATCCTCAAAGTTAAGCTGCCACGCTATTTCCTTAATGCTATGCTCATTCCAGAACAGCAGTCTTTTAGCTTCTGTAATACGTCTTTCATCAATGATCTGTTTCGCGGTTTTACCCACAACAGATTTTACAGTATCATTCAAATGACCAGGCGTCACATACATCATATCTGCATAATGACCTACCTGCGTTTTATCTTTGTAATGTACATCAGACAACTCCTTAAACTGGCGTACAATGCGGTTTTGCACGGTATCTGCCTGTATCGCAGCAATATCACGTTGTGGTAAACGCGCACTCGCAGCCATCAGTGAATTCAGTAAATTACGGATGATCACCTCACGTAACGGCAACTGACTATCCATCTCTTTCATCATTAGTTTTGCATACGCCATCAACTCCTTTAATTGTCCGTCTGTCAGTTGCAGCACAGGTGTCTGAAACACACATGCCGACCAGCATACCATCCCGCCCAGCGTGTCTTCACTGAGAAACTCCTCTTCAAATGCCATACTCACGATCTCGCATAAACTATCACCCATGTACTGGTGTACCTGATCAGGTGATAATAATATCAGCGCAGGCGCTTTTACTGTATATTTTTCAAAATCTATAAACAATGTCATCTCTCCGGAAAGAACAAGTGTAATGCTATAATCTATCCTGCGATGAGGCTCCATCACACCATAAGGCTGCACCAGGTATGTACTGCGTTTTATGTTGAATCCCTTAATAGGATTCGGACCTGTATTGCACTCTACAGCATAATTATAAACAGGCATGATTACATTATTTTTCATAATATTAATCGTTTCTTTTTTGTTAGGGCATCAGTAAATTAGTCACACAGTGGTGGGCGGTCAGGTTATATGACCATAAGAGTAGTAGGTAGAGTTAGTATTAACCTTTGGTAAGAATCATAATACTGCAAATTTATAACTTCCGGGCAATTTTCATAATATTCTGTAAAACTTGATAACTTAATTTCCCGGTTTTATTTGTTAGCCGGCTAAGTAATAGGGCAAAAAAAAGCCCCTTTAAAGCCCTACTCTGTCTCATCCAGGTTCTCTAATACCTGCATGAGCAATCTTTTAAGCAGCATACGTTCTTCCATACTCAGGTTCTTTACTATCTGCTGTTCCAACTTATTCCAGGTCTGCTCTGTAATATATTTCGCAGCTTCCTCCCCCTGGTCCGTCAGGAAAACCTGTACCACCCGCTGATCACTACAACATTTTTCCCTTCTTAAAAATCCCTTCTTTTCCAGTCGCTCCGCCATCCGGGTCACCGTTGCCGGCGTCACCTCCATATTATTCGTCAGTTCATTCATGGTAATCCCCTGCTGGCATAATACCTGCTGAAGAAATATTTCCTGACCTGCATGCAGATTATAGCAAGACAGCATCTGGTTACCCTTATTACGGTGCGCTTTACTGATCTGTACCAACAAATGACTGATGGTACTGCACATAAGCGGTTTATTCATGAAGCAAATATAATACTTAGCCGGCTAATTAAATAAAAAAGGGAAAAAAGATATCTGTATATATTAAAATAATACTAGTATAAGGGAGATTTACCGGGTTGAAGAATATATTACATACATTATTAATAAGCTTCATGTTTGTAGAACACATGCAACAAAGGGCAGTATTTATTAGCCCCACCCGGGATACAAACTGGTATCATTGATCAGGCACACCTCAAAGTCGTGGGGTGGAAACCTGGCAATTATCGAAGAATTAGCCGTAATGTTTAACCGTAAACTAATAACAGGATTATTAAATAGACCTGGTGTAAACCAAAACCAGGATTATCTCTCACAGGTTAACCTATATCATACGACATAACATGGGGGTAAGTCTACGTCTTGACCATGCGTTGAACATAGGTTGAACATACTTTGATGCCTCGGACCCGACCAAAGTATGTTCAACCTATGTTCAATCTATGGTCAAGGTATGTTCAAGACCCGAACGCACACCGAACCCACATCGTGTCTCGTCCTGATATAGGTTTACACCTGTGAGAGATAATCCTGGTTTTGGTTTACACCAGGTTTTGTTAATCCTGAATCTGGTTTACAGGTCAATTTGATAATCCTGTTATT
>Ga0209258_100699_pt1 | contig 22932 bp, 24 predicted proteins | sample Araplaol_mTSA_r2_FD_184281 | JGI IMG/M metagenome (GOLD analysis project Ga0209258, IMG submission 184281) | Arabidopsis root microbial communities from North Carolina, USA - plate scrape CL_Col_mTSA_r2 (SPAdes) (version 2) | ecosystem: Host-associated > Plants > Roots > Endosphere | place: USA...
ACGGCGTCCAGGCGCTGGTGGAACTTGAAGTCGGCGAGCAGGCGATCCCAGGGGTAGCCGTAGTCGACGCCCGCGACGGCGCGCGACCAGGGCGGGGGCGCCAGCCGGCAGCGCGTGCACGGGGCCTCGTCGGCCGTTCCCGCCAGGGCGTGCAGCGCGAGCGCGCACCCGGGGCAGCGCGGGACGGCGACGGCCAAGCGCGCGGTGCAGAAGGCGCACAGCTCGCCTGCGCACCACCCGCGGCAGACGGCGCAGCGACCGCCGGCGCAGGCCCGGCCGCGCGCGAGCCAGCGCGCCGCGCGTGTCAAGCGCGCGTCGCTTGGCCCGGTGCCGCCTGCGGCCATGGGAGAAGCGTCGGGCCGCGGGTCCATCGCCTCAATATACTGCTGCATGGCTGCCGCACCCACGACCGAATCCCGCCCGGAACGCCTGGATCCGCGCGCGCTGGATCGCGCCTGGGCCCGGCTGGCCGCGCAGGCCGCGCCGCCGTGGCTGCACGGCGAGGTGGCGCGCCGGCTGTCCGAGCGGCTGTCCATCGTCAGGCAGATACCCCAGCACGTGTTCGACTGGTGGAGCGAACTTGGAGGCAGCGCGGCGTTGCTCGCTCAGGCCTATCCGAAGGCCGCGGTGACGGGCGTGTTGCGTCCGGAGTCGACGGCTTCCCGCGCTCCGGTGGCCGCGGGCCTCCCGTCCGCCACGCCGGCGTGGCGCCGCTGGCTGGGCCTGGGGTCGTCCGGCCCGCGCGCGATCGCGCAGTCGGCGGTGCCCGCAGGGCAGGCCCAGCTCGTCTGGTCCAACATGAGCCTGCACTGGGCGCCCGACGCGCCCACGCTGATGCGCGAGTGGCAGCGTGCGCTGGTGGTCGACGGCTTCCTGATGTTCACGACCCTGGGCCCCGGCACGCTGCAGTCCCTGCGCGAGGCGTATCGCGCCCACGGCTGGGGCACGCCGCACGCGCCCTGGACGGACATGCACGACCTCGGCGACATGCTGGTGGAGTCCGGCTTCGCCGACCCGGTGATGGACCAGGAGACGCTGCGCCTGACCTGGAGCAGCCCGCAGGCCGCGCTCGACGAGCTGCGCACGCTGGGCGCCAACGACGACGCGGCCCGCTTTGCCGGCCTGCGCACGCCGCGCTGGCGCGAGCGCCTGCTCGAGGCGCTTGGCGCGCGGCGCGACGCCCAGGGCCGTGTGCTGCTCGAGTTCGAGGTCGTCTACGGCCATGCCTTCAAGCCGGTGCCGCGCGCCAGGCTGGCGGCGCAGACCGAGGTCGGCCTCGACGACATGAAGGCCATGCTGAACCGAGGCCGTCCCTCGCACTGAAGGGGGCCGCCGCGCGTCGTGCGGGGGCAGGGCTTACGCTAGGTGCGCGAGTGCAAATTTGGCATGAACAGGCCCTAGAATCGATTGGGTCTTGTGTTGAAGTGCACCTCCCCTGTGCGCACCGGTCCGAGGAGACCGTGCCGCAGGCGACCTCTGATCAAGCTATGGGGCCTTGCGAACGGCCCGGGCCCGACAAGAAGGATCGAACTAGTGACGACAATGATGACGATTCGCCAGCTGGCGCAGGGCGCGACGCGCGCGGCCCTGGCGCTCTCCGCGATGGCGGCCACGGGCGCCGCGATGGCCTCCGGTGACAACGCCGTGACGGATCTTCCCGGCGGCCCCAAGGTGATGGGCCTGGACTTCCAGCCCGCCGTCACCGAGATCGCCCGCCAGCAGAAGGAACTGCACTACGGCATGCTGATCGTGTGCACGGTGATCTTCGTCGCCGTGTTCGGCGTCATGTTCTACTCGATCTTCAAGCATCGCAAGAGCGTGGGCCACAAGGCGGCCAACTTCCACGAGAGCGTGGCCGTCGAGATCGCCTGGACGGTCGTGCCGTTCGTCATCGTCGTGCTGATGGGCGCCGCCGCCACGCGCACCGTGGTCGCGATGAAGGACACCACCCAGTCCGAGCTCACGATCAAGGTCACCGGCTACCAGTGGAAGTGGGGCTACGACTACATCGACGGCGAGGGCAAGGGCCTGGGCTTCGTCTCCACGCTCGACACCGCGCAGCGCGACCTGTCCGAGACGTCGCATCCCGCCGGCAACGACTACCTGCTCAAGGTGGACAACCCGCTCGTGGTGCCGATGGGCAAGAAGGTGCGCATCATCACCACGGCCGACGACGTGATCCACGCGTGGAGCGTGCCGGCGTTCGGCGTCAAGCAGGACGCGATCCCGGGCTTCGTGCGCGACACCTGGTTCCTGGCCGAGAAGGCCGGCGACTACTACGGCATGTGCTCCGAGCTGTGCGGCAAGGAACACGCGTTCATGCCGATCCACGTGGTCGTCATGGAGCCCAGGGACTACACCGCCTGGGTCGACAAGCAGCGCAAGGCGCTGGCCGCCGCGGCGGACGATCCGAAGAAGGTCTGGGAGATGGGCCCGCTGATGGCCCGCGGCGAGAAGGTCTACCTGGCCAACTGCGCCGTCTGCCACAAGCCGGACGGCAAGGGCGCCGGCCCGGTCAAGCCGCTGGACGCGTCGCCGGTCGTCAACGACAAGGATCCGAACGCGCAGATCCTGACGGTGCTGCACGGCCGCGTGCCGCTGGGCATGCCGGCATGGCAGGGCAAGCTGTCGGACACCGAGATCGCCGCCGCGATCACCTACACGAAGAATTCGTGGAGCAACCACACCGGCCAGCTCGTGCAGCCCGCCGAAGTGCTTGCCGACGAGACCAAATAAGTCGCCGTCCGATCGAGCCGATCGTCCGACACAAGCGTTCGCTGAAGGATTTCCTCTCATGAGTGCTGTTCTGCCCCAACCGATCGCCCCCGGCCACGGCCATGATCACGAACATGATCATGCGCACGGGCATCCGCACGGCTGGCGCCGCTGGCTGTTCGCGACCAACCACAAGGACATCGGCACGATGTACCTGTTGTTCGCGTTCACGATGTTCCTGGTGGGCGGCACGCTGGCGCTGCTGATCCGGCTCGAGCTGTTCCAGCCCGGCCTGCAGTTCTTCAATCCCGAGCTGTTCAACCAGTTCACCACGATGCACGGCCTGATCATGGTGTTCGGCGCGATCATGCCGGCGTTCGTCGGCTTCGCGAACTGGATGATCCCGCTGCAGATCGGCGCGGCCGACATGGCGTTCGCGCGGATGAACAACCTCAGCTTCTGGCTGCTGATCCCGGCGGCCGTCATGCTGGTGATGGGTTTCTTCCTGCCCGGCGGCGCGCCGGCCGCCGGCTGGACGCTGTACGCGCCGCTGACGCTGCAGATGGGCATGTCGATGGACAGCTCGATCTTCGCGCTGCACATCATGGGCGCGAGCTCGATCATGGGCTCGATCAACATCATCGTCACCATCCTCAACATGCGCGCCCCCGGCATGACGCTGATGAAGATGCCGATGTTCGTGTGGACGTGGCTGATCACCGCCTACCTGCTGATCGCGGTGATGCCGGTGCTCGCCGGCGCAATCACGATGACGCTGACGGACCGCCACTTCCACACCAGCTTCTTCAGCCCCGCGGGCGGCGGCGACCCGGTGATGTACCAGCACGTGTTCTGGTTCTTCGGCCACCCCGAGGTCTACATCATGATCCTGCCGGCCTTCGGCATCGTCAGCCAGGTCGTGCCGGCGTTCGCGCGCAAGCGCCTGTTCGGCTACACGTCGATGGTCTACGCCACGTCGTCGATCGCCATCCTGTCGTTCATCGTGTGGGCGCACCACATGTACACGACGGGCATGCCGGTCACGGGCCAGCTGTTCTTCATGTACGCCACGATGCTGATCTCCGTGCCCACGGGCGTGAAGGTCTTCAACTGGCTGGCCACGATGTGGCGCGGCTCGATGAGCTTCGAGGCCCCGATGCTGTGGGCCGTGGGCTTCATCTTCGTGTTCACGATGGGCGGCTTCACGGGCCTGATCTGCTCGATGGCACCGATCGACATCCAGCTGCAGGACACCTACTACGTCGTCGCGCACTTCCACTACGTGCTGGTGGCGGGCTCCCTGTTCGGCATGTTCGCCGGCTACTACTACTGGGCGCCGAAGTGGACGGGCGTGATGTACAACGAGTTCCACGGCAAGATGCACTTCTGGCTGTCGCTGGTTTCGTTCAACGTCACCTTCTTCCCGATGCACTTCCTCGGCCTGGCCGGCATGCCGCGCCGCGTGGCCGACTACCCGATGCAGTTCGCCGACTTCAACGCGCTGGCCTCGATCGGCGGCCTGTGCTTCGGCCTGTCGCAGGTGTACTTCCTCGTCTTCGTCGTGATCCCCGCGATGCGCGGCAAGGGCGAGGCGGCGCCGCAGCGTCCGTGGGAAGGCGCCGAAGGCCTCGAGTGGGAAGTGCCGTCGCCTGCGCCGTGGCACACCTACGAGACGCCGCCGCAGCTCGATCGCACGGCCACCAAGGTCATCGGCTGACCCGCACGCTGACGGAATCGCCATGGCCCTGACGCCCGAGCAACGCCGCAAGAACGTGCGCATGGCCGTGGCGCTGCTGTCGGTCGCACTGGTCTTCGGCCTGGGTTTCGTGGCCAAGGCGCTGATGTTCGGCCTATGAGCGACGCGGACAAGGACGAACGCCAGGCCCGGCGCGAGAAGCGGCAGCAGCGGCTGAACCGCAGCATGCTGGCCAAGTTGCTGGTGTTCGTGTGCGTCATGGGCGGCTTCGGCTACGCGATGGTGCCCATGTACAAGACGATCTGCGAAGTGCTGGGCGTCAACGTCGTGGCGCGCGGCGACGCCGATGCCGCCGGCTACCGTTCGAAGGGGGCGCCCGTCAACTCGCAGGTCGACCTGGCGCGGAGCGTCACCGTGGAGTTCGACGCCAACGCCCGCGGCCCGTGGGAGTTCCATCCGGCGCAGAGCTCGGTGGTCGTCCATCCCGGCGAGATGACGACGGTGATGTACGAATTCAGGAACACGCAGTCGCGCACGATGACGGCGCAGGCCATCCCCAGCTACGCGCCGGGCGTGGCTGCCGGCCACTTCACCAAGGTGGAGTGCTTCTGCTTCACGCAGCACACGCTGGCCCCGGGCGAGTCCAAGACGTGGCCGGTGGTGTTCTACGTCGACGACAAGCTGCCCCGGGACGTGCGGACCATCACGCTGTCGTACACCTTCTTCGAGGTGGGCGGCACGACGCCCGCGGCGCCGGTCGTCCAGCGCGAGACGAAGCCGAATGCATAAGCCATGACCACGCCCGACGACCCCCGCGACGACCTGCCCGCGACCGCCCGCAAGGCGAACTTCGGGCAGACCTTGCGCGCCGTTGCGTGGAGCTTCCTGGGCATCCGGCGCTCCGCCGATCACGCCGAGGACGTCAGGAAGCTCAATCCGATCCATGTGGTGATCGCCGCCGTCGCCGGCGCCGCGATCTTCGTCGTCTTCCTGGTCGTGCTGGTGCATTTCGTCATCGGCCTGGCGACCGGTTCGAAGCCATGAACGTAGCTTCGTAATCCTTTTCTAAAGAGTCTGGAGAGAAGAACCCATGTCCGCCGCGACTCCCCACGGAACGACCCCGTACTACTTCATCCCCTCGCCGTCGCGCTACCCCGCGTGCGTCGCGCTCGGCCTGTTCCTGATGATCCTGGGCGGCAGCCAATGGATCAACGGGCACGAATGGGGCTCCTGGAGCCTGCTGGCCGGCATGGCCGTCTGGCTCGCGACGCTGGCGCAGTGGTTCACCACGGCCATCGGCGAGAGCGAGGGCGGGCTCTACTCCGATCGCGTGGACGTGTCGTTCCGCTGGAGCATGAGCTGGTTCATCTTCTCGGAAGTGATGTTCTTCGCGTCGTTCTTCGGCGCCCTGTTCTGGGCCCGCGCGATCGCGCTGCCGATGCTGGGCAACCTCGACCACCAGATCCTGTGGCCCGACTTCCATGCCGTCTGGCCGAGCGTGCAGGCGGGCGCCACCGGCTCGCCGGCGGACACGATCTCGGCCTTCCGCACGATGGGTCCGTGGCCGATCCCGACGCTGAACACCGCCATCCTGCTGAGCTCGGGCGTCACGCTGACGATCGCGCACCATGCGCTGATCGCCGACCACCGCTCCAAGGCGATCCTGTGGATGTGGATCACCGTGCTGCTGGGCGCGACCTTCATCGGCTGCCAGGCCTTCGAATACCACGAGGCCTACACCGAGATGAACCTGAAGCTCTCGTCAGGCATCTACGGCTCGACCTTCTTCATGCTGACCGGCTTCCACGGCTTCCACGTGTTCGTGGGCATGCTGATGCTGCTGTTCATCACGCTGCGGCTGCAGAAGGGCCACTTCACGCCCAAGCGCCATTTCGGCTTCGAGGGTGCCGCGTGGTACTGGCACTTCGTGGACGTCGTGTGGCTGGGGCTGTACGCCGTCGTCTACTGGCTCTGAACCCGGCATTTGGACCACGCGGGTCGGTCGACTCGCCCTGCCAACCCCGTCGTTCGTCGGCCTTGAATTCATGGGGGGCGGGTCGTTCGACCCGCCATCCGACTCCGCCGACCGGCGCTCCGGCACGCAATATGGCGGCTCAACGACCCGCCCCGCCGATGCCCTCGGCGGGATCGGCTCGTGACGGGCAGACCAGAAGCATGAACGCCGCCTCGATCACTCGGGCGGCGTCGTTGTCTGGGGCGTCGACGATCAGGTTCCGACCGGAATGCCCTTCGGATGGATCCAGCCCAGGCTCCAGGCCAGCAGGATCAGCAGGAACAGCGTGACGGACAATGCGACGCGGATCGCGAGTGCGCGCGCCATGCGCTTGTCGGCGGCACCGTCGTCCGGACCGCGGCGCAGCATGAACAGGCCGGCGCCGGCCAACGCGGCCAGCACGAGCACCAGGAACCCGACGATCACGAATTTCATGACGAACGATTATTCCACCGGCCCCGCGCCGGCGCCCGCGGGTTCCTCCCCTCCACGCCGGGGTGCGGGCAGCCTGCGCTCGCGCATCGTCTGGTTCGTCGTGGCGCTGGCATGCGCCTCGCTGACGGCGCAGCTCGGCCGGTGGCAGCTCTCGCGAGCGCATGCCAAGCTGGCGTACGAGGCGCTGGTGGCCGAGCGCGGTGGCCTGCCGCCGCTGCCCGGCACGGCGCTCGCGCGCGATGCGGCCACCGGCCAGCAGCAGTGGCAGCGCCATGTCGAGCTGTCCGGCCAATGGGACGCCGCGCACACGGTGTTCCTGATGAACCGCACGATGGACGAGCGCGCGGGCTTCTACGTGCTGACCCCGCTGCGCCTGCCCGACGGCGGGGCCGTGGTGGTGCAGCGCGGCTGGATCGCGAGCGATCCCGCCGATCCGATGAAGGCGCCCGTCGTCGCCACGCCGGCGGGAACGGTCACCTTGCACGGCCACGTCGCGCCCTGGCCGTCGCACTGGTTCGAGGTCGGCCACGGCCGCGGCGGCGCGGTCCGGCAAAATCTCGAGCTGGCGGCGTTCAGCGCGGAGTCGGGTCTGGCCTTGCGCCCGGTCACGGTGTTCGAGGATGCCAACGCCGACAACGCCGGCGACGGCCTGCGCCGCAACTGGCCCCCGCCGACCGCGGGCGTCAGCATCGCCACCCACTACGGCTACGCCACGCAATGGTTCGCGATGAGCGTGGCCTTCCTCGGCCTGTGGGTGTGGCTGCAGTTCATCCGACCGCGCCGCACGCACGACGACGCCACCTTCCCGCCCGACGCCCGCGCCGACGATCCTGCTCCCCGATGAAACCGACTCCGCCCGAAGACCCCAAGGCCACCGGCCCGGAATCCATCACCTTCACGCTGCACGGCACACCCGCGCCGATGCGCGACTACCCGGCCGCGCAGAGCCGGCGCGGCCGCATCATGATGCTGGTCATCCTGCTGGTGTGCGCGCTGCCGGTGATCGCGTCGTACTTCACCTACTACGTCGTCCGGCCGGGGGGGCGCAGCAACTACGCCACGCTGGTCGACCCGCAGCGCCCGCTGCCGTCGCTCGAGGCGCTGCCGGCGCAGGACATGGACGGCCGCTCGGTGCCGCTGACCACGCTCAAGGGCCAGTGGCTGCTGATCGTCGTGGCGCCGGCGGGCTGCGGCACGACCTGCGAGCGCAACCTGTTCCTGCAGCGCCAGCTGCGCGAGATGATGGGCGCGGAGCGCGACCGCCTCCAGAAGGTGTGGCTGGTCGACAGCCCCGAGCCCGTGGCGCCCGCGCTCGCCGCCGCGGTGGGCGCGCCGCCTGCGGTGCTGAGCTACCGCGTCGACCGCGCCGCGCTGGAGCGCTGGCTCGAGCCGGAGCGCGGCCACACGCTCGAAGACCACCTCTACATCGTCGACCCGCTGGGCAACTGGATGATGCGCACGCCGGCCGATCCGGACCCCGTCAAGCTCAAGAAGGACGTCGAGCGACTGCTGCGCGCCTCGCAGTGGTGGAACCGGCCGAAGGACGCGACGTGAACGCCTACGGCTGGATGTCGCTGACCGGCCTCGCGCTCATCGCGCTGGGCATCGTCTCGGTCGTGCTGATGATCGCGTGGTGGCGCGGCGGCCTGCGCCGCAAGTCGCGCACGCAGCGCGTCGCGGCGCTCGCCGGACTGACGCTGTTCCTGTGCTTCGACCTGGTGGTCTTCGGCGCCTACACGCGCCTCAGCGACTCCGGCCTCGGCTGCCCGGACTGGCCGGGCTGCTACGCGACGTCGAGCCCGGTGGCCGCCGCCGAGCACATCGCGCGCGCGCAGGCCCTCGCGCCCGAGGGGCCGGTCACCGAGAAGAAGGCGTGGATCGAGATGATCCACCGCTACTTCGCGATGGCGCTCGGTACGCTGATCATCCTGATGCTGGTCGCGGCCGCGCTCGCGCGTGACGCGCGGGCGCGCACGTTCGCGGGGGTGACGCTCGCGTGGGTCCTCCTGCAGGGCGCCTTCGGCGCGCTGACCGTAACGTGGAAGCTATACCCGGCCATCGTCACCGGCCACCTGCTGGGCGGCATGGGCCTGCTGGCGCTGCTGGCGTTGCAGGCGCCGCGGGCCGATGCGCCGGCGAGCGCCCCGCGCGGCGCGCTCGACCTCTGGGCACTGGGCCTGGCCGCGCTCGCGCTGCTGCTGCAGATCGCGCTCGGCGGCTGGGTCAGCACCAATTACGCGGTGCTGGCCTGCACCGGCTTTCCGCAGTGCAACGGCCGGTGGTGGCCCGCGATGAACTGGTCGGAGGGCTTCACGCTGGCGCGCGAACTCGGCCGGCGGGCCGACGGCGCGCCCATCGCGATGACCGCGCTGGTCGCCATCCAGTGGTCGCACCGCCTGTTCGCGGTCGTCTTCACGGCCGCGATGGGCTGGCTCGCCGCGCGGCTTTGGCGGCGCGGGAATCCATCCCGCCGCCAGGCTGTCATCATCCTGGGCGTGGTGGTGCTTCAATGGGCCACCGGCCTGTCGAACGTCGTGCTGGGCTGGCCGCTGGCGGCCGCCCTGGCGCACACGGCCGGGGCTGCGGCCTTGGTGATCTGCATCGGCTTCGAGGCCGCCGCCGTCCTGAATCCGAGAACCCGGGTTTCCTCATGAGTTCCGTCCCCGTCCCGAACCCCGCGCCCGCCTCGGCCCAGCCGTCGCGCTGGCGCCAGTACTACGCGCTCACCAAGCCGCGCGTGGTGCAGCTGATCGTCTTCTGCGCCGTGATCGGCATGTTCCTGGCCGTCCCCGGCTGGCCCCCGCTCGTGCCCACGCTGGCCGCCACGGCCGGCATCTGGCTGGTCGCGGCGGCCGCGGCCGCGTTCAACTGCCTCGTCGAGCAGGAGATCGACCGCCGCATGACGCGCACCGCGTGGCGCCCCACCGCCAAGGGCGAGCTGACCGACAGGCAGGCGCTGGTGTTCTCGGCGGTGCTCTGCGCCCTCGGCGCCGCGCTGCTGCTGGAGTGGGTCAATGCCACCACGCTGTGGCTCACGCTGGCCACCTTCATCGGCTATGCGGTGATCTACACGCTGGTCCTCAAGCCGAACACGCCGCAGAACATCGTGATCGGCGGAGCGTCCGGCGCGATGCCACCGGTGCTGGGCTGGGCCGCCATGACGGGCCACGCCGATGCCAACGCGTGGCTGCTGTGCCTGATCATCTTCCTGTGGACGCCGCCGCACTTCTGGGCGCTCGCGCTGTACCGCACCGAGGATTACCGCAAGGCCGGCCTGCCGATGCTGCCCGTCACGCACGGCCCCGACTTCACCAAGCTGCACGTGTTCCTATACACGCTGGTGCTGTTCGCGGGCACGCTGCTGCCGTTCGTCAGTGGGCTCAGCGGCTGGTTCTACCTGGTGTCGGCGGTGATCCTGGGAGCCATGTTCTCCTGGTACGCGTTCAAGCTCTGGCGCCACTACAGCGACGAGCTGGCGCGCCGCACCTTCCGCTTCTCGATCCTGTACCTGTCGCTGCTGTTCGCGGCGCTGCTGATCGACCACTACATTCCTCGATGACCTCCCGCCGACTCTTCCTGTCGCTGGCCGCCGCCGGCGCGCTGGCGCTCTCCGGCTGCGAGCGCATGGCGCCGCCTCATCATTTCAACGCGATCGACCTCACCGGCGCCAAGTACGCGCAGGGCCTGGCCCTGCCCGACTTCGACGGCAAGCCGCGCACGCTGGCCGACTTCAAGGGCAAGGTCGTCGTCGTCTTCTTCGGCTACACGCAGTGCCCCGACGCCTGCCCCACGACGATGGCCGAGCTGTCCGGCATCCTCAAGACGCTGGGCCCCGACGCGTCGAAGGTGCAAGTGGTCTTCGTCACGGTCGACCCGTCGCGCGACACGCCGGCGCTGCTGAAGAACTACGTGGCCAATTTCCGTCCCGACTTCATCGCGCTGCGCGGCGACGAGGCGCAGACACAGCAGGTCATCAAGGACTTCAAGCTGATCGTGCAGAAGGTGCCTGGCAAGACGCCGGACAGCTACACCATCGACCACACGGCCGGCAGCTACGTCTTCGACCCGGAGGGCCGCATTCGCCTGTTCGCGCCGCAGAGCCTGGATCAGGCGCTGTTGACGGAAGACCTGAAGGCGCTCTTGGCCGAGAAGGCCTGAACGGCGCGACGGCCTGGCTGTCGCGCGGCCTTGACCGGTGTCATCCTGCGCGCAGTCGCAGGATCCACGGCGGCACGTCAGCCAGCCGCATCGGCCGCGCCTTGCTCGGTCCGCAGGCGTTCCATCAGCCAGGCGCGCAGGCCCGGCTCGACGGTGAGCGCCAGCGCGCGGCCATAGGCCAGCGCCGCCTCGGAATGCGCCCCAGCCATCGCCAGCAGATGCGCCCGCGCCGCCCACCAGGGCTGGTGCGCGGCGACGCGTGCGGCGTCGATGGCCTCCAGCAGACGCAGGCCCGCCCCCGGATCGGGCAGTGCGTGCGCCAGCGCCACCGCGTGCGCGATGCGTGCGCCCACGGTTGGCGCGATCTCGAGCAGCCGCTCGTGCAGGCGCGCGATGCCCTTCCACGGCACGTGCCCGTCCTGCCGTCCTTGCGTGTGGGCGGCCTGGATGGCGGCCTCGAGCTGGAACGGGCCGGGCGCGCGGCGCATCGCCGCTTCGTGCAGCGCGGCGTCGGCCCGTGCGATCAACGACGCATCCCAGTCGCCCGGATCCTGCTCGTGCAGCGGCTTGTAGCCGTTGCGCCGGCCGGGACGCCGCGCCTCGCACAGCCACAACAGGGCCACGAGGCCCAGCGCCTCGGGTTCGCCGGGCAGCTGCGAGGCGACCAGCTCGGCCAGGAAGCGCGCCTCGCCCGCCAGTTCGCCGGCGTCCGCGTCGTCCGCCAGGCCCCAGTGCAGCGTGTAGGCGCCGTAGATGGCCTCCAGCACCGAGGCCAGCCGCTCGGGCCATTCGTCGGGCTCCGGCTCCTCGAAGCGCAGGCCGGCGTCGCGGATCTTGGCCTTGGCGCGCACGAGGCGCTTGCTCATCGCCTCGGGCTTGACCAGGAAGGCGCTGGCGATGCGCGCCGCATCCAGGCCCAGCACGGTCTGCAGCATCAGCGCGCTGTGCAGGCCCGGGTCAATTGCCGGATGGGCGCAGACGAACAGCAGGCGCAGCCGGGCGTCGGGCAGTGGCGCGGCATCGGGCGCCGCGGCGTGCTCGTCCGGCCACAGCACGGTCAGCGTCGGATCCTCGGCCAGCCGCTGGCGGCGCGCCGCCATCAGCAGGCGGCGTTTCGCGGCGGTCAACAGCCAGGCGTCCGGCGCATCGGGCACGCCGTCCACGGGCCAGCGTTCGAGGGCCGCGGCGAAGGCGTCGGCCAGCGCGTCCTCGGCGGCGGCGACGTCGCGCCACTGCCAGGCCAGCCACGCGAGCAGCCGCCCATAGCTGCCGCGGGCCGCCGCTTCCGCCGCCGCGGCCGCGCTCACTGCGCCGGCTTGGACGCCGGCCGCACCGGCCAGACCATGGTCACGCCGACGGCCGAGCCGGGGCAGCGCTCGGCCCACTTCAGGGCCTCGTCGAGCGACGCGACGTCGATGAGGGCGTAGCCGCCCAGCAGCTCCTTGGTCTCGGCGAACGGACCGTCCTGCACCTGGCGCTTGCCGCCGCGCACCCGCACGGCCGTGCCGGCGAACTGCTCCAGCCGGTTGGCGCCGCGCAGCACGCCGGCGCCGACCAAGGCGTCCATGTAGAGCCTCCAGGCCTGCATCGGCTCGGCGCCGCGCACCGGGTCGTCGTTGACCTCGAAGACTTCGGCGGGTTGATGGAAGGTGAGGACGAATTCCATGAGCGTCTCCTGCGCCGTCGCGGCGCCCGATGGTGCAGCACCGTGCCGCACCTGAGCATAGATGCGCGGGGCGGCGCCCGACGGACAGCCGGACGAAAAAAAGGACGCCGTGGCGTCCTTGTGTCTCCTTGCCGGCGCTGCCGCTCAGGCGCCCCTGGAGAAGTTCGAGGGAGCGGCGGATCCGGCTTTGCCGGGCCGCTCGCGGCCGCCCGCTCGGGGGCAGGGAGCGCCCGCGGCGCGCCCCCTCGGGCGGTAGCGACCGTGGGACCCCATTACGCCCGCTGCGGCTCGAGCGTCTTGCGCATCTTCTTCAGCGCGGCGACCTCGATCTGGCGGATGCGCTCGGCGCTGACGCCGTACTCGGCGGCCAGTTCGTGCAGCGTCATGCCGCCGGAGCTGTCGTCGTTGACCTTGAGGTAGCGCTCCTCGACGATCCGGCGGCTGCGCGGGTCGAGCGTGTCCAGCGCCTCGACGATGCCGGCGCCGGCCAGCCGGTCGTGCGCGGCGGCCTCGATGACGCGGGTGGGCTCGCTGCGGTCGTCGGCCAGGTAGGCGATGGGCGCGTAGGCTTCCTCGCCGTCGTCGTTCTGCGACTCCATCGCGATGTCGCCGCCAGACATGCGCGTCTCCATCTCGAGCACGTCTTCCGGCTTGACATTGAGGTCGGCCGCGACGCGCTCGACCTGGTCGCGGGTGAGCGTGTTGCGATGCACGTCGGCGTCGGCCGCTTCTTCCTTGAGCTTGGCCTTGAGCGAACGCAGGTTGAAGAACAGCTTGCGCTGGGACTTGGTCGTCGCGACCTTGACCATGCGCCAGTTCTTCAGGATGTATTCGTGGATCTCGGCCTTGATCCAGTGCAGCGCGTAGCTGACCAGGCGCACGCCCTGGTTCGGGTCGAAGCGCTTGACGGCCTTCATCAGGCCGATGTTGCCTTCCTGGATCAGGTCGCCGTGCGGCAGGCCGTAGCCCAGGTAGTTGCGCGAGACGGACACGACCAGGCGCAGGTGCGACATGACCAGCGCACTGGCGGCCTTCAGGTCGCCGGTGTCGCGCAGCTGCGTCGCGAGGCGCGTCTCTTCCTCCTGCGACAGCATCGGCAGGCGGTTGATGGACGAGATGTAGGCGTCGAGGTTGCCCAGCGGGGGAACCAGACTCCACGGGTCTCGGACGGACAGGGCGTTGGTTTGGGTGGTGCTCATGTGCATGGTCGGATCGGAAATCGATCCTTTGGTTCCACGGATATTAGCACTCTCCAGGCCAGAGTGCTGATCCTCATTGTCGAGAAGGTCTGGTTCGGGTACGTAGATACTACGCCGATCATCTCGCTAGCGAGCACTCACAAATTAACTTTACGTATCGCTCGCTATGGAAATTATCTCACAAGCACTGGCAAGCCGCACACGCGGCAGGGGCACGGGCTCGATGTTGAGTCGGCGTGCTGCTCTTCAAGAGGCGAGCCCGGTGCGTCAGCCGTCGACCGGCGTGGCGGGCGTGTCGAGCAGCAACTGGAAGAACGCCAGGTCGAGCCAGCGGCCGAACTTGAAGCCGACCTGCGGCAGCGTGCCCACGTGGCGGAAGCCCAGGCGCCGGTGCAGCGCGATGCTGGCGGCGTTGCTCGCGTCGATGCCGCCGATCATCGCGTGGATGCCGCGTGCCCGCGCGGCCGCGACGAGCGCTTCCATCACGACGCGCCCCAGCCCGCGGCCGCGGTGGTCGACGTGCACGTAGACCGAATGCTCCACCGAGTACTTGTAGGCCGGCCAGGCGCGGAACGTCCCGAAGCTGCCGAAGGCCAGCAGCGTGCCCTGCGCGTCCTCCATGCCGATCACCGGGAAGTCGCCACTGGCCTTGGCCTCGAACCACGGCGTCATGCTCTCCGGCGCGCGCGGCCGGTAGTCGTACAGCGCAGTGGAGTTGGCGATGGCCTCGTTGAAGATGGCCAGGATCGCGGCGCCATGCCGCTCCAGGGTGCAAGGGACGACGGACAGCTCGCTCATCGGAATTTCCTGAACAGGTCGGACACGGCGGTCAGCGCGATCGCGTAGCGGGCCGGCTTGCGTGTCGGGTTGCGGAACGAGATCGGCCGGTTCAGCACCATCGCCAGGCAGTCGCCGCTGCGCAGGCGCCAGGGCTTGCCGTCGATCGTGATCTCCATCTCGCCGTCGAGCAGCCATACCAGCTGGTGGCAGGTGACGCCCCGGGTGGGGCTGTCGAACGACACCGACTTGCCGGCCGGAAACGTCACCTCCACCAGCTCCATTGGCGACTGGAAGCCGGGCGGCGACACGTGGCGCCGCACGTAGCCGGATTCGGGGTCCTTCCATAGCGGCTGGCTGTCGGCGCGCGCCAGGGGCAGCGCGAACGCGTCCTCGGCCTCGTACGAGAACAGCGCCGGCAGCGAGACGCGGAAGGCGCCGGCCAGCTTGTCGAGCACGGCGGCCGTGGGGCTGGTCTCCTCGCGCTCGATCAGCGAGATCATCGACTTGCTCACGCCGCTGAGCTCGGCCAGGCGTTCGAGCGTCAGGCCCTGGGACTTGCGCAGATTGCGCACGCGCTCGGCGAGATGCTTGTCGACGTCCATGCGATCCAGTTTATTGGAATATCTATTCCATCACAATGGACAGAGGCATTCGCGGATGCGGCTCGTTTATGAAGTCTTTATGCGGCATCCCCGCGTTTTGTCGTCGTCTTGACGCCGCGGCTCCTACGATGACCCCATTGAAACCGGAGGTCGCATGGACATCGTCTTCGTCGCGCTCGGCGCGGCGTTCTGGGGGCTGGTCGCGCTGATGGCGCGGGGCTGCGAAGCCCTGCAGGGGCGCAAGCCATGAGTCCGCCGACCTTCGTCGCCGCGCTCGCGGCCGCCGGCCTGCTGGTGTACCTCGTGGCGGCCCTGCTGAATCCGGAGCGCTTCTCGTGACCGGGACCGGCTGGGCCCTGCTGGCCGCTTTCCTCGCCGCGCTGCTGGCGCTCGCCTGGCCGCTGGGACGCTGGATGGCCGTGCTGTTCGAGGCCGAGCCCGGGCGCGGGCGGCTGGGCCGCGTCTTGCACCGCCTGTGCGGCATCGACCCCGCCCGCCAGATGGACTGGCTGCAGTACGGCCTGGGCCTGCTGCTGTTCAACGCGATCGGCTTGGGCGCGACCTACCTGGTCCAGCGCGTGCAGGCGTGGCTGCCGCTGAACCCGCAGCGGTTCGGCAACGTCTCGCCGGACTCGGCGTTCGACACGGCCGTGAGCTTCGTCAGCAACACGGACTGGCAGGGCTACGCCGGCGAGGCGACGATGAGCCACCTGACGCAGATGCTCGCGCTGGCGGTGCAGAACTTCCTGTCGGCGGCCACCGGCATCGTCGTCGTGGTCGCGCTGATCCGCGGCTTCGTGCGGCACGGCGCGGCGGCGATCGGCAACGTGTGGGTCGACCTCGTGCGGGCCACGCTGGGCCTGCTGCTCCCGCTGTCCGCCGTGCTGGCACTGGCGCTGGCCAGCCAGGGCGTCGTGCAGGACTTCGCGCCGTTCCAGAAGGCGACGCTGGTCGAGCGGACGGCCTACGACGCACCCCGGCTGGACGCCGCCGGCCAGCCGATCAAGGACGGCAAGGGCAACCCGCTGACGGTGCCGGCGACGGCGACGACGCAGACGCTCCCGACCGGGCCGGTGGCGTCGCAGGAAGCGATCAAGATGCTGGGCACCAACGGAGGCGGCTTCTTCAACGTGAACTCGGCGCATCCATACGAGAACCCGACGGCGCTCACCAACTTCCTGCAGATGCTGGCGATCTTCCTGATCCCGGCGGCGCTGTGCTTCATGTTCGGCCACCTGGTCAAGGACATGCGCCAGGGCTGGACGATCCTGGGCGTGATGACCGTGCTGTTCGTCGCGGGCGCCGTCGCCGCGATGACGTTCGAGCAGCAGGGCAACCCGCAGTTCGCCGCGCTCGGCGTCGACCAGACGGCCGGCGCGTTGCAGGCCGGGGGCAACATGGAAGGCAAGGAGATGCGCTTCGGCATCTCCGCCTCCGGCCTGTTCGCGGCGATCACCACGGCCGCGTCGTGCGGCGCGGTCAACACGATGCACGATTCACTGACCCCGCTGGGCGGGCTGGTGCCGCTGGTCAACATGCAGCTCGGCGAGGTCGTGTTCGGTGGCGCCGGCTCGGGTCTGTACGGCATGCTGGTGTTCGCGATCCTGGCGGTGTTCATCGCCGGCCTGATGATCGGCCGCACGCCCGAGTACCTGGGCAAGAAGATCGAGGCGCACGAGATGAAGATGACCTCGATCGCCATCCTCGTCACGCCGCTGCTGGTGCTGCTGGGCACCGCCGTCGCGCTGATGTGCGACGCCGGCCGGGCGGGCATCGCCAATCCCGGCGCGCACGGATTCTCCGAGATCCTGTACGCGCTGGCCTCCGCCGCCAACAACAACGGCAGCGCCTTCGCGGGCCTGTCGGCCGATACCCCGTTCTGGAACGTGCTGCTGGCGGTGGCGATGTGGTTCGGCCGCTTCGGCGTGATCGTGCCGGTGCTCGCGATGGCGGGCTCGCTGGCGGCCAAGAAGAAGCTCGCGCCCGGCGCCGGCACGATGCCCACGCACGGCCCGCTGTTCGCGGCACTGCTGATCGGCACCGTGCTGCTGGTGGGTCTCCTGAACTACGTGCCCGCGCTCGCGCTGGGCCCCGTCATCGAGCACCTGCTGCTCTGGAAGTGACCCATGGACCGACAAGGATTCGCCTGGCTCGACCGCGCGCTGCTGAAGGCGGCCGTCGCGCAGGCCTTCACCAAGCTCGACCCGCGCGTGCAGGTGCGCAACCCCGTGATGTTCGTGGTGTACGTGGGCTGCGTCATCACGACGCTTCTCTGGATCGAGGCGCTGCGCGGGCATGCCGAGGCGCCGCCAGGCTTCATCCTCGCCATCGCGCTGTGGTTGTGGTTCACCGTGCTGTTCGCCAACTTCGCCGAGGCGATGGCCGAGGGCCGCAGCAAGGCGCAGGCGGCGTCGCTGCGCGGCCTCAGGAAGCAGACCTGGGCCAAGAAGCTGGAGCAGCCTCAGGTCTCGCCGGGGCGCGGCGGCAAGTGGTTTCCGATCGAGGCGTCCAGCCTGCGCAAGGGCGACGTGGTCTACATCCTGGCCGACGACGTCGTGCCGGCGGACGGCGAGGTCATCGAGGGCGTGGCCAGCGTCGACGAGAGCGCGATCACCGGCGAGTCAGCGCCGGTGCTGCGCGAAGCCGGCGGCGACTTCTCGTCGGTCACCGGCGGCACGCGCGTGCTGTCCGACTGGCTGGTAGTGCGCGTCACGGTCGATCCCGGAGAGACCTTCGTCGACCGGATGATCGCGATGGTCGAGAACGCCAGGCGCCAGAAGACGCCCAACGAGATCGCGCTGACCATCCTGCTGGTGGCGCTGACCATCGTGTTCCTGGGCGTGACGGTGACGCTGCTGCCGTTCTCGATCTTCGGGGCCGACCTCGCGCGCTCCGCGGGCGCGACCGCGGCCGCGCCCGTGAGCCTCACCGTGCTGATCGCGCTGCTGGTGTGCCTGATCCCGACGACGATCGCCGGCCTGCTGTCGGCCATCGGCGTGGCGGGCATGAGCCGCATGATGCAGGCCAACGTGATCGCCACCTCGGGCCGCGCGGTGGAGGCGGCTGGCGATTGCGACGTGCTGCTGCTGGACAAGACCGGCACCATCACGCTGGGCAACCGGCAGGCGTCGGAGTTCGTCGGCGCGCCGGGCGTCGGCCTGGCCGAATTGGCCGAAGCCGCGTGGCTCGCCTCGCTGGCCGACCAGACGCCGGAAGGGCGCAGCATCGTCGCGCTCGCGCAGCAACGCGGTGCCGTCGCGGTCGACGCGCCGCATCCGGCGGGCTGCGAGTTCGTCGCGTTCACGGCGCAGACTCGCATGAGCGGCGCCGACGTGCCGGTCAACGACGGCCTGTCGCGCCGCGTGATCCGCAAGGGCGCAGCCGACGCGATCCGCAAGCACGTGGCCTTGCTGGGCGGCAGCCTGCCGCCGCCGCTGCAGGCGGCGGTCGACACGATCGCGCGCCGCGGCAGCACGCCGCTGGTGGTGGCCGACGGCGCCCGGGCGCTGGGCGTCGTCGAGCTCAAGGACGTCGTCAAGCCCGGCATCAAGGAGCGCTTCGCCGAGCTGCGGCGCATGGGCATCCGCACCGTGATGGTCACCGGCGACAACCCTCTGACCGCCACCGCCATCGCCGCCGAGGCTGGCGTCGACGACTTCCTCGCCGAGGCCACTCCGGAGCAGAAGCTCGCGCTGATCCGCGAGCACCAGGCCGCGGGCCGCCTCGTCGCGATGACGGGCGACGGCACCAACGACGCGCCGGCGCTCGCCCAGGCCGACGTCGCCGTCGCGATGAACACCGGCACGCAGGCGGCCAAGGAGGCCGGCAACATGGTCGACCTCGATTCCGACCCGACCAAGCTGATCGAGATCGTCGAGACGGGCAAGCAGATGCTGATGACGCGCGGCTCGCTGACCACGTTCTCGATCGCCAACGACGTCGCCAAGTACTTCGCCATCATCCCGGCGGCGTTCGTCACCACGCATCCGCAGCTGGCGGCGCTCAACGTGATGCGGCTTACGAGCCCGTCGTCGGCCATCCTGTCGGCCGTGATCTTCAACGCGCTGATCATCGTGTTCCTGATCCCGCTGGCCCTGACCGGCGTGCGCTATCGCGCGATCGGCGCGGACGCGCTGCTGCGCCGCAACCTCGCGGTCTACGGCCTGGGTGGCGTCGTCGTGCCGTTCATCGGCATCAAGGCGATCGACCTCGTGCTCGCCGCGGCCCGCCTCGCCTGAAGGACTCGCCATGAAATCCCTCCTGCGCCCCGCGCTGAGCCTGTTCGTCGTGCTGACGCTGCTTACCGGGCTCGTCTATCCCGTGGCCATCTGGGGCATCGCGCAGGTCGCGTTCCCGCAGGCTGCCAACGGCTCCGTCGTCGAGCGCCACGGCGTGGTCGTCGGCTCCGAGCTGATCGGCCAGCCGTTCTCCGCGCCGGGCCACTTCTGGAGCCGGCCGTCGGCCACCGCGCCGGTGCCCTACGACGGCGGCGCGTCGTCGGGCTCGAACCTGGGGCCGCTGAATCCGGCGCTGGTCGACGCGGTGAAGGGCCGCGTGGCCGCGCTGCGGGCCGCCGACCCGGGCAACATGGCGCCGGTGCCGGTCGATCTCGCCACCGCGTCGGCCAGCGGGCTCGACCCGCACATCAGCGTCGCGGCCGCGCGATACCAGGTGGGGCGCGTGGCGCGCGCCACCGGGTTGTCGCGCGAACGCGTGCAGGCGCTGGTCGATCGCCACACGGAGCGGCCGCTGTTCGGCTTCATCGGCGAGGAGCGGGTCAATGTGCTTCTGCTCAACCTCGACCTCGACGAGGCCCGTGCGCGCTAGGCGGGATGCCTTGGTGGCAGTGGATCCCGCGATTGCGCGCAGGATGACGACAGGGGTGGCCGGCCGTGCCGGTCGGATGTTGGCCGGAGTCGTCGATGGGCCATGCGGGCTGCTGGTCGACGAGCCTGTCGGCATGCATGCCATCCTGCGCGCGGTCGCAGGATCCACCTCCCTCATGGACTTCGGCGGGCGCGCGCCCGGAGAGCTAGAGTGCGACCCATGAGCGACGACCGCCCCGACCCCGACGACCTGCTCGCCCAGGCGCGCGAGGCCGAGCGCGCGGCACGGCGCGGCCGGCTGAAGGTCTTCTTCGGCGCGTCGGCCGGCGTGGGCAAGACCTGCGCGATGCTGGCGCAGGCCCAGGCGCAGCGCGCGCAGGGCGTCGACGTGGTGATCGGCGTGGTCGAGACGCACGGTCGCGCGGAGACCGCGGCGCTGGTCGGCGCGGTGCCGGTCATCCCGCGGCGCGAGGTCGACCACCACGGCCGCTCGCTGCCCGAGTTCGACCTGGACGCCGTGCTGGCGCGTGCGCCGGCCCTCGTGCTCGTCGACGAGCTGGCGCATTCCAACGTCGCCGGCTCGCGCCATCCGAAGCGCTGGCAGGACGTCGAGGAGCTGCTGGCCGCGGGCATCGACGTCTGGACGACGATGAACGTGCAGCACCTCGAGAGCCTGAACGACGTCGTCAACGCGGTGGCCGGCGTTCGCGTGCGGGAGACCGTGCCCGATCACGTGTTCGACGGCGCCGACGATGTCGTCCTGGTCGACCTGCCGCCCGACGAGCTGCTGCAGCGCCTGAAGGAAGGCAAGGTCTACATCGCGCCGCAGGCCGAGCGCGCGGCGGCCAACTTCTTCCGCAAGGGCAACCTGCTGGCGTTGCGCGAGCTGGCGCTGCGGCGCACCGCCGACCGCGTCGACACCGACATGCTGAGCTACCGGCGCGGGTTGAAGCAGGTGGCCGTGTGGCCCGCGCGCGAGGCGCTGCTGGCATGCCTGGGGCCGGGCGCCCAGGGCGAGAAGCTGATGCGCGCGGCGGCGCGGCTCGCGTCGCAGCTGGGCGCACCGTGGCATGCGGTGTACGTCGAGACGCCCGCCCTGCAGCGGCTGCCGCGCGCGCGCCGCGCGGCGGTGCTCAAGACGCTGGCGCTGGCGCAGGATCTCGGCGCGAACACGGCCACGCTCGCGAGCGACGCGGCCGCGCCCGCGCTGGCGCGTTACGCGCGCGAGCACAACCTGATGCGCGTCGTGCTCGGGCGGCGCGCCGGCGCGCGCGGCACATGGCCGCGGCGCGACATCGCGGCGCGGCTGGCGGCGCTGGCGCCCGACCTGGAGCTGGTGCAGGTCGCCTTGCCGCAGCGCGACCCGCCGCGCGGCCTGGCGGAGATCGTCTCGCGCGTCACGGGGGACGACGGCGCTCGGCCGGCCGGCTGGCGCGCCTACGCGAAGAGCGTGCTCGTGTGCGGCGCCGTGATCGCCGCCACCGCACCACTGCTGCACGTGCTGGAGCTCACCAACATCGTGATGCTGCTGCTCCTCGCGGTGGTGTACTCGGCGCTGCGCCACGGCCGCGGGCCCGCGGTGCTGGCGGCCTTCGTCAGCGTGGCTGCTTTCGACTTCTTCGACGTCGCGCCGCGCTTCGCGCTGGCGGTCAGCGACGCCAAGTACATCGTCACCTTCGTCGTGATGCTGATCGTCGCGCTGGTGATCGGCCAGCTGACGGCCGGGCTGCGCTACCAGGCCCGCGTGGCGACGCTGCGCGAGGATCGCGTGCGGGCGCTGTACGAGCTGTCGCGCGACCTCGCCGCCGCGCTGATGCCCGAGCAGATCGTCGAGATCGGCACGCGCGTGCTGCAGGCCGAGTTCGAGGCGCGCGCGGTGTTCCTGCTGCTCGATGGCGAAGACCGGCTCGTCGTTCCGCAGGAGAGCGACGTCGACGCGAGCCTCGCGGGCTGGGCGCTGGCCCATGGCGAGGCCGCCGGGCAGGGCACCGGCACGCTTCCGGCCAGCGCGATGCTGTACGTGCCGTTGAAGGCGCCGATGCGCGTGCGCGGCGTCGTCGCGCTGGCACTGCGCAACCCGCAGCGGCTCGCGGTGCCCGAGCAGCGCCGGCTGCTGGACACCTTCGCCTCTCTGCTGGCGATCGCGCTGGAGCGCATCCACTACGTCGACGTCGCGCAGACGACGACGGTGCAGATGGAATCGGAGCGGCTGCGCAACGCGCTGCTGGGCGCGATCTCGCACGACCTGCGCACCCCGCTGGCCGCGCTCGCGGGCATGGCCGACTCCCTCCGGCTCACGCAGCCGCCGCTGGCGCCGGCGCACGACGAGATCGCGCTGCGCCTGCGCGAGGCCGCGCTGCGCCTGAACGCGCTGGTCAACAACCTGCTGGACATGGCGCGGCTCGAGTCCGGCAACGTCGCGCTCAACCTGCAATGGCAGCCGCTGGAGGAGGTCGTGGGCAGCGCGCTGCGCGGCTTGGCGGCACTGTCCGGGGGGCGCCATCCGATCCGCGTCCAGCTGCCGGCCGACCTGCCGCTGCTGCGCTTCGACGCGGTGCTGGTCGAGCGCGTGCTGGCCAACCTGCTGGAGAACGCGGCCAAGTACACGCCGCCCGGCAGCCCGGTGACCATCGGCGCGGCCGCCACGCGCGAGTCGGTGGAGGTCTGGGTGGCCGACGAGGGCCCGGGCCTGCCGCCCGGCCGCGAGGCGCTGATCTTCGAGAAGTTCGAGCGCGGCCGCAAGGAGAGCGCCACGCCGGGCGTCGGCCTCGGCCTGGCGATCTGCCGCGCCATCGTGGCCGCCCACGGCGGCACGATGGCGCGGCAGATCGCCAGGCCGAG
>Ga0209258_100700_pt1 | contig 22801 bp, 19 predicted proteins | sample Araplaol_mTSA_r2_FD_184281 | JGI IMG/M metagenome (GOLD analysis project Ga0209258, IMG submission 184281) | Arabidopsis root microbial communities from North Carolina, USA - plate scrape CL_Col_mTSA_r2 (SPAdes) (version 2) | ecosystem: Host-associated > Plants > Roots > Endosphere | place: USA...
CCTCGGGCACCTGGAAGGCGCTGACCGAGAACGTCAACGAGCTCGCGGCCAACCTCACCACGCAGGTGCGCGCGATCGCCGAGGTGGCCACTGCAGTGACGCAGGGCGACCTGACGCGTTCGATCACCGTCGAGACCCAGGGCGAGGTCGCGTCGCTGAAGGACACGATCAACGAGATGATCCGCAACCTCAAGGACACGACGCAGAAGAACACCGAGCAGGACTGGCTCAAGACCAACCTGGCCAAGTTCAGCCGCATGCTGCAGGGCCAGAAGGACCTCGTCACCGTCGGCCACCTGATCCTGTCCGAGCTGGCGCCCGTGGTGGGCGCGCAGCAGGCCGAGTTCTACGTGCTCAACGCCATGGGCGACTACCCGCTGCTGCGCCTGTTCGCGAGCTACGCCTCGGGCGGCCAGGCGACGCACGGCAAGGAAGTGCAGCTGGGCGAGGGGTTGGTGGGCCAGTGCGCGGTCGACAAGCGCAAGCTGCTGCTGACCAACGTGCCCTCCAGCGCGTTCCGCATCGCCTCCGGCCTGGCCGAGAACGCCGCGCTCGACGTGCTGGTGCTGCCCATCGTGTTCGAGGGACAGCTGCGCGGCGTGCTGGAGCTCGCCTCGCTGGAGCGCTTCAACCCGGTGCACGAGGCCTTCCTGGACCAGCTGACCGAATCCATCGGCATCGTGATCAACACGATCGAGGCCAACAGCCGTACCGAGGACCTGCTCAAGCAGTCGCAGTCGCTGGCCGAGGAGCTCGGCTCGCGCCAGGAGGAGCTGCAGCAGACCAACCAGGAGCTGCAGGACAAGGCGCGGCTGCTGGCGCACCAGAACCAGGAGGTCGAGCGCAAGAACACGGAAGTCGAGCAGGCCCGCCAGGCGCTCGAGGAAAAGGCGGAGCAGCTCGCGCTGACGTCCAAGTACAAGTCCGAGTTCCTCGCCAACATGTCGCACGAGCTGCGCACGCCGCTCAACAGCCTGCTGATCCTGTCGGACCAGCTGTGCAAGAACCCCGAGGGCAACCTGTCGCCCAAGGAGGTGGAGTTCTCCAAGACGATCCACTCGTCGGGCAACGACCTGCTGATGCTGATCAACGACATCCTGGACCTGTCCAAGATCGAGTCCGGCACGGTCGCGGTCGACGCGAGCGAGCTGCGCGTGGACGACCTGCACCGCTCGGTGGAACGCGGCTTCCGCCACTTCGCCGAGTCCAAGCACGTGGACTTCGTCGTCGAGCTCAAGCATCCGCTGCCCAAGACGATGGTCACCGACGTCAAGCGCCTGCAGCAGATCATCAAGAACCTGCTGTCCAACGCGTTCAAGTTCACGCACGAGGGCCAGGTCACCTTCAGCATCGCCACGGCCAGCGGCGGCTGGTCGGTCGACAACGACGAGCTGCACCGCGCCGGCACCGTGCTGGCGTTCTCGGTCAAGGACACCGGCATCGGCATCTCGCCCGACAAGCAGCAGATCATTTTCGAGGCCTTCCAGCAGGCCGACGGGTCGACCTCGCGCAAGTACGGCGGCACCGGCCTGGGCCTGGCGATCAGCCGCGAGCTCTCGCGCCTGCTGGGCGGCGAGATCCGCCTGGTCAGCGAGCCGGGCAAGGGCAGCGAGTTCACGCTGTACCTGCCGCAGAGCTACAACCCCGCGCGCAACGCGCGTCACGTGCGCGCCAGCGTCGCGCCCGCGGTCGCGGGCGAGTCCAATGTCGTCGCGCTGAACCGCGCGCGTCCGGCCCCGGCCCCGGCCGCTCCACCGTCCGAGGGCGACGACGGCTGGAGCTACGACGAGGCCGAGAAGCAGACCAGCGACTCGACGATGTTCGGCAACGCCGCCGACGACGACCGCGACGGCATCGCCACCGGCGACCGCGTGCTGCTGATCGTCGAGAACGACCTGGCGTTCGCGCGCGTGCTGCTGGCGGGCGCCCGCGCCGCGGGCTTCAAGGGCCTGGTCACCAGCACCGGCGCGAGCGCGCTGACGATGGCGCGCGAGTTCCATCCGTCGGTGATCACGCTGGACATCCACCTGCCCGACATGTCGGGCTGGCGCATCCTCGACCGGCTCAAGGGCGACCTCGTGACGCGCCACATCCCGATCTGCGTGGTCTCCACCGACGACGCCCGCGACCGCGCACTGCGCTCCGGCGCGCTGGGCTTCCTGGCCAAGCCGCTGCAATCGTCCGACGAGGCCGACGCCGTCATCGCGCAGCTGCACGCGTACGCCGACCGCCGCACCAAGCGCCTGGCCGTGGTGATGCCGCCGTCGCCGCGCCGCAGCGCGTTCATCGCCACGCTGGACACCGACGTCGACGTCGTCCTCGCCGAGGATCGCGAGTCGGCGCGCCATGCGCTGGCCGATGCCGACGTGCTGGTCGTCGAGGACACGCTGGCCGACTTCGGGCCGGAGGACGTGCTGGACGTGGTCGCGGAGCGCGCCGGCATCTGCCAGCTTCCGGTGGTGCTGTACCACGGCGGCGTGGCGGAGACGGGCAACTGGAACCAGCGCCGCGCGGGCCTGACCATCGCCGAGGCCGCGACGCTGCCCGAGCTGCGCATGCAGACCGCGCTGTGGCTGCACCGCAGTCCCACGGCGCTGTCCGATGCCGACCGCGAGGCGATCGAGACGCTGCTGGTGCGCAGCTGCCCGCTCAAGGGCCGCAAGGCGCTGATCGTCGACGACGACATGCGCAACATCTTCGCGCTGGCCACCGTGCTGGACGAGGAGGGCATGGTGATCGTGTCGGCCGACAACGGCCGCGAGGCGATCCGCCTGGTGCAGGAGGACGAGATGATCGACATCGTCCTGATGGACATCATGATGCCGGAGATGGACGGCATCGCCACCATGAAGGAGATCCGCAAGCTGCCGCGCGGCCGCGAACTGCCGATGGTGGCGGTGACGGCCAAGGCGATGAAGGGGGACCGCCAGAAGTGCATCGAGGCGGGGGCCTGGGACTACATCTCCAAGCCGGTCGACCCGCGCCACCTGATGTCCGTGCTCCGGGGGTGGCTGTGCCGCTGACGGCGACTTCCACGAGCGCGCTCGCGCCGCCGTCCAGCCTGTTCGGCGGCCTGGACGACCCGGCCGATCGCACCGACATCCTGGTGGTCGACGACCTGCCGGAGAAGCTGCTCGTGTTCGAGACGGTGCTCGGCGAGCTGAACCAGAACATCGTCTTCGCGCGCTCCGGCTCGGACGCGCTGCGCCAGATCCTGCGGCGCGACTTCGCCGTCATCCTCCTGGACGTCAACATGCCGGACATGGACGGCTTCGAGACGGCCGCGCTGATCCGCCGCTACAAGCGTGCATCGCACACGCCCATCATCTTCATCACCTCGTATGCCGACGAGATGCAGACGGCCAAGGGCTACTCGCTCGGCGCGGTGGACTACATCCCGTCGCCGGTGGTGCCGGAGGTGCTGCGCTCCAAGGTGCGCGTCTTCGTGGAGCTGCACATCCTGCAGCGCCGCATCGCGCGCCAGGCCGAGGAGCGCGTGGCGCTCGCGGCGTCGGAGGCCGCGCTGCGCCTGGCCGAGGAATCGACCAAGCGTTCGAGCCTGCTGGCCGGCCTGAGCCACGCGCTGAGCGGCGTCCTCGATCCGCGCGAGGGCATGCACGCGCTGCTGCTGCACGTGGCACCGGCGCTGGCGCCCAATGCGACGGTGGCGCTCGTGGACGAGCGCGGCGTCGTCACGCACGCCGCCACGCGCACCAGCCTGTTCGAGGACGACGCGGCAAGCGTCGAGATCCCGCCGTCGTCCTTGCCGACCGCGCATTTCGCGTTGCTGCGCCAGGCGCTCGAGCGGCCTGCCGGGGCCGTCGAACAGGTCGCGCCCTTCGTGGACGGCGCGCTGCAGATGCTGCCGCTGGTGCACGGCGGCCGTTTCCTCGGCGCGCTGTGGATCGACGGGGAGCTGACGCCCATGAGCGCGGCGCTGCTGGACGAAGTCGCCGCGCGCGCGGCGATCGCGTTCGCCACGGCCAGCCTGTACAGCGCGCTGCAGGTCGAGATCGCCGAGCGGCGCCAGGCCGAGGCCCGCCTGGAGGAGGCCGCGCGGCGCAAGGACGAGTTCCTCGCGATGCTCGCCCACGAGCTGCGCAACCCGCTCGCGCCGATCCGCAACGCGGTCGAACTGATCCGCCTGGCCGCGCCCACCGAGACCAAGGTGCGCTGGGCTGCCGACGTCACCGACCGGCAGGTGCGCCAGCTCACGCGCCTGGTCGACGAGCTGCTGGACGTCGCGCGCATCAGCCAGGGCAAGGTGGTGCTGCAGACGCAGTGCCTGGACCTCGTGACCCTGGTCACCCAGAGCATCGACACGCAGCGCGACGCGATGCACAAGCGCCACCAGACGCTCACGCTCTCGCTGCCCGCCAAGCCGATCAACCTGAACGGCGACGCCACGCGCCTCGCGCAGGTGGTCAACAACCTGTTGTCCAACGCGATCAAGTACACGCCCGAGGGCGGCGCGATCTCGGTGACGGTGGCACACGAACCCGCGAACGGCGGCGAGTTCGCGTTGCTGGAGGTGCGCGACAACGGCATCGGCATCGACGCGGACCTGCTGCCGCACGTGTTCGAGCTGTTCGAGCAGGGCAAGCGCGCGCTCGATCGCACGCAGGGCGGCCTGGGCGTGGGCCTGACGCTGGTGCAGCGCCTGGTGCAGTTGCACGGCGGCGAGGTGGTGGCCAGCAGCGCCGGACCGGGGCAGGGCTCGCGGTTCCGGGTGCTGCTGCCCTGCCTGGGCGAGGACGACGACACGGTCGTGCCGGAGCCGGAGGGCGGCCAGCTGCCGGCCGCCGCGGTGCCGCGCCGCATCCTCGTCGTGGACGACAACGTCGACGTCGTGGAGACCACGACGATGCTGTTGTCGCTGTCGGGCCACCATGTGCGCAGCGCCAAGGACGGGCTGCAGGCGCTGCACGTGGCCACGGAGTTCCGGCCGGACGTCGTGCTGCTGGACATCGGCCTGCCGCTGATGGACGGCTACGAGGTGGCGCGCCGCCTGCGCCAGACGCCGCAGACTGCCGGCGCGCTGCTGATCGCGTTGACCGGCTATGGCCAGCAGGGCGACCGCCAGCGCGGCAAGGACGCCGGTTTCGACGGCCACATGCTCAAGCCGGTCGACCCGCACGCACTGGCGCGCATGATCGATCGCTGAGCCGCGCAAAGCAGCCCTGGCTTCGGCGGCTGACCGCTCAGGCCGCGTAGCTGGTGCGCGGGAAGCTCGCCACTGCACGGGCGGGCGTGCCCGGGGAGGCCTCGCGGCGCGGTGCCGCCGGCGGCGCGATCACGCGGTCCAGGCGGGCCAGCAGCGTCGGCACGCGCAGCGGCTTGTGCCACACGTCGCAGAACGTCGTGCCAGCCGGCATGAACTCGGCCTCGGCCGTGACGGCGATGGCCGGGATGTCCTCCCAGCCCGGCACCCGGCGCATCTTCTCCAGGAGCTCGGTGCCGTGGCAGTCGGGCAGCCGCAGGTCCAGCAGCAGGAGCGCCGGCTTGAGCTGCTTGGTCGCCGCCATGGCCGATTCGCCGTCGACGGCCACCACCAGTTCGAGTTCGGGCCGCAACTCGAACACCGTCTGCATCAGCAGCACGTTGACGGGATGATCCTCGACGTACAGCACCGTTTCTCGCATGGCGTTCCCCTGATGTTGGCTGGCTTGGCCAGTCTCGAGCACCCCTTCCCGATCAGAGTAGAGGGCAAACGGCGTGCCCGCAGGCCGGACGCCGTTCGCGCTCCGGGGCGGCCGGCACCGGAACGAACGTCGGCAACTCTTGCGCGGCGGTGGCAGCGGTACGGCGCTTGCCTGTAACAGGCATCGGGCGAACGCCCGCAACAAAGCAAGGAACATCATGACTTCGCATCGAATCGGCAGCCTGGTCGCCACCGTCGCCATCGCCTCCAGCCTGGCCGCCTGCGCCGGCATGACGCCGCGCGAACACAGCACCGCGGTGGGCGCGGGCGTCGGCGCCGCCGCCGGCGCCGTGCTGACCGGCACGCCGGGCGGTACGGCCGCGGGCGCCGCGGTCGGCGGCGTGATCGGCAACCAGGTCAAGCGCTGATCGGCCTTCCCGCAAACGCGAACGGCACCCGAGGGTGCCGTTCTTCATGGCCGGACGGCGCGCGCCGGCCTCACTCCGGCGTGACATCCACCTTGTCGGCCGCGTATTCCTTGAGCCGGTTGTACAGCGTCTTCAGGCTCACGCCCAGCGCAGCCGCGGTGCGTTCCTTCTGCTGGTTGAAGTGCTCCAGCGTGGCCAGGATCAGCCGGCGCTCCGCATCGGCCATCGACGTGCCGATCGGAATGGTGATGGACGGGCCGCTGGCGGCCGGCGCGTGCGCCGGGGCCGCCGAGGCGGCGGGCGCCGCGCCGTGCTTGGTGGGGGCGGTGAGCGAGGTGGCGTAGGCGCTGTTGGCGCCATGCGGGTCGTCCGGCAGCCATTCCTCGTTGATCGTGTTGCCCGAGGCCATCACGTAGGCGCGCTGCACGACGTTGCGCAACTCGCGCACGTTGCCCGGCCAACGGTAGGCCTGCAGGCGCTGCAGGGCGGCGGGCGTGAAGGTCTTGGTGGTGCCCTCGCGCTCGCAGATCGCCGACAGGAAATGCTGGGCCAGCAGCGGCACGTCCTCGGCGCGATCGCGCAGCGGCGGCAGCTCGATCGGGAACACGTTCAGGCGGTACAGCAGGTCCTCGCGCAGCTTGCCGGAACCCACCGCCTGCTCCGGCGGGCGGTTGGTGGCGGCGATGACGCGCACGTCGGTCTCCTGGGCCACCGTGGAGCCGACGCGCATGAACATGCCCGTCTCCAGCACCCGCAGCAGCTTGACCTGGAGCTCCAGCGGCATCTCGGTGATCTCGTCGAGGAACAGCGTGCCGCCGTGGGCGCGCTCGAAGAAGCCCTGGTGCTGGCGGTCGGCGCCGGTGAAGCTGCCTTTCTCGTGGCCGAAGATCTCGCTCTCGATCAGGTTGGGCGAGATGGCGCCGCAGTTGACGGCCAGGAACGGGTGCTTGCGGCGCCGGCTCAGGTCGTGCACGGTCTGCGCGACGACTTCCTTGCCGGTGCCGCTCTCGCCGGTGATGAATACCGAGACGGCGGTGACGGCCACGCGCGAGATCTGCTCGTAGATGCGGCGCATCGGCGGCGAACGGCCCCAGAGATGGCCGAAGTGGCCGGAGGCCTCCCATTCGGCGGTGAGCGAGGCGAGTTCGGCCTGGATGGCCGACGGCCGCATGACGCGCGACAGGATGCCCTGCAGCTGCTTCATGTTGATCGGCTTGACCAGGTAGTCGGCCGCGCCCATGCGCAGGGCCTGGATCGAACTCTCCAGGCTCGCATGGCCGGTGATCAGTACGATCTCCGAATTGGCCACGAGCTGGGCGTCCTGGAACAGGTCCATGCCGCTTCCGTCGGGCAGTTGCAGGTCCAGCAGCACCAGGTCGGGCAGCTGGAGCACGATCTGGCGGCGGGCATCGCGCATCGTCCGGGCGATGGCGACGGTGAAGCCCTGCGCTGAGATCAGGGCCGCCATCGTCTCGGCGGAGTCGGCGTCGTCTTCGACGATCAACGCATGAGTCATGGTAGTTCGGTGTCTTGCAGGTCGTTCGGCTTGGCGGAGGGCAAGCGGACCTCCACACCGCGAGGTCGCGTCGGGCGCCGGCATGCCTCACGAGGAAGCTTGCGCCGTGCCGGGACCGATTCTGCCGATGGGGAGCCGCGACGCGTGTAAGACGATAGCTCGACCGCTGGGGGGTCTGCACCTACGGTCCTGGGGGTTGCTCTGCGGGAACGACGTTTGCTGCCCGGCACGCCGTCGCGGGCATCGTGGCCCGTCGAGGATTCGCTTACATGGTTCACATCGTCATCTGGCTGGTCGTTGGCGCGGTCATCGGCCTGGTCGCAGGGTCCCTGATGCGGGATGACGATGACCAGAGCGTGTTCGTCAACGTGATCGTCGGCGTGGTGGGCGCGCTCGTCGCGGGCTGGATCGTGGCGCCTTATTTCGGGCTGCATGCCGGCGATCCGAAGGTGCTCGATTTCGGCGCCCTGTCGGTGGCGCTGGTGGGAGCGATCATCGCGCTGGCACTGCTGAGCGTGTTTCGGAGCCGGCGCCGGCGCTAGCGGCGGGCACGCCCGTGGCATGGCGGTTGCCGAACCGGGCCGTAGCAACAGCTTTCCGGGAGATCCACATGCCCGCACCTTCCATCCGAAACGCTGCCGATCCGCTGGACGACATCGACCGCGACAACGGCGGCGCCGACACGGTCATGGCACGGCAGGATCGCGCCGACCTGCCCGGCGAGCGCTCCGACCGGCCCCCGCCCGGCAAGGGCGACGTCTACATCGACGCCGCGCGCGAGCTCTCGCGCGAGTCGGTGGCCCCCAGCCAGGAGGCGCTCGACGCCGATCGCGAGGCCGAGCGCGTGGCCGACGGCGACCCCGACATCGAGCTGGCCGGCGAGGGCCTGGGGGCCGACGTCGCCCGTGGCCCGGACGACGACGACACGATCGACGAGACCGAGCGCGCCGGCGACGATTCGATCCGCTGACGCGCCGGGGGCCCGCGCGCGGCGCGCGCCCTCCGCACTGCCGACGCCTGGACGGCGCCGGCGATGGCGGCCAGTCCCGGGCACCGGGCCGGCCGCCTTTCCTTCATGTGCCGGCGGTGAACGCCATGCCGGCCACGCAGGCTGCCATCACCGCCGTCGTGAGCCAGCCCATGGCGCGCAGCCCGCCCGAGATCGCGAAGCGTCCCATGGCCTTTTGCCGGGCCGCGACGAGCATCACCGCCGCCAGCATCGGCACGGCGATCACCCCGTTGATCACGGCCGTCCAGAACAGCGCCTTGATCGGGTTGACATGGACGAAGTTCATCGCGGTGCCGGCCAGCGTGGCGACGGCGATGACGGCGTAGAAGCGGCGTGCGCGCCCGGGCTTGCTCTCCAGGCTGCTTTTCCACTGCATCGTCTCGCCCACGGCGTAGGCCGCGCTGCCGGCGAGCACCGGCACCGCCAGCAGTCCGGTGCCGACCATGCCCATCGCGAACAGTGCGAACGCGAACTCGCCGGCCACCGGCTTGAGCGCCTGCGCGGTCTGGGCGGCGCTCTGGATGTCGTGCACGCCGTGCGCGTGCAGCGTTGCGGCCGTGGTCAGCACGATGAAGAAGCCGACGAGGTTGGAAGCGCCCATGCCCACCCAGGTATCGATGCCGATGCGGTGCAGCTGCTCGCTGGCCTGCTGCGGCGCGTCGCGCAGGGCGTGCTCCCGGTCGTCGGCATCGAGCTCCTCGACCTCCTGCGACGCCTGCCAGAAGAACATGTAGGGGCTGATCGTCGTGCCGAAGATGGCGACGATGGCCGTCACGTAGTCCTTGCCGAACGACAGCGTCGGCAGGAAGGTGTCGTGGACGACGCGGCCCCACGGGACGTCCACGACGAAGGCCGTCGCGACGTAGGCGAGCAGCGCGAGCGTCAGCCACTTCAGGATGTTGACGTAGCGGTGGTAGGGCACCATCACCTCGAGCACGACCGACAGCACGCCGAAGCCGACCGTGTACCAGGCCGCATGGCCGGGCAGCAGCAGGTGGATGCCTTCGCCCATCGCGCCCAGGTCGGCGCCGATGTTGACCGTGTTGGCCGCCAGCAGGAGCAGCACGAGCGGCCAGAGCGCCCAGCGCGGGAAGTGCTCGCGCAGGTTGCCGGCCAGGCCCTTGCCGGTGACCCGCCCGATGCGCGCGCACACCAGCTGCGCGGCCACCATCAGCGGATAGGAGAACAGCATCGTCCACAGCATGCCGAAGCCGAACTGCGCGCCGACCTGCGCGTAGGTGCCGATGCCGCTGGGGTCGTCGTCGGACGCACCGGTCAGCAGGCCCGGACCGATCAGGGCGGCCAGGCCCTTCTTCCCACCGGCGCGGCCGGACGCCTCCGCTGGACGCTTGTTCGGTTCGGCCTGGGCGGAGGTGGGCGGCATGCCGCGCCCCGGCAATGGCCGTGCCGGACTTCCGAGGCGCCCGCGATCAGCCGTCGCAACCGCGCTGGCCGGCGTCGTCGCGCGCAGCGGTCAGGGCACGCAGGAAGGCGACGATGTCGCTGCGCTCGCCAGCCGTCAGCGAGGGGGGCGGGCCGTCCGGGTCGGCGGCGTGCGGCCGCACGGCGTCGCACAGGCCGGCGGCGCTGCCGTCGTGCAGGTAGGGCGCGGTGGCGGCGGCGTCGCGCAGTCCGGGCGTGCGGAACGCGTTGGCCGGGCCGCCGGGGTGGCCGTCGTCCGGGACGCCCGGGGCGGCCAGCGAGTGCACCAGCGAGACGTGCGTTGCGTCGTCGCTGAGGGCCGGGCCGGCGTGGCAGGCGGTGCAACCGGCGCGTCCCGCGAACAGGCGCAGGCCGCGCACGGCGGCGGCGGGAAAGGCCGTGGTGGGCGTCGCGTCGCCCGTGGCGGCGAGCCGGTCGCGCCAGTCGTCGAAGGGCGTGCGCGCGGTGGCCAGCGTCTCGACGTAGGCTGCCAGCGCGAGGCCGACGTCCCGGCGGACGCGGGCGTCGTCGGGCCCGGGCGCCGCGCCGAACACGCGGGCGTAGCGCGCCGACGCCGTCGCATCGGCACGCACGGAGGCGGCGAGCTGGGTGGGCGTCGCGGGCATCTCGCGGGTGTCGTCAAGCGGACGCAGGCTCTGCGCGGCGAGGTCGTCGCGCGCCGCGTCCCAGCCGTAGTGGCGGTGCGTGGCGACATCGAGCAGGCTGGGCGTGTTGCGCGAGCCCGCCGCGACGCCCTGCGCCACGGCGCGGCCGTCGGCGAAGTGGCGCCACGGTTCATGGCAGCTGGCGCAGCGCAGTCCCGTGGGCGACAGTCGCGGGCTGTGGAACAAGGCCTCGCCGAACGCGACGCCGTCCGGCCGGCCCGAGGCGGGGTTGCGCGCGTCGTGCGGTGGGGCCGGCGGCCAGGGCCCGAGCGCGAGGATGGCCGCGCGCTCGCCCGGCGCCAGCGCCGCGCCGTCCGCGGCCGACGCAGTGCGGCCGCAGGCGAGCGCAAGCAGCGCGAGCGCGCCCGCGCCGGCCAGCAGCGCGCCGGCCCCCGCGGCGAGGGCGCGCCGCAGGCTACCGGGTGCCCACCGTCTGCGCATGTGCGGTCTTCCAGCTCGCCACGGCATGCTTGAGCCTGGTGTACTCGTCGCACGGCGTGAAGCACAGCTTGTCCAGCGCCTTCAGGTGCTCCTCGGCCTGCGCGAGGTTGCCAGTCATCAGGTAGGCCTCGCCCATGTACTCGTGCGCCCCGCGGTGCCGCGGGTCGATCGCCAGCGCCTTGTCGTAGTGCAGGAACGCGGCGTCGAGGTTGCCGGACTTGCGGTAGGCGTACCCCAGCCAGTTCTGCGCGTCGGCATCGCGCGCGTGCTCCGGGCTGCTCGCGACATAGGATTCGAGCAGCTGGATGGCCTGCGGATAGTGGTCGCCCTGGATGGCGTCGACCGCCTGGCTGTACTGCGGGTCGACGGCCGAGGGCTTGCCGCCCGGCAGCGTGGTCATGCCGCCGCCGCCCCCACCGCCGCCGCCTCCGCCGCCGGAGGCGAGGGCGGGCAGCGCCGTGCACGTGGCCAGCACGGCGGCCAGCGACAGGCGGATGATCGGATGCGGGGTCATGGCAATCTCCTCGAAGGTGGATGTGATGTTGTCCGCCGGTGGATGCCCGCGCGACGTGCGAAGGTTCACGGCAACCTTGCACGCCCCGGCCGTCTCCCTCGTCCAGGGTGGAGACTGCGCGCGCGGCGGGCCTGATCGGCGCTATCCTGCGGCTACAACTCCCACCCGATGGATGGACCCCGCCAGACCCCTCGACGACGCGCGCCGCCTCGACCTGCTTGGGCAGCTGGGCCTGCTGTCGGCCGAGCCGGACCCGGCGCTCGATCGCCTGTGTCGAATCGCGGCGACCGCCACGGGCGCGGATATCGCGATGATCGCCTTCATCGCCGGCGAACGCCAGGTCGTCCGCGCGCGCGTGGGCGGCGAGGCCACCGCCGTCGCGGCGAGCGATAGCCTGTGCCGGCGCGCCCTGGGCGGCGCCGGCCTGGTGGAGGTCGACGATGCGCTGGCCGACGCGCGCTGCAGCGGCAACGCGCCGGATCCTGGGCCCGGCGCGATCCGCTCGTGCGCCGCCATGCCGGTCGGCTTCGACGGCGTCGCGCTGGGCAGCGTGTGCGTCCTGCGCACCCAGGTGCGCCGCTTGAGCGACGAGCAGCGCGCGGCGCTGGTCGACCTGGGTGCCATGGTGGAGAGCCTGCTGCGCTCGCGCCACGAGCAACTGCTGCTGGACGAGCAGCGCCGCTACGCGATCGAACTGGCCACCGTGCTGGGCGAGTCCGAGGCGATGCTGTCGCAGGCGCAGCGGCTGGCACGCCTGGGCAGCTGGGACATCGACGTCGCCACCGGCCTGGTGGCCTGGTCGGCCTCGCTGTACGAGCTGTTCGGCCGCGACGAGGCGCTGGGCCCGATCACGGTCGACGAGTTCCGTGACCGCGTGCCGCCGGAGGATCGCCCGGCCTTCGCGGACGCGGTCGAACGCGCGTTCCATCGCTTCGAGAAGACCCAGCTCGAATTCCGCTTCCCGCAGGCCGATGGCCAGGTGCGCTGGATCAGCGTGGTCAGCGAGCCGGTCCACGACGCCCACGGCCAGGTGCTGCGCGTGCGCGGCACGCTGCAGGACGTGACCGAGCGCCGGCTCAGCGAGCGTCGCGCGCGCGAGAGCGCGGAGCGCGACCGGCTGCTGTGGCAGACCTCCGCGGACGTGGTCGTGATGGTGGGCGAGGACAACCTGATCCGCTTCTGCAATCCCGCCATCGAGACGGTGCTGGGCTGGCGACCGGACGAGGTCATCGGCCTGCCGCTGACGATGCTGCAGCCCGTGCACCTGCGCGAGGCGCACCGCAAGGGCTTCGCGCGCTACCTGGCCAGCGGACAGCGGCGGCTCGACTGGCGCGCCGTCGAGATCACCGGCCTGCACCGCGACGGCCGCGAGATCCCGATCGAGATCTCGTTCAGCGACATGCAGGTGGACGGCCAGCGCATCTTCGGCGCGTTCATGCGCGACGTGTCGCAGCGCGTGCAGCAGCAGCAGGCCCTGCAGCGCAGCGAGGAGCGCTACCGCCGCATCGTGCAGACCGCGGAGGAGGGCATCTGGATGGTGGCGCCCGACGCCACCACCACGTTCGTCAATCCGAAGATGGCGCGCATGCTGGGCTACGAGGCGGCCGAGATGCTGGGCCGTTCGCTGTACGACTTCATGGACGAGCGCGCGGGCGCCGAGGCGCGCGAGAACATGCGTCGCCGTGCCCAGGGCATCTCCGAACAGCACGACTTCCGGCTGCGGCGCAAGGACGGCAGCGACCTGTGGACGGCCATGAGCACCAGTCCCATCGTCGACGGCGACGGACGGCACGCCGGCGCGCTGGCGATGGTCACCGACATCACAGAACGCCGGCAAGCCGAGGAAGCCCTTCGCCAGAGCGAGGAACGCTTCCGGTCGCTGACGGTGCTGTCGTCCGACTGGTACTGGGAGCAGGACGATCAGTTCCGCCTGACGCAGGTGGTCGGCGGCCGCGCGTTCGACGACAACGCCGGCCTGCGCCGCAGCATCGGCCTGCGGCCATGGGAGGCGGGCAGCGTCGGCATGGAGCCGGCCGACTGGGAGCGCCATCGCCGCCAGCTGGAGGCGCACGAGCCGTTCCGCGACTTCGAGATCACGCACGAGGGCGCGGATGGCACGCGCTACACCGTCAGTGTCAGCGGCGAGCCGGTGTTCGATGCGACGGGGCGCTTCACGGGTTACCGCGGCGTCGGGCGCGACATCACCGAGCAGCGGCGCAGCCAGGCGCTGCGGCTGGAACTGGAGGCGCAGCTGCGCGAATCGCAGAAGATGGAGGCCATCGGCGTGCTGGCCGGCGGCATCGCCCACGACTTCAACAACGTGCTGGCCGGCATCCTGGGCAACGCGTTGCTGGCCCTGCAGGATCTTCCGCCCGGGCATCCGGCCGCGGTCAGCCTGGAGCAGATCCGCAAGGCCGGCCTGCGCGGGCGCGGGCTGGTGCAGCAGATCCTCGCGTTCGCGCGCCGCCAGCCGCGCGAGATGACCAGCTGCGAGCTCCGGCCGCTGGTCGAGGAGTGCGTCGGGCTGCTGCGTTCCACGCTGCCGGCCGGGGTGACGCTGGATGTGTCGCTCAGCGAGCAGCGTCTGTTCGTCATGGCCGACGCCACGCAGATCGAGCAGGTGGTGATGAACCTGTGCACCAACGCGTGGCACTCGCTGGGCGGCAGGCCGGGCCGCGTGGCGGTGACGCTGGCCGGCGTGGAACTCGATGGCGCGGCGGCGCGGCAGCTGGGCGCCGGCGTGGTGCCGGGCGCGTACGCGCGCATCGCCGTCGAGGACAACGGCCGCGGCATGGACGCACAGACGCGCGCCCGCATCTTCGAGCCGTTCTTCACCACCAAGCCGGTGGGCGAGGGCACCGGCCTGGGCCTGGCGGTGGCGCACGGCATCGTCGCGGCGCACGGCGGGGCGATCCGCGTGCAGACGGCGCCCGAGCAGGGCAGCACCTTCGAGATCTACCTGCCGCGCTCGGCCGAGACGCTGCCCGGCGACCGCCCGCAGGCGCTGGCCACGGCGCCGCGCGGCCACGGCGAGCGGGTGCTCTACATCGACGACGACGAGGTGATGGTGGTGATGGTCGAGCGGCTCCTCGAGCGGCTCGGCTACCGCGTCACCTGCCTGCACGATCCGGGGCGCGCGATCGAGTACGTGCGCGCATCCCCGCGCGACGTCGACATCGTCGTCAGCGACCTCAACATGCCCGAGCTGTCCGGCCTGGACGTCGCCCGCGCCCTGCAGGGCATCCGCCCGGGACTGCCGGTGGTGATCAGCTCCGGCAACCTGCCCGACCAACTGCAGAACGAGGCGCGCGAGGCCGGCGTGCGCGCGCTGGTGCACAAGCAGTACACGCTGGAGGAACTCGGCGGCGTCATCCACTGGGTGCTGGCAGGCGGGCAGCGTCTGGGGCACGAGCCGCTGCTGATGGCCTCGCGCTAGTCTGCTTCCGCGTTCCCGCAGCGGTTATGGCGCCCTGGGTACATTGCTTGCTGCCCCAATGCCTTTCGAGGAGCACCCATGGCCAAGACCCGCATCGCCGTCATCGTCGGCAGCCTGCGCAAGGAATCGTTCAACCGCCAGCTCGCGGACGCGTTGCCCGCGCTCGCGCCCGACGTCGAGTTCACGCAGCTGCGCATCGACGACCTGCCGCTCTACAACCAGGACGACGATGGCGCGCCCGCGGCCTCGGTCAAGCGCCTCAAGAGCGAAATCCTGGCGGCCACCGGCCTGATCTTCGTGACGCCCGAATACAACCGCTCGATGCCGGGCGTGTTGAAGAACGCGATCGACCACGCGTCGCGCCCGTATGGCCAGAGCGCGTGGAAGGGCAAGCCGGCGGGCGTGCTGGGGGTGTCGATCGGCGCGGCCGGCACCGCGATGGCGCAGCAGCACCTGCGCAACGTGCTGGCCTACCTCGACGCGCCCACGCTGGGCCAGCCCGAGGTGTTCATCCACGCGAAGGAGGGCGTCTTCGAGGGGCCCGGCAAGCTCGGCGAATCGACGTCGAAGTTCGTCCAGGGCTGGCTGCAGGCCTACCTCGAGTTCGTCAAGCGCCACGGCGCCTGACAACGGCCCCGGGCCGCGCGGGAGAGGCCCTTGCGGCGGCGCACGGGCGCTCGCTGCTGCTGATCGCCACCTTCCGCGCCTGATCAGGCGTCGAGAGCCGGCTCGGCCTCATGCGCGCTGCCTTCGAGCATGCGCGCGAATCCGGGCTGGCGCTCGCGCAGTTCGGCGAGCGGGCCGATGTCGATCAGGCGGCCGGCCTCCATCAGCGCGACACGGTCGAAGTGCGGCAGCAGGGCCATGCGATGCACCGACGCGACGATGCAGGCCGACGGGAAGGTCTCGCCGAGGCTGTGGTGGATGCGCGCCTCGGTGATGGGATCGAGCGCGCCGGTGGGCTCGTCGAGGAAGACGATGGAGCTGCCCGCCGCCGCGAGCGCGCCGCGTGCCAGGCACAAGCGCTGGCGCTGGCCGCCGGACAGGTTGCTCCCGCGCTCGGCCACGGCGAAGTCGAGTCCGCCCGCCAGGCCGCTCAGCACGTCGTCGAAGGCGCTGCCGTGCATCGCGGCGGCGAGCACGGGCTCGGGCAGCGCCGTGCCGAAGTCCAGGTTCTCGCGCACCGTGCCCTCGAAGACGTCGGCTTCCTGCGGGATCAGCGTGGCGAGCGCGGCCAGGCTGTGCACGCCCGGCTGGACGCGCCCGTCGACCTCGACGACGACGCCCGGTGCGGCGTACTGGCCGGCCAGCACGCGCATCAGCGTGCTCTTGCCGGCGCCGCTGCCGCCCACCAGCGCGATGCGTTCCCCACGCTCCATGACGAGCTCGTCCAGGCCCAGCGGCGGCGAATCAGGCGCTGCCGCCGCATGGCGATACGCGATGTCGCGCACGACGATGCGCCGCCAATCGCCGGGCAGGGCGCGCACCGGCTCGGTCGCCGGGGCGTCGAAGATGGGGCGGGCGCTGGCATAGTCCGCCCGCGTTCGCGACAGACCCTGCAGGCGGCCGGTCATGTCGGTGGCGACGGCGGCGGTGCGGCCGGCGTACTGCTGCACCATGAAGACCGCGCCGATCGCGATCGCCCCTGCGCCTTCGCGGCTCAGGAGCCACACGTAGGCGACGACCAGCGCCCAGGTCGTCAGGGTGCTCACCAGGTCGACCATGCACCACTTGGCCTCGTTGACCACGATGTTGCGTCCCAGCGGCACGAACACGCGTGCGAGACGGCCCTGCAGCAGGCGGCGCGACGCGTCCTGCAGCCGCAGGCTCAGCACGGTGCCGATGTGGCCCAGGAAGTCGGCCATGCCCGAGCCGTAGCGGCGCTCGGCCTCCATCTCCTGCATCGACAGCCGCATGAGCGTGCGGTCGATGCGCATGCTGACCAGGGCCAGGGCGCCGAACGCGAGGAAGGCCGCGGCGCCGATGACCGGCGACAGCGCGGCGAGCGCGACCAGAGGCCCGACGAGCCCGACCAGGCTCTGCAGGTAGATGAACTGGTTGGCCGAGAACTCGTAGAGCGCCTGCGTGGCCTGGCGCACCCGCTGCTGCATGTCGTTCGAGTGGTGACGGTCGTGCCAGGCCAGCGGCGCGGCGGTCAGCCGCGTGTAGAGCTCGTCGGAGAGCGTTTCGCGCACGCGCATGCCCACGCGGCGCTCGAGCACGCGCCCGGGCCCGTGCAGCATCCACGAGACGACGGACGCCCCCACCACCCAGACGACCCATTCGAGCGCGCTCACCAGGCTTGCCGGCCCGCCTTTCTGCAGCGCGTCGATCGCCTGCGCGGCGAACCAGGGCACGGCCAGGCGCACGCCCTGCGAGCCCATCAGCAGCAGCATCGAGCCCACCATCGCCGCGCGGGCGCCGGCGGCATAGCGCCAGATGCCGCGATACAGGCCGGCGTCGATCGGGTTGGGCAGGGGCAGGGCGGTGGCTGGCACGGCGGTGGCGGTGGCGTTGCAATCCCGGACACGATACGGCAAACGCCAATGGAAACGGCCGGCGATGCCGGCCGTCACGGTGTCAGGTCCGGGGCCGACGCGCGGCCCGTCCCGTCAACGCTGGTTCGAGCGATTGCTGTTGTCGCTGCCTTGCTGCGGGTTGCGGCTCTGCGCCTGGCCCTGGTCGGACTTCAGGTTGCTGCCCTGCTGGTCGCGGCTGCCACCCGACTGGCTCTGCTGGTTCGAACCCCCGCTGGGCGTCAGCTTGCCCTGGCCACCTTGCTGCTGCTGGCTGCCGGACTGGCTCTGCTGGCGGCTCTGCGAGCTGTCGCGATCCTGCTGCGACGGTTGCTGGCCTTGCTGGTTCTGGTTCCTTTGCACGTGTTGCTCCTTGGTTGGGTTGCCCCGCCGTTCTCCGGTGGAGACGGCCTCGAGGAAATTCGGAGGTCGTGCCGCGATGCGGCAAGGTGCATTCCCAATCCGTGAAGCGCGTCCACGTTCGCCGGCCGCGGCCCGCTCAGTTCGTGTAGTTCTCCACGGTGCCGATGTCGCGCGGCGTCGCGCTCTCGGGATCGGCGCCGAATTCGCGCTTGGCGCGCCGCTGGCGCAACAGGTCCCAGCATTGGTCGAGCTGTTCGGCGACGTGCCTGAGGCGCTCCGCGTTGGCCTCGGGAGCGGCCGGGTTCTCGCGCAGGCGATGCTCCTCGTCGACGAGTGCCGTGATGCGGTCGAGAATGGTCTTGTCTTCCATTTGGGTGGCTCCTGTGCGGGAACGTCGGTCGGACGGCGCGAGCAATCGGCGCGCCTACAGCGGCGCAGCATAGGCCCGTGCGATGCCGCTGCCGCCAGCAGGGTCAAGCCGCGGCGTGCGACGGCACGCCGGCACGCGCGTGCGGCGGTTGTCCGTGGCGCCGGACCTGCCCGCCGCCAGCCGTGTCGCGCCTCCTGCGCGAGGCCGGCCACGCCACCGACCGCCAGGAGGCGCACGGCCAGGTCGAAGGCGTGTCCGCGCTTCCGCCGGAACGAGGCATTCCTCGATTGAGGCCAGAATGGGGCGTCTTCGCGGAGGTGCCCCATGTCCGATCCGAACGCCCACGTCCCCGATCCGCGCTGGAAGCACGACGGCGTGCGCGTCGTGCCTGCCGACAAGCTCGATCCGAACACGGCGCAGACGCCCGGCATGGATCGCCAGGCCGCCATCACGTTCGCGCGCACCGGTGCGCAGAAGCTGTGGGCAGGTACCGTGCACATCCATCCCAACGCCAGGACGGGCGCGCACCACCACGGGCCGCTCGAGAGCGTGATCTACGTGGTCAAGGGCCGCGCTCGCATGCGCTGGGGCGAGCGGCTGGAGTTCACCGCCGAGGCCGGCCCGGGCGACTTCATCTACGTGCCGCCGTTCGTGCCGCACCAGGAGATCAACGCCAGCCCGACCGAGGTGCTGGAATGCGTGCTGGTGCGCAGCGACGGCCAGGCCGTGGCGGTCAACCTCGACATCGAACCGGCCGAGCCGCCCGAGGACGTCCCCTGGATCGACCCGACGCATCCGGCGGGCTGATCATTCCGCGAAGAACTGGTCGCGCGCCGAGCTCGTGATCGCCGCCACGCACGGATGCGTGATGCGGCGTTCGGTGGAGATCGCGTGGAACTCCTCGACGAGGTCCTCGCTGCGGCCGACCACGCGCACGCCGTATTGCGCGGCCGTCTCCGACTCCAGCACGGCCGGCGTCATGAACACGCCGCGGCCCTCGCCCCCGAAGGCCTTCATCAGGGCGGCGTCATCGAACTCGCCGATGACGCGCGGACGGATCCTGCGGGCGGCCAACCAGAGATCGAAGCGCTGGCGCATCGCCGACGCGGTGCCGGGCAGCAGCATCGGCGCGTCGTCCAGGCAGTGCGGGAACGTGCCCTGGAGCGAGCGCTTGAGCTCGGGCGTGGCGAAGAAGCTCATCGCGGTCGAACCGAGCGCGTGGTTGAACGCCTTCATGCCGGCCTGGCGGCCCAGCGGCTCGTCGGCCAGCACCAGGTCGAGCCGCTGCACGGCCAGCTGGCCCAGCAGGTCGGCCAGCTTGCCCTCGTGGCAGATCAGCCGCACGTTCGCGGCCGCCGACAGTGCCGGCTCCAGCAGCCGGTAGGCGATGGACTTCGGGACCGAGTCCGACAGGCCGACGCGGAAATCGAGCGCTGCCGACACGCCGCTGGTCTTGCCGATGCGCGCCTCGAGCTCGGCGCCGAGCGCGAAGATCTGGTCGGCGTAGCCCATCGCGAGGTGGCCCTCGTCGGTCAGCTCCAGGCCGCGCCCGGCCTTGCGGAACAGCGCGCAGCCCAGGCGATCCTCCAGCAGCTTGATCTGGCCCGACAGCGTCTGCGGCGAGATGTTGAGCTGCTGGCCCGCGCGCACGACCCCGCCGGCCTTGGCCGCGGCCCAGAAGTAGTGCAGGTGCTTGTAGTTCATCGCCGGACTCCGATGCTGCGGTTTTCTCGATGGGATGGGTCGATGAATACGACTTTACGCTGAAAGTCGCGCTTCCGAGAATCCACTGTCCGCCTCCACGCACCGGAACCGCGCCATGGAATTGCTCCTCGACCCGACCCTGTGGGTCGCCTTCGCGATGCTCACGACCCTCGAGATCGTGCTGGGCATCGACAACATCATCTTCCTGACGATCCTCGTGGGCCGTCTGCCCGCGGGCCGGCGCGATGCCGCGCGGCGGCTGGGTCTCGCGTTCGCGATGCTCACGCGCATCGCGCTGCTGCTGTCGCTCAGCTGGGTCATGGGCCTGACGACCGAGCTGTTCGCGCTCGCCGGCCATGGCTTCAGCGGCCGCGACCTCGTGCTGCTGGGCGGGGGCGCCTTCCTGCTGTACAAGGCCTCGCGCGAAATCTTCGACGCGGTGGAGCAGGGCGACGAGCCCGCCGGTTCGCCTGCGAAGCCGATGCCTGGCGCCGCCTTCTGGAGCGTGATCGCCCAGATCGCGGTGATCGACATCGTGTTCTCGCTCGACTCCGTGATCACCGCCGTCGGCATGGTCGACCGCGTGGGCGTGATGATCGCCGCCGTGGTCGCCGCGGTGGCGGTCATGATGTTCGCGGCGCGCCCGATCGGCGAGTTCGTCGACCGCCATCCGTCGATCAAGGTGCTGGCGCTGGCCTTCCTGGTGATGGTGGGCATGACGCTCGCCGCCGAGGCCTTCGGCGTGCACGTTCCCAAGGCCGTGATCTACGCGGCGATCGGCTTCTCGCTGGCGGTGGAGCTCCTCAACATCCGCGCCCGCGGCCGGCGCCTGGCCGCGCGAGCGACCGAACTGCCTGCGCCGCGCCCGTCCTGAACCATCTTCGATGCGAGTTATGCGATATATCGCTTCGAAACATTCGAATTTACTCGAATCGTCGTCCGAGCGACAGTGAGCTGTCCCCAATGCAAGGAGTCTTGCCGTGAATCTCAACCTTCAACCCAGTTCCGACCGCCCGCGCCGCCCGATCTACGCGGAAGACGCCCGCGTCGTCTCGGCGGGAGGCCAGGCGCGCGTGCTGCGCAACACCTACGCGCTGCTGGCGCTGTCGATGCTGCCGACCGTCCTGGGCGCCTGGCTGGGCGTGGCCACCGGCCTGGGCGCCATGTTCTCCGGCGTCATGGGCCTGGTCGTCTTCATGGTCGGCGCCTTCGGCCTGATCTGGGCGATCGAGAAGAACCGCAATTCGCCGGTCGCGGTGCCGCTGCTGCTGGGCTTCACCTTCTTCATGGGCCTGATGCTGTCGCGCCTGCTGGGCATGGTGCTGGGCCTGGCCAATGGCACGGGCCTGGTGATGATGGCGTTCGCCGGCACCGCCACGATCTTCTTTGGCATGGCCGGCCTGTCGTCCATCATCAAGCGCGACCTGTCCACGATGGGCAAGTGGCTGTTCGTCGGCGCCGTGATGCTGATGGTGGCGGGCATCGCCAACGTCTTCATCCAGTCGAGCGCGCTGATGATCACGATGTCCGTGATGGCCATCGGCATCTTCTCGGCCTTCGTGCTGCACGACCTGAAGCGGGTGCAGGAGGGCCAGGAGACGAACTATGTCATCGCGACGCTGGGCGTCTACCTGAGCCTGTACAACGTGTTCCAGAACCTGCTGGTCATCCTGGGCGTGTTCGGCGGCCGCGACGAGTGACGACGAGGTGCCGAGTCGAGCCGGTGACACGGTTCGCCGGGCGACGCGGTCAACCGCCGTCGTCGCCGTCCGCCTGCGGGCGCAGGGCGTCGTAGCGGGCGCGGTATTCGGAGCGCAGGCCGCGGCGCAGCTCGGCCATCTGGTGGCGCCGCCGCTCGTCGGCCGTCTTCGGTTCCAGCGGCGGCACGGCCACCGGCTTGCGATCGTCGCCGAGCGCCACCATCGTGAAGAAGCAGCTGTTGGCGTGGCGCATGCGCTGGGTGCGGATCTCCTCGGCCATCACCTTGATGCCGACTTCCATCGAACTGGTGCCGGTGTGGTTGACCGAGGCGAGGAAGGTGACGAGCTCGCCGACGTGGATCGGCTCGCGGAACGTCACTTGGTCGACCGACAGCGTGACGACGTAGCGCCCGGCGTAGCGCGCCGCGCACGCGTAGGCGACCTGGTCGAGCAGCTTCAGGATCGTGCCGCCGTGCACATTGCCCGAGAAGTTGGCCATGTCCGGCGTCATCAGCACGGTCATGGAGAGCTGGTGCTTGGGTGATTCCATGAGGTGTCCTCGACGGCTTCAGTGGGCAAGCGGGGCGACGCTGGCGCCGGCCACCGCGTGCCGGGTGATGGCCTCGGCGACGAAGCCGCCGGCCTTCATGTCCTCGACGAAGGCGCGCAGCGCCGCCTCCGCCGCGGCGCCGCGCGTGCGGGCGAGGCCCATCGCCTGGCGGATCTGCATGAAGCGGCCGGGAAGCAGGCGCAGGCCAGCGTCGCGCGCGGCCACCTCCACCAACACCTGTCGGATGCCGCCGGCCACGTCGGCGCCGCCGTCACGCAAGGTCTGCACGACTTCCGCGGCGCCGGGCACGCGCACGAACGACGCCGCCTTCAGCTCGCGCGTCAGGAACAGGTCGTACGCGCTGCCCTGGCCGACGGCCACGCGGGTCCCGGCGCGGTCGACGTCCTCGTTGGTCCTGCAGGGCGAATCGGCGCGCACCAGGTACGCGCCCTCGATCAGGATGTAGGGATCGGTGAACGCGATCCCGGCACCGCGCAGCGGGTCGATGGCGAAGAAGCCGATATCG
>Ga0209258_100701_pt1 | contig 22703 bp, 16 predicted proteins | sample Araplaol_mTSA_r2_FD_184281 | JGI IMG/M metagenome (GOLD analysis project Ga0209258, IMG submission 184281) | Arabidopsis root microbial communities from North Carolina, USA - plate scrape CL_Col_mTSA_r2 (SPAdes) (version 2) | ecosystem: Host-associated > Plants > Roots > Endosphere | place: USA...
CTTCGAGTATGTCTACAGCAAGCGGCCGTAGACGCCTTCCAGGGGCATGAGAGCTGCGCCGTCGTCAGCGCGCGCTGGCGAACGCCGCGTCGATCATCTGCTGGGTACCGCGCGAGAATTCGAGCGGGCAGGCATACGGCTCGCCGTCGCGCACCGCGCGGTTGAACGCGGCGGCCTGCAGCTCGTAGTGGTTCACGGCGGGCCAGCGCTCCACGAGCGTCTCGCTCCCGCGATGCAGCTCCAGCCGCGCCTCCCCGAAGACACGCGCGTTGAACGGTACCGGCAGGCGCAGCACGCCGGCATCGCCGTGGAAGGTGATCTCCTGGCGCGGGTGCATGCGGATCGACGTGAAGGCGGCGTAGTCGGCCTCGCCGAACTTCGCGGTGATCGCGGCATAGACGTCGATGCCGCCTTCCCACTGGATGCGGGCCCGCACGTCGCTGCCTTCGAGGCCGGTCGCCAAGCGCGCGCCGCCCATCACGTAGACGCCGATGTCGCGCAGGCCGCCGCCGCCCATGTCGGCGCGGTTGCGGATGTTGCCCGGGTCGCGGTTGTCGAACGAGAAGGCGCTGTCGATGCGCCACAGCCGGCCCACCGCGCCCTCGGCCAGCAGCTGGCGCGCACGCTGCCACTGCGGATGGTGGACGATCATGAAGGCTTCGGCCACCAGCACGCCGGCGGCGTCGCGCGCGGCGACGAGCTCGTCGAAGTCCCCGGCCCGCATCGCCATGGGCTTCTCGCACAGCACGTGCTTGCCGGCGCGGATCGCCTTGAGCGTCCACTCCACATGCAGGCCGTTGGGCAGTGGGATGTAGACCGCGTCGATGTCGGGGTCGGCGAGCAGCGCGTCGAAGCTGTCGTGCACGCGAAGACCGGGCGCGAACGCGCGGAACGGCTCGGCCTTGGCGCGATCGGAGGTCGCGAGTGCCGCGACGTGACCGCCTGGCGCGAGCGTGAGTGCAGGCCCCATCTGTTCTCGGGCGAACCTCGCGGCTCCCAGGATTCCCCATCGGACGTCGGTCATGGCAGCAGCCTCCGGCAAGCAGCAGTTGCGCGCCAGCATACTGCGCCGGCCGCGCCGCAGGGTAGGGCGGGCCATGACAGCCATGCACGGCGGCGGCCCGGACAAGGATCGTCGTGACGCGACGCGGCCGCCCGCGCCCGCGGCTGGCCGCTTGGCGGCGGGCACCACCCGGGGCTAACGGCGCTCCCCGCGCCGATAGCGTCCCGGGGGCATCCCCGCATGGCGCGCGAACGCGCGGTTGAACGCGGCTTCCGAGCGGTAGCCCACGGCCTCGCCGATGCTGGCGGTGTCCTGCTCTCCAAGCGCCAGCAGGCGCGACGCGAGCTCCATGCGCAGCGTGGTCAGCAGCTCCAGTGGCCCCGTGCGCGCGTGCTGCGCGAAGAGCCGGGCGAAGGCGGCGCGCGAGAGATGGCAGCGGGCGGCGAGCGATTCCACCGTCCAGGGTTCGGCCGGGGATTGCAGCATCGCGACCAGCGCCGGGGCGAGGCGCGCGTTGGCCATCACGCCCAGCACGCCGGCGCGTGTCGTCGCTTCGTCCGTTCCCGTCTCGAGGTGCGCACGCACGGCCAGCGTGAAGACGGCGCCCGACAGCTCGGCCACGATGGCTGCGGCCCCGGCGCCCTGGTGCTCGATCTCGTGCGCCATCATGCGCAGCAGGCCCTGCAGCCAGCCGAACTCGGGACGCTGCGCAAACTCGACGACGAGGCATTCGGGCAGGGCTTCGAGCAACGCGCTGCGGCGCCGGCCGCGGAACTCGAACTCGCCGCACAGGATCTCGATCTCGGCGTCGTCGGGGTGGGCCACGTTGGTCTTGAGGTCGACCAGCGGACCGGCCTGCGTGCGGATGCGGGGGCTCGCGCCCGGCGCCGCGCCTGCCCCCGCCTGCGCGCGCGACGAGCGCGACGCGCGTGACGCGCGTGACGCGAGCGGCGGCGCGGCCGCATCCACGCCGCCGCTCGCGCGCAGCGTGTGTGCGCTGCCGCGTGGCAGCACCAGCAGGCTGCCGGCGCGCAGCGCGAACGTGCGGCCGCTCTCGGGGAGCAGCAGCTCGCACTCGCCGCGCAGCACCACGTGGAAGGGCGCCCGCCAGGGGCCGGCCGGCTCGTGCGGCGCAGCGAAGGCCGCGCCGAACAGGCAGCGCAGCTCCATGCGGCCGCGCGGGTCGAGCAGGGTGACGAGCTGGCTCAGCGGATCCATGGGAGACGTTCGAGCAATTTTATTGGATTGATCGGCATTCAGAATCTCGATTGTGGCGGACAGAATCGATTCCGTCGATCACCTCCTCGCCGGAGTCCTGCCATGACTGCCACTCGTGCCCCCGTCCCGGTTTCGTTCTTCAGCATCCCCGTGGGCCTGCTCGCGTTCGCCAACACCTGGCACGTTGGCGTGCGCCTGTGGCACCTGCCCGCCGACGTCGCCCAGGCGTTCACGCTCACGGGCCTGGCCGTGTGGGCCGGCCTGCTGGCACTCTACGCCCGCAAGTGGATCGTGCAGCGCGCGGACGCGGTCGCGGAGCTGCGGCACCCGCTGCAGTCGGCGTTCGCGGCGCTGCTGCCGGTCTCGAGCATGCTGGCGTCGGTCGCCTTGATCCCGTTCTCGCGCGACGTGGCCACGGGCCTGTTCGTCGTCGCCTTCGGCGCGCAGCTCGCGTTGGGCCTCGCGCTGAACGGACGGCTGTGGATGGGTGGCCGTGCACCCGAACTCGTGACGCCGGCGATCTACCTGCCCAGCGTCGCGCAGAGCTTCGTCGCCGCGACGGCGTCGGCCGCGTTCGGCTGGCACCAGCTCGGGATGATGTTGTTCGGCGTGGGGCTGCTCGCCTGGCTCGCGCTGGAATCGCTGATCCTGCAGCGCGCCGCGGTCGGCGCGGCGCTGCCCGCAGCGCTGCGCCCGCTGCTGGGTATCCAGCTCGCGCCGGCGGTGGTGGGCGGCGGCAGCTGGCTGGCGCTCACGACCGGCGCGCCCGACCCGTTCGCGTGGCTGCTGCTGGGCTACGGCCTCTACCAGGGCCTCCTGCTGCTGCGCCTGCTGCCTTGGATCCGCGAACAGTCGTTCGCGCCGGGCTACTGGGCGTTCAGTTTCGGCGCGGCGGCGCTGCCGACGCTGGCGATGCGGATGGTCGAACGCGGGGCGACCGGCCTCGTGGCCGTCCTGGCCCCGGCGCTGTTCGTGGCGGCCCACCTGGTGTTCGCGCTGCTGATCGCGGGCACGCTGCGGCTGCTGGCCAAGGGGACGCTTCTTCCGATGATCGCACCTGCGCCAGGGGCGGCGGTTCGCTGAGGCCTTCCCGACCTCGATGCGCTCCCGGCCGTCGAAAGGCAGCCAGGACCCGCTGGGACGGGCGGCCCGCGGGACCGCCCGGTCGCATCAACGCGCCGCCGGCTGGAACGCCGGGTCGCCCATCTGCCACAGCGCGAAGGACCACAGGTCGGCGATCTGGTTCTCGCGCTGCGCGTTGCTGGAGCCCAGGCCATGGCCCGCGTCGTAGTCGATGCGCAGCAGCGCCGGCCTGCCGCTGGACGTGGCGGCCTGCACGCGCGCGGCCATCTTGCCCATCTGCCAGGGCGACACGCGCGGGTCGTTGGCACCGGTGCTGAACAGCACGGCGGGGTAGGGCGTGCCGTCGCGCACGTGGGCATACGCGCTCATCGCATACAGCCCGTGGAAGCCGGCCTCCGTCCTGACCGTGCCGAACTCGACGATGTTGGGCGGCCCGTTCGGCGAGTTCTCGGCGCGCAGGGTGTCGGACATGCCGACGAGGTCGAGGATGACGCCGAACAGCGCCGGGTAGCGCGTCAGCGCGCCCCCCACGGTGATGCCGCCGGCGCTGCCGCCCATCCCGGCGAGGCGGGCGGACGACGTGAGGTGGTGGTCGACCAGGTACTGGCCGCAGGCGGCGAAGTCGGACACGGTATTGAGCTTGGTCAGCTTGTAGCCCGCCTGGTGCCAGCCCTCGCCGTACTCGCCGCCGCCGCGGACATGAGCGTAGGCCAGCACCCCGCCACGTTCGAGCCAGGCGAGGTTGGTCGGCACGAAGCCGGGCTCCAGCGAGATGCCGTAGGCGCCGTAGCCGCTGAGGATGGTGGGGTGGCTGCCGTCGGCCGCCATGTCCTTGCGGTGCAGGATGGACAGCGGGATGCGCGTGCCGTCGTCGCCGATGGCGAACACCTCGTCGGCCACGTAGGCCGACGTGTCGATCGACGACGGCGGGTTCAGGCCGGTGTCGTCGGCGCGATCGCGCGCCGGGTCGTAGGCCAGCGTGCGCGTGGACTGGAGCCAGCCGCGCAGGCTGATCAGGGCACCGGGCTCGCGCTCGTCGGCCACGAGCGCGCTGACGTCGCCCTCGAACGGCAGGGGCACCGGCTGGCTGCGGCGGCCGTCGAACGAGACGCGATGCACGTGCGACACCGCGCCGTCGCGAACCCGCGTGTAAAGGCCGTCCTGCGCGATCTCGACGTCGGTCAGCACGCCGTCGCCCTCGGGCAGCACCACGGTCGCCCGGGCCAGCTCCGGCCTGGCCAGCGGCAGCGACAGCAGCCGGAAGCGCGGCGCGTCCTTCTGCGCCAGCAGATACAGCGTGTCGCCGTGCAGGTGGAACGCCGTGACGCCATCGCTCGCGTCCGCGATCTTCTTCCACGGCGTGCCGGCCCCCTTGACCTGGGCGAGCGGCGCGACGTAGACGGTCGACGGGTTGTCGTCCATGTTGTGGTTGGCGATGGCCAGCGCGAACTTCGATCCCGGCGAGGTCACGAGCCAGGTTCCCTGGCCTTCGGGCACGTCGAGCCCGGCCGACACGCCGCGGCCGAACACCGCGGCGTCGCCTTCGCCATCGGCGTGCGCGCCCAGCACGTGCAAGTACGTGCGGCCGTTGAACATCGTCTGCTCCGGCGGCATGTCCGGCGTGGGCTTGGGGTAGCGCAGGTAGAAGAACGACTGGTTGTCCGGCCGCCACGACACGCGGCTGTTGGACGTGCGGTCGATGGCCTCGGACAGGATGGCCCCCGTCTGCACGTCCATCACGTGCAGAACGCTCTTCTCGGAGCCGCCCGTGGACAGGCCGTAGGCGACGCGCTTGCCGTCCCACGACGGCATGAAGAAGTCGAGCGCGTAGTGCGTGGACGTGCCCTTGCCGAGCGCGCCCGGGTCGACCAGCAGGTGCTCCTCGCCCTGCGCGCCGTCGCGCCAGTACAGGCGCGGAAGCGGCGCGCCCGGCTGGATGGCCTGGTAGAACAGGCGCTGGCCGCGCCGGACGAACGCGCCGCGCTGCAGGTCGGCGTTGAGCAGCGCATGCACGCGCTCGAGCAGCGGCTTGCGGCCGGGCAGGGCGTCGAGCTGCGCCCGGGTGTAGTCGGCCTGCGCGCGCATCCAGGACTTCACCTCGGGGTTGTCCAGGTCCTCCATGTAGCGGTAGGCGTCGGTGACCGGCGTGCCGAAGTAGGTGTCGGTGATCGGGCGCACCGGCGCGACCGGTTGGCCGGGCGCCGCGGCTGACGCGGACGCGGCGAGGCCGGTGGCGAGCGCGCAGCCGCCGAGCACGGCGCGCGCGAAGACGGGGATTCGCATGGACGGGATCCTGGTGAAGACGATGGCGCGCGAGTTTACGTGCGCTCCGAAGGCTTGCCGGGAATGCGGATTCCACCCCGCCCCACGGTGCCCGTCGTCTTGTCCAGCGGCGCGGTGGCTGCCGCCCGCAGCGCCTCGCGCGTGCCTCGCGTCGAGGCCGCGGACGCGCAGGCCGTCGGCTCAGGCGGCCAGCGCGGGTGCCGGGTCCGTCGCGAGCCGGAAGCGGCTCATCAGCGTCACGAGCTGGCGCGCCTGCGTGTCCAGGCTCTCGGCCGCCGCGGCGGCCTGCTCGACCAACGCCGCGTTCTGCTGCGTCATCTGGTCCATGTCGGCCACCGCGATGCTGATCTGCCCCACCCCGGTGCTCTGCTCGGACGAGGCGCTGCTGATGTGCGCGATGGATACGGCGACGCGGTGGATCGCCGAGACGGTCGCCTCGATGCTGGAGCCGACCTCGTGCACGACGCGCGTGCCCTGTTCGACCTGCTCCACGCTCTCGGCGATGAGCGTCTTGATCTCGCGCGCCGCCTCGCCCGAGCGCTGCGCCAGCGAGCGCACCTCGCCGGCCACCACCGCGAAGCCGCGACCCTCCTCGCCTGCGCGCGCGGCCTCGACCGCGGCGTTGAGCGCGAGGATGTTGGTCTGGAAGGCGATGCCGTCGATCACGGCGATGATGTCGGAGATGCGGCGGCTGCTCGCATCGATGCCCTGCATGGTGTCGGTCATGCGGCGTGCCGAGCTGCCGCCCTGCTCGGCCAGCTCGCGCGCCTGCTGCGCGAGGCCGTTGGCCGCGCTGGCGTGGTCGGCGTTCTGGCGGACGGTGCCGCTCAGCTGCTCCATCGAGCTGGCCGTCTCCTCGAGCGAGGCGGCCTGTTGCTCGGTGCGGCGCGACAGGTCGGTATTGCCCTGTGCGATCTCGCGCGACGCGTGCGCGACGCCGTCGGCGTTCGTGCGCACTTCCTGCACGAGGCCGTGCAGGCTGTCCTTCATCTGTCGCAGCGAGCCGAGCAGGCGCGCCACCTCGTCGCGGCCGCGCACCTGGGCGTCCCCGGTCAGGTCGCCGGCAGCCACCCGTTCGGCCAGTGCCACGGCGCGGTTCAGCGGCACGGTGATGCTGCGGACGATCACGCGCGAGAGCCACGCGATGCCCAGCACCATCAGGCCCAGCAGGCCGAACTGCACCACCTGCAGGCGGCGCTGGTCGGCGATGCGCTGCTGCAGCAGGCGGTCGAGCTCGTTCAGGCAGGTGGCCTCCAGCGTGAACAGGCTGTCGATGGCGGTCGTGAACGAGGCGATGTACTGCGGCGCGGGGAACTGCAGCGTGTCGACCTTGAGGATGTTGTCGTCGACCAGCTTCAGGGCGGCGGCGATCGGCGCCTGCGCGGCGTCCATCGGGCCGGCGAGCGCGTCGCGCAGCTGCGCGTCGGCGGCGGTGGCCTTGCCGAAGGCGATGGCCATGGCCGCCTGCTCGTCGGCCGCGCCGTGGGCCAGGCCCGCCAGCGTGGCGCGGCCCTCGGCGTCCACGTGCGCCTCGGCAAGGAAGCCGGCGCCGATCGCGCGGGTCCTGCCGAGCTTCTCGGTGGCGACGGGCAGGCGCGCGAGGCTCGCGGTGATGAGGTAGTAGGTGTTGGGCTCCGGATCGAGCACCAGGCCGGTGTCGTCCAGCAGCATGTCCAGCACGCGGAAGTACTGGGCGATCACCTGCGCGTGGCGCGCGCTCGACGCGGCCGCGGCGAGGCGATGGGCATCGACGTCCGCGCCGAGCGCGACCCAGGCCTGGGTGGCCTCGTGCCACTTCGCGGCCAGGCCGGGGGAATAGTGGCGCGTGGCGACCTCGCGCTCGAAGACGGCCAGCGACTGGTCCACCTCGTGGCGCTTGGCCTCGCGCGCCGCGCGTACCGAGTCGTTGCCGCCGAGCAAGGCGGCGGACAGTCCGCGGTGCTGCTGCGTCTGCTGCACCAGCAGCATGAGCTCGCGCGCGGGCTGCACCCCGTCGGCCTCCGCCCGGGTGGCCGCGAGCAGCTCGTTGGACTGGCGCACCTGGAGGAACAGCGGGATCGCCACGGCGATGGCGACGAGGATGCCCAGCACGAGCAGCTTGCGGGCGATGGAGAGGCGTTCGAGGACGTTCATGGCGATGGAAAGCGAACGACAAGGGGACCGGAGGGTCTGCGTGTTTCCATCTTGAGGCCGCCGGCGGACCGCCGTGCGCGGAAATCGGGGGCATTGGAGGCTCAGTTTCCACCGACGCGGGCGACCCCGCCCCGAACCTGGCCCGATGCCTTCGGGGTGCACCAGGATGGCGCGCCGGGCCGTCGAAAGGACGGTCGCGCAAAGCGATTCGCGGCGCCGTCGGCGTCCGCCGCGGGAAGGGCGAAAATGCGCTGATCGGCGCGTGTCGCGGCCGAGCACCCGAAGGTATCTTCCCCGCATGACCGACTTCAGCTTCTTCTGGCACGACTACGAAACCTTCGGGCGCGTGCCCCGGCGCGACCGCCCCGCGCAGTTCGCGGGCATCCGCACCGACGCGGACCTGAACGAGATCGGCCAGTCGGTGATGCGCTATTGCCGGCCGGCGCCCGATTCGCTGCCCGATCCGGAGTCCTGCCTGCTCACCGGCATCGTGCCGCAGACCTGCCTCGAGCAGGGCCTGCCCGAGCACGCCTTCGCGGCCGAGATCGAGGGGGTGCTCGGCCAGCCCGGCACCATCGGCGTGGGCTACAACACGATCCGCTTCGACGACGAGGTCACGCGCCACCTGTTCTGGCGCAACCTGATCGACCCGTACGCGCGCGAGTGGCAGAACGAATGCGGCCGCTGGGACCTGCTCGACGTCGTGCGCGCCACCTGGGCGCTGCGCCCCGAGGGCATCGAGTGGCCCAGGCACGAGGACGGCCGGCCCTCGTTCAAGCTCGAGCACCTGACCCAGGCCAACGGCATCGCCCACGAGGCCGCGCACGACGCGCTGTCGGACGTGCGCGCCACCATCGCGCTCGCGCGCCTCATCAAGGACAGGCAGCCGCGCCTGTGGGACTTCTGCCTGAAGCTGCGCCGCAAGGAGGCCGTGTGGGCGGAGATCGGCGCCAACCGGCCGTTCCTGCACATCTCGGGCATGTTCGGCGTGGAGCAGGGCTGCATGGCCATCGTCTACCCGTTGGCCCAGCACCCCACCAACAAGAACGAGCTGCTCGTGTGGGACCTCGCCCACGACCCGCGCGAGCTGGCCGGACTCGACTCCGAGACGCTGCGCCTGCGCATGTTCACGCGCAGCGCCGACCTGCCCGAGGGCGTCACCCGGCTGCCGATCAAGTCCATCCATGCCAACAAGTCGCCCATCGTCGTGGGCAACCTGAAGACGCTCGGCGCCGCGACGGCGCAGCGCTGGGCGATCGACGTCGAGCGCGCGATGGCGCATGCGCAGGCTGCCACCGACGTCGCCGCGCTGATGCAGGGCGCCTGGCGCGAGGTCTATGCGCGCCCGGCGCCGGCGTCGGCGGTGGATGTCGACGAGGATCTGTACGGCGGCTTCGTCGGCAACGACGATCGCCGCAAGCTCGAGCGCCTGCGGCGCCAGACGGGCGAGCAGCTCGCAGGCCAACGCGTGGCCTTCGACGACCCGCGCCTGGAGGAACTGCTGTTCCGCTACCGCGCGCGCAACTTCGGCGACACGCTCAGCGCGCAGGAGAACGAGCGCTGGCTCGACCACTGCAGCGCGCGCCTGCACGAGGGCGCTGGCGGGTCGATGACGCTGTCCGCGTTCTTCGAGCGCATCGACCAGCTCAACGAGCAGGCCGAGGAGACGGGCGACGAGCGCGCCGCCGGCATCCTCGGCGCGCTGTACGACTACGCCGAGCAGATCGCGCCGCCGCTGCGCGAGGGCGCATGACCGGCGCGCTGCGTGGCCAGGCCTCGCACGCGGGCGCGGGCGCGGGCGCAGACGCGCAGGCAGGCGCAGGCGAGGCGCCGCGCGTCGCCGTCGCCGTCGTCGGCGCCGGCGCCGTCGGTTGCTACTACGGCGGCATGCTCGCGCGCGCGGGCGTGCCGGTCACCTTGATCGGGCGGCCGCAGCACGTGGACGCCATGCGGCGCGACGGCCTGCGCATCACCACGGCCGCCTTCGACGTGCACGTGCCCGTCGAGGCCAGCACGCAGGCCGCCGCCGTGGCCGGCGCCGGGCTGGTGCTCGTGTGCGTGAAGTCGCCCGACACCGAATTCACCGCACGCGAGCTCGCGCCGCACCTGGCGCCGGGCGCCCGCGTGCTGAGCCTGCAGAACGGCGTCGACAACGCGGCGCGCCTGCAGGCGGTGCTCGGCCGGCCGGTCGCGCCGGCGGTGGTCTACGTCGCCACGGAGATGGGCGGGCCCGGGCATGTGCGGCACATGGGTCGAGGCGAACTGGTGATTCCGTCGGACATCGGCGGCGCGACCTCCACGGAAGCCGTGGACGCCGTCCACGCCGCCGCCGACGCGGCGGCAGCCCTCGATGCGACGCTTGCGCCCGTCCCGCTGGCCGATGGCGGACTGGCGTCGGCCGACATCGTCGCGCTGTTGGGCCGTGCCGGCGTGCCGGTGGAGCGGTCGGACAACGTGCTCGGCGCGCTGTGGGGCAAGCTGCTCCTGAACTGCGGCTACAACGCGATCTCGGCGATCACCGACCTCCCGTACGGCCGCATGGTGACGCTGCCCGGCATCGCGCGCAGCGTGCACGACGCAGTGGCCGAGTGCCTGGCCGTGGCTGCGGCGATGGGCGTGACGATCCCGGGCGACGTCTGGGCCGCGGTCGACCGCATCGCCGCCACCATGCCCGGCCAGGTCTCGTCCACCTGCCAGGACCTGCGCCGCGGCAAGCCCACCGAGATCGACCACCTCAACGGCTACGTGGTGCGCCAGGGCGACCGCCTGGGCATCCCGGTGCCGCTGAACAGGGCGCTGCATGCGTTGGTGAAGGCGATGGAGGCGAAGGCGGCGGCGTGACAGGCAGCGGGCGTGGCTTCGAGCCATCACCTCGGCGGCGTCGACGATCACGCTGACGGCAGCCCGCCCGCGCCAGGGCGGCGATCGGGGGGGCGCGGCCGCCCACGGTCCCGCCGGCCGGCATCGCAACGCGATGCGCTTCGCAGGTTGGGCGCCGTGCTGAAGTCTTCGTGAAGTCGAAGTCGGGATCCCGTCATGCCCGGCGAGCGCACCATGTGTCGCAGCCGGGTCGACGGCCGACGCTGTCGCGGCGCGCATCGCATCTTGCGCAAGTCGGACCGAGGTCGGCGCCCGTCCGAAGGCCTCGTCGACATGCGCGCATTCCCATCGCTCGCATGGGCGCGTAGCATCGCGGCCATGCACGAGCAGTCGGGCAGCCACCCTGCGGCCACGGCGGCGCGCTCCCAACGCGCGTTCGCCGTGGTCTTGAGCACGTCGATCTTCCTGGTCGTGGTCGCCGGCTTCCGATACACCATCGGCGATGCGCTGGTGCGCGCGGCCCCGCGGCCACCGGCGCTGCTGTACCTGCACGCGCTGCTCGCGGGCACCTGGATTCCGTTCGTCGTCCTGCAGTCGGCGCTGGTGCTGGCGCGGCGTCCGCGCTGGCACCGGCGGCTGGGGCAGTGGGGCATGGTGCACGGCGCCCTGGTCCCGCTCACCGGCCTGGCAGCAGCCGTCGTCATGGCACGCTGGCACCTCGCTCAAGGGGACGACGGCGCCGCGGTGTCGTTCCCGATCCCGGTCAACGATGCCCTCGGGTTCGGCGTCTGCTTCGGACTCGCCCTCGCATGGCGGCGCCGCGCGGCGCTCCACCAGCGGCTGATGCTGATGTCCGCCTGCATCCTCAGCGCGCCCGGATGGGGACGCATGCCGGCGTTCGACGACCACGGCGAGTGGTTCTATGCGGGCGTCGACGTGCTCGTCCTGGCGGCGGCCGTGCACGACCGCGTCGCCTCGGGCCGCGTGAGCATCGTGTACCGCATCGGCCTGCCGGCCCTCGTCGCCGGGCAGCTGCTCACGGCTGCCGTGCGCTGGAGCCCGTGGTGGCTCGCGACGGCGACTCGCTGGTTCGGCTGATCGCGCGCGACGCTGCGCGCCGGCAGACGACGAGCGTGGCCAGGGCGCGATGGGCGTGCCGACGGCGCGTTGGGGCCCCTTGTTCGCCGTTCGTGCACCGCGGAAATGTCGACGACCGCCGCGGCGGTCGTCGAACGGGCAGCCAGGCTCAGCGCAACGCCGGTGCCAGCCGCGAGAAAGGATCCTCCGAGGACGGCGTCGTCCGGGGCTTGGCCGCCGGAGGCGGTGGCGGCGGCGCCGGCTGCAGGATCATCGCGTTGGGGCTCGTCGGCTGCATCGGCGTCGCGTCGATGGCCGCCTGCGACGCGGCGTCGCGCGGCGCGCCGGCCACCATCACCGACGGCGGGTTGCCGGGCTCCATGCCCAGGTACGAGATGTAGCCGCCGCCGACGAACTCGTCGTAGAGCCAGTCGCCCTGCACCTCCTGGACGCCCGGCGGCGTGGGCATGGTCGTGACCGGCACGTCCTTGAGCACCTGGCGCATGTAGTCGATCCAGATCGGCAGCGCCAGCGTGGCGCCGAACTCGCGGCCGCCCAGGCTGGTGTTGTCGTCGCGGCCCATCCAGACCACCGTCGTGACCTTCGGCTGGAAGCCGGCGAACCACGTGTCGACCGCGTCGTTGGTGGTGCCGGTCTTGCCGTAGAGGTCGGGGCGCTTGAGCGTGGCCTGCGCCTTCGCCGCCGTGCCCGTGCGCGCGACCTCGTTGAGCAGGCTGGCCATCACGAAGGCGTTGCGCGCCGGGATGATGCGCGCGTCCTCGGGCGGCGTGTCGGGGAGCTTGGACGCCTCGAACAGCACCTTGCCCTGCGCGTCGGTGATCTTCTCGATGAAGCGCGGCGTGATGCCGAAGCCGCCGTTGGCGAACGCGGCGTACGCGCGCGCCTGCTGCATCGGCGTGACGCTGCCGGCGCCCAGCGACAGGGTCAGGTTGTCGGGCTGCTTGTCGGGCGACAGCCCGAATTGCGCGGCCCAGTTCTTCACGACGCTGGTGCCCAGGTTCTGCACGACGCGGATGCTGACCAGGTTCTTGGACTTGGCCAGCGCCGAGCGCAGCGAGATGGGACCCATCAACGGCTCGTCGTCGTCCTTCGGATCCCAGTGCCTGCCGCCGGTCAGCGAATCGTCGATGCTGATCGGCGCGTCCATGATCTGCGTGGCGGGCTGGATGCCGTGTTCCAGCGCCGCGGAGTAGATGAACGGCTTGAAGCTGGAGCCCGGTTGGCGCCACGCGCTGGTCACGTGGTTGAACTGGCTGTGCGAGAAGTCGAAGCCGCCCACCAGCGCGCGCACCTGGCCGGTGTTCGAGTCGAGCGACACCAGCGCCCCCTCGACGTCCGGCCATTGCGTCAGGCGCCATTCGCTCTTGTAGCTGGCGTCGCCGGTGGTGCGCATGACGCGGATGATGGCGCCGCGGGTGATGGCCAGGTCCTCGGGCGCCTTCGGGCGCAGCGCGGCCAGCACGCCGGGCCCGCGCAGCGCGTCGCCGCTCAGGCGCAGCGTCTCGCCGCTGGCCAGGACGGCGACCACCTCCTTCGGGCCCGCGTGCGTCACGACGGCCACGCGCAGGTCGTCGTCGTCGGGGTGGTCGTGCAGCGCGGCGGCGGCGGCGGTGTCGATGTCGGCGTCGGAGTCGGGCAGGTCCTCTTTGTCCTCGGGACCGCGCCAGGCCTGGCGGCGATCGAAGTCGATCACGCCCTTGCGCACCGCGGCCTGCGCGGCGGCCTGGTCGGCCGACACCAGCGACGTCGTCACCTTCAGGCCCTGCGAGTATGCGGCCTCGCCGAAGCGCTGCACCACCTGCTGGCGCACCATCTCGGCCAGGTATTCGGCGACGACCGGCGGCGACCAGTGGCCGGTGATCTTGAGCGGCTGCTTCCTGGCGGCCTCGTACTGGGCGTCGTCGAGGACACCCGTCTCGTGCATGCGCATGAGCACGACGAGCTGACGCGCCTTGGCCTTCTCGAAGTGATCGGTCGGGTCGGCACCCCCGGGGTTCTTGGGCAGGCCGGCGAGCATCGCGGCCTCGGCGGCGGTGAGCTGCCTGGAGGGCTTGCCGAAGTAGGTCAGCGACGCCGCCTCGAAGCCGTACGCGTGCTGGCCCAGGTAGATCTGGTTCATGTACAGCTCGAGGATCTGGTCCTTCGAGAGGTGCCGCTCGATCTTGAGCGCCAGCAGCGCCTCGGCGAACTTGCGCGACCAGGTCTGCTTGCGGCTCAGGAAGAAGTTGCGCGCCACCTGCTGCGTGATCGTGGACGCGCCCTGGCGATGGTGGTGGAACAGGTTGGAGACCGCGGCGCGCGCGATGCCCTTGACGCTGATGCCGCTGTGGTTGCGGAAGTCGGCGTCCTCGGTCGCGATCAGCGCGTTCTTGAGCACGTCGGGAAACTCGCCCACGGGCAGGAAGCGGCGGCGCTCGGGGCCGAACTGCGCGAGTTCGAGGCCCTCGCGCGTGACGATCTCCAGCGGCTGGCGCGGCTGGTAGTGGGTGATTTCGTCGAGCTCGGGCAGCTGGTTGGAGACGACGACGACGGCGGCGATCAGCGAAACGATCAGCGCGAGGCCGACGAATCCGGCGATCCACGCGACGGTGATCCACTGTTCCCGGGAAGGCTTCTTGAGCACGGTGCAGGCCGCGGCGGCGGCAGAGCGGACAAGGCGTCGACTTTAAGCGACGGCGGGTGCCGCGCCGTGTCAGGACGTACCGTGCTGGACGGGCGGCGTTGAAAGTATCGTCCTGCGCGCCCTCGGGACGCGCCGGCTGCCGCTCAGACCTTCCACTGCGCCGTGAGTTCCTTGCTCGCCTGCATCAGCCGGTTGCCCAGCATCGCGCTGCGCGCCGGGCCCAGGCGCGAGCGCAGCGCCGCGATGCTGATCGACGCCACCGGCGCCCCGTTGGCGTCGTAGACGACCACGCCGATCGCCCAGCTGTCCTCGAACACCATGCCCGGCTGCAGGCAGTAGCCGCGGTCGCGCGTGTCGCGCACGAGCGCGAGGATCGCGGCATCGCTGCAGCGCGGGAACTTCTCGGCTCGCTGCGCGGCATTGCGCGCGAGCACGTCGGCCACCGTCTCGTCGGGCAGCGCGGCCAGGATCGCGGCGCTGCCGGCGCCCACGCCCAGGGGCCAGCGGTCGCCCGGCTTGATCAGCTGGTTGCGGATCGGGAAGTCGCCCTCGTCGCGCGACAAGCAGATGCTCTCGTGGCCGTGCAGCACGGTGAAGAACACCGTGTCGCCCGAGTCGGCCGCCAGCGCGCGCAGCATCGGCGCGGCCTGGCGCTGCAGCTCGTAGCTGGGCTCGGCGGCCAGACCGACGGCGAAGGCCTCGGGGCCCAGCCGGTAGCGGCCGGCGGCGCGGTCGTGCAGCACGAAACCCTCGTCGACCAGCGTGCGCGTCAGGCGGATCGCGGTCGTCTTGTTCAGGCCCAGCCGGTGGCCGATCTCGCCCATGCGCAGGCCGCCCGGGCCCACGCGCGTGAGCAGCCGCAGCACCGCGAGGCCGCGCCGCAGCGTCTGCGCGCCGGCGGTCTCGGGCCGCTCGGGCTCGGGCGTGCGGAGGGCGGCCGGCGCCTCGACCAGCTCCGTGTCGGCCGGGTCGGCGCCCGGCCACGGCTCGACCAGGCGCAGCGCGGGACGCGCGCTCATGGCGCGGAGGCGGCCGCGGCGTTGCGGCGTAGCGTGGGCAGGCCGACCCCGGCGGCATCGAAGCCGCCATCCACCGCGAGGAACTGGCCATTGATGAAGCTCGCCTCGTCGCTGCACAGGAAGCCGACCGTGTTGGCCATCTCCTCGGGGGTGCCGTAGCGGCCCAGCGGGATCGCGTCGTGGTAGTCCGAGCGGATCGCCACGCTGTGCACCAGCTTGGCCATCTCCGTCTCGACCGGGCCCGGGCAGATGGCGTTGACGCGGATGCCCACGTCGCCCAGTTCGACGGCCAGCTGTCTGGTCAGGTGCAGCAGCGCCGCCTTGCTGGTGCCGTAGGCCACGCGCAGCGTGCTCGCGCGCAGGCCCGAGATCGACGCGATGTTGACGATGGCGCCCTGGCCGGTGCGGCGCATGTGCGGCACGCAGGCCTGCGTGCAGAGGAAGGCGCCGTCCAGGTTGGTCGCGAGCACGTCGCGGAATTCGGCGTAGCTGGTCTGCATCACCGGCTTGAACACGGCGATGCCGGCGTTGTTGACGAGCTTGTCGAGGCGGCCGAACGTCGCCACGACCTGCGCGACGCCCGCGGCGACCTCGTCCGGACTCCGCACGTCGGCGTGCACGCCGAGCACGGCGTCGGCGCGGTCGAACGCGGCGACGGTGCGCTGCAGCGTCTCGCCATCGATGTCCAGCAGCGCGATGCGATGCCCGTGCGCGAGGAACCATCTGCCGATGGCCAGGCCGATGCCGCGCGCGCCGCCGGTGACGAGGGCGACGGGCGAATCGGCGTTGATCGAGGGGGGGGTGCTCAAGTGGGTCTCCAGGGCGTGAAAGGCGCGGTCGGTGCGCGCCGGAAAGCGAAATCTCAGGCCGCGGCCGGCAGCCACTCCTCCAGCGTCACCTCGAACGTGACGCACACGGGGTTGGCGCCGGCGACGAACGGGCCGCCGTGCACGTGGCCATCGGTGTCGGCGACGATGCCAGTGATGGCCGCGCGCAGCGAGCCGTCGGCCTGCGTGCGCACCTCGCCGGCCAGGCTCACGATCTCGACGGCCGGTCCGCGCACCAGGCGCGTGCCGCCGCCAGGGGCCTGGAAGCAGGCATCGACGAGGCTGCCGAGCGCACCGCGCACGAACGCGTGGCGAAAGCCTTCGGCGACGCACAGCTTCTCGATGCTCAGCACGAGGTCCTCGTTGGGCGCGACGCGCGCGTACGCGACCCGGCCCATGGCGCCGACCTCGACCAGGCGGACCTCAGGCATGGCGCGCCTCCTCGGGTCGTTGCACCGGCGCCGCGAACGGGCGCATCAGTGGCATGCGGGTCTCTTCGTCCTGCGTGATGCGCAGCTCGATGCCGTCCAGCGAGGTCGCCAGCACCGGAATCGGCGACTCGGCGATGCTTCGGTAGACCACGATGTGGCCGCCGCGCACCCGGCCGTCGTCGCAGGCGAAGGTCGCGTGGCAATGCACCAGCGGCTCGCCGCGCCCGTTCCAGCCCAGCGTCGCGTTGCCGAAGATCAGCGTGGCGGGGCCGGCCTCGATCGGGCGCGTGTAGCTGGCGACGCGCTCGCCCGTCGGATCGGGCGGGGCGACGCAGTACAGCAGCGTCCGGAGCCGGCCACCCAGCAGTGTCATCGACGCGGAGCGGACGCCCAGCCGCAGCAACGGTTCGATGATCGCGTCCTGCAGCGTGCGGCCGGGCGCGAGGCCGAGGCGGAAGTGGCGGCCGCGGTTCGCGCGCCGGTGCTCGATGCGGATCGGGCCGACGCGGCCCGGATGCACCAGCGTCCGGGGCCGGGGCAGCGGCTGCGCGGCGATGAAGTCCGTCAATCGTGTCTCCGGACAGGCTCGTGGCCTGCATCGTTTCCAAGTGCCACCCGGGTCGGGGTGGTTCGGTATGTGGCGCAGTCTGGCAAATGGCTTTCATTCGGGGAAGTTTTCATTTCAGATCGATTGATCCAGAATTCAGATCGATGGAAATGCGTCATCTCCGCTGCCTGGTGGCCGTCGCCGAGGAGCTGCACTTCGGCCGCGCGGCGGCGCGGCTGAACCTGTCGCAACCGCCGGTGAGCCTGGCGATCAAGGAGCTCGAGGCCGAGCTGGGCGTGACGCTGTTCGAGCGCAGTTCGCGCCGCATCGCGCTCACGCGCGAGGGCGAGGAGGCCGTGCGGGACGCGCGCGCCGTGCTGGCGCGCACCGAGCTGCTCAAGCGGCGCGCGCACGACGCCGTGCAGGGGCAGTCGGGCGCGCTGTCGATCGGCTTCATCAGCCTGGCCGCCTACTCGTTCCTGCCCGACACGCTGCGCCGCTTCATGGGCGATTTCCCGAAGGTCAAGCTGGCGCTGCACGAGTCCACCACCGACGCGATGCTCGCGGAACTGGAGATCGGCGCGCTGGACATCGGCCTGATCTTCGCCTCGCCGGGCATGTCGCCCACGCTCGCCTACCGCGCCACGCAGCGCGAGGCGCTGATGCTCGCGCTGCCCGAGCGCCACCCGCAGGCGCGCTCGTCGCAGGTGGCGCTGGAGAACCTGGCGCACGAGCGCTTTCTCGGTTTCGAGCGCCACTACGGCCCGATGATCTTCGACGCGATGGTGGCCACCTGCATGCGCCACGGCTTCAGTCCCGACCTGTTCCCGGCGCGCCAGATGCACACCATCGTCAGCCTGGTCTCGGGCGGCATCGGCGTGGCGCTGGTGCCGGCGTCGGTGAAGGCCCTGCACCGCGAGGGCGTCGTGTACCGGCCGATCCGGGGCGAGCGCACGCTGGTGGAGACCGGCGCCGCGTGGCGCAAGGCCGACGATTCGACGCTGGTGCAGGCCTTCGTCGAGTACCTGCCGAGCCTGGCCGGCGCAGGCGACTGAATGGTCGCGCGGAACGCCGGCGTGACGATGTCCCGACGCCGCCACCCCTAGGTTGGGCGTCTTGTCCGGGTCGGTCGCCGCGCTAGTATTTCAGCCTGGACGGGCCGCCAAGAGCCCGCTCGCCGTGCGCATTCCGGCGCCGCGCAGCAGTTTCCCCGGGGAGAGGCGAAACCTCCGGAGGGTTCCATGAAGACACGTCTGCATGCCATGCTCGACAGCGCGCTCGAGCTTCCCGGCCTTGCCGGCTGGCGTCGCCATCGCTTCGACGCGATCTTCGCCAAGGGCGGCTACGGCGGCGAATTCCGCGGCGTCCATCGCACCCTGGCCGAGTGCGAGGCCGCGATGCCCAAGACGAGCCTGCCGGCCGGCTACGACAACGACGGCATGGCCGCGGCCTACCGCGACCGGCTCGACCGCGTCTACCCCGGCGACTATCCGATGCTGCTCTGGCTGGGCAAGGCCTTCGCCGACGGCGCGACACGCGTATTCGACCTCGGCGGCCACGTCGGCATCGGCTACTACGCGTATCGACGCTATCTCGACTATCCCCGGGCCCTGTCGTGGCAGGTGCACGACGTCCCGACCGTGATGGCGGCCGGTCGCGCGCTCGCGCGCGAGCGCGACACCTGGAAGCAGTTGTCCTTCGTCGACGACGCCGGCGCGGCGGCCGACGCGGACGTGCTGTTCACCTCCGGCTGCATCCAGTACCTCGACGACACGTTGGGCGAGCGCATCGCGGCGCTGCGGCGGCGTCCGCGCTGGGTGATGGTCAACCTGCTGCCGCTGCATCCCACCGAGGCGTACTGGACGGTGCAGAGCACGGGGCGGTCGCTGTGTCCATATCGCATCCAGCGCACGCCCGACTTCCTCGGCGAGTTCGAGCGGCTCGGCTACGAGATGCTGGACATGTGGGAGAACGCGGAGAAGCACTGCGCCATCGCATTCGACGAGGCGCACAGCCTCGATCGGTATTACGGGATGGTGTTCCGGCTGCGTTGAGGCGGCTGTCCGTTGCCCTTGCAGCGCAGGTCATGCGTCGTGCGGTCTGGCCGTGCTTGTCGCTTGTCGCGTCGTGCATGCGTGCGTGCATGCATGCGTTGCGCGAGCGGCGGGGCGGGCAGGGGCTCGGCTCTCCGGCGCTCGGAGCGGTCCCGGCGAGGTTTCGCTCGGGTACTGTGTTCCGACCGCATCGCGCCGCACCGCGCGGCGCGGGCATGGCCGCGCTCAACGCCGCCACGGGCAAGCCGTCGTCGATACCCTCGAACGGATGCGCGCCTGCGATCCAGGCCCCTGCCCGCGGCGCCGGCGCTTCTTCTCGCGACCGACGACCACGGCGCCTTCGGTGCCGCGGGCTTGGAGTGGCGCCGTGCGGCCAGTCGAAGCAAGCAGGACGGTCAGAGCCTGTTCACGGTCCGTGCGCCTTCGCGTCGTCCAAACAGGCACTCGCTCGCGGACAAGGCGACACCTGCGCGCCATCGCGCGCAGGCGTCGTGAACCCCTCCGTGACGGCTACTTTCCATTCACCGAAAACGAATAGAACGTCAGGCTTGGCGTGCCCAACGAGGCTCCGAGGTGCGCGTAGCCGTTGCCCCAATAGAGATTTCCGTTGCTGTCGATCGCCGCACCGGCGTTGGAAGACCCCTCGCCCGTGTAGTCCCAGAGCACGTCGCCGGTGGCCGCATTCAACGCATACATGTGCCCGCTCATCGAACCCGCCAGCACGACGCCGTTCGCGACACCCACCGGCCCCAGGTCGAGGAGGCTTCCGGACGGATCGGCCCGTTGCCAGAGAAGCTTGCCTGTGGCCGGATCGATCGCGGCGAACGAGCCGGACGTCGTCAACTGGCCATTCACCATGTACGGGATCTGGTAGAGGTTCGAATTGGCGATGTAGATCCGCTTCCCGTCCGTCGCCGTGCCCCACTCGATCCCGCCGAGGGACGAACCGGGGCCGATGACGGTGCTCGAGCGAATGGCCCCGGTCCGGGCGTCGAACAGCCAGTAGATGCCGCTCTTCTGCCCCGCCCCCACGACCAGTTGCGGTACGCCGCTGCCGTCCTTGATCGTCAAGAGGTTCGCCCCCGATCCGAAGTCGAAGTCAGGGCCCGGCGACGGCGGGCAATTCTGCGGTTGCGAGCCGAGGAAGCAGGCGACGTTCCAGGCGTCGAAACCCTGGACACCGGTGGACCACTTGATCCGACCCGTCGCCATGTCGAACGCCATCACCGAATCGATGTGGTCATCCGGGCTCAGGCACTGGCCCGCGGTGCCGCCACCGGTCTGGCACGCGGTCACGGCCGCCGGAACGGAATAGTTGTTGCCAGTCGTGGTGTAGACCGTCCCGGAACCGGGATCGATGGCCGGCGTGCTGGACCAGACCCCCCCTCCGCTGTACCCGCCGGAAACACCGCCGTTGTCCGGCACCGTGTAGTTCGTCCACTTGATCTTTCCCGTTGCTGCATCGATCGCGGAGAACGAGCCGCGGAAGGTGCAGCAGGGGTAGTCGGGAATGAAAGCCGCATTGGCTTCCTCGGTCGACGCCGCCCCGACGAAGACCGTCCCTGCGTGCACGATCGGCGATTGCGTGATGATGGCGAAAGCGCCGGAGTTGATCTGCGTGCTCCAGAGGAGATTGCCGCTCCTGGCGTCGATCGCCAGGAGATGCGCGCCGTTCTGGTCCCCGATGTAGACCACGCCGTTGACTACGGCCGGACTGGTGCGAGACGTCGCGCCCTGGGGTTCGCCGGCGTAGGTGTCGAGGCGCCGTTCCCACAGCAGGTTCCCCGTCCTGGCATCCCGCTTGGTCAGATAGCCGCCCCAGTCAGGGTAGTAGACCGCGCCGTTGGCCACCGCGGGGGTGGCTGAAACGTCGCCGTGCGTCGGTTGCGACCACCTCAATGCGAGAGAACCCGCCGTACTGACGCTGATCTTCTGTTGCTGCGCTTGATAGCGGCTGTTCTGGAGGTTCTGCCCTCCCATGGCCCAGTCGCCGGGAACGACGTCGCCCCATGCGACCCCGCTGGCTCCAAGCGCCAACCCCGCGCAGCCTGCGGCTTTCGCGGTTGCCTCCACCAATGCCCTCCGTCGACCATGAACAAAGGCACGTGTCATTTTTGGCCTCCAAGATTCGCTGTTTGGTGACAAAGTGCGCAGATCGACCGATCAGCGCGGGCTGATTTGATGCCTATCGCTCAAGCGAGGCAAGAAAAATGTGGTAGGCAAGGTTGCGCGTGGCGAGCGGCCGCTGGCGATGCCCCGGGGAAAGACAGTTCGGGATCGCCGGCGTCGGCGTCGCCAGGCAGCACGCGCCTCGAGCCATCGCCTCTGCGAGGCGCAAGGCTGGCGAGGGCGAGGCGAGGTGCGTGCCCGCCTGCCGCAGAGACCATGGGTGACAGCCGACGCGACGCTGCATGCATCAAACCGCCACGCGAAGCGCGGGACACGAGCGCCGCAGCCAACACGCCATTCACGATATGAACCGTTTTTGCGCATGGTGCGCCGCAGCAGGTGTGTCATCGCCGGGGCGCCCTGCGCAGAATTTGTCCACCGGGCGGTGATCGACGGCACGCGAGGTTCACTATCCGAATCGCCGACCTCGAACACACCGCACGCGACGAATTCCGGACAACCTGCAGGACACCCATGAACGACGCACACCTCATCGGCTGGGGCCACACGCCCTTCGGCAAGCTCGACGCCATCGACCTGGAGCAGCTGATCCGCGACGCCGCGCTGCCGGCCGTGGCCAGCGCCGGGCTGCAACTGTCGGACGTCGACGGCATCTTCATCGGCCACTTCAACGGCGGCTTCGTGCCGCAGGACTTCAGCGGCGCGCTGGCCGGCGTCGCGATCCCCGAGTTCCGCCACGTGCCGGCGATGCGCGTCGAGAACGCCTGCGCTACCGGCTCGGCAGCGATCTGGGCCGCGCTGGACGCGGTCGGCTCGGGCCGCGTCAGGCACGCGCTGGTGATCGGCATGGAGAAGATGAACACGCTGCCCGCCGCGCAGATCGGCCAGACGCTGCTCAAGTGCTCGTACGTCAAGGAGGAGGGCGACACCGCCGGCGGCTTCGCGGGCGTGTTCGGCGACATCGCCGGCGTCTACTTCGAGCGCTTCGGCGACCAGAGCGACGCGCTGGCGGCGATCGCGGCAAAGAACCACGAGAACGGCGTGCGCAATCCCTACGCGCACATGAAGCGCGACCTCGGCTTCGAGTTCTGCCGCCAGCCATCCGACAGGAACCCGTTCGTCGCCGGCCCGCTCAAGCGTTCCGACTGCTCGCTGGTGTCCGACGGCGCCGCGGCGCTGGTGATCGCGCGCGCGCCCGTCGCGGGCGCGCTGGTGCGTCCCGTGCGCTGGCGCTCGCGCACGCAGGTCAACGAGTACCTGCCGCTGTCGCGCCGCGATCCGACGAGGTTCGAGGGCGCCGCGCTCGCCTGGCAGCGCGGCCTGGAAGGCGCCGGTGTCGCGCTCGCCGACCTGCACTTCGTCGAGACGCACGACTGCTTCACGATCGCCGAGCTGCTGGAGTACGAGGCGATGGGCCTGCGTCCGCACGGGCAG
>Ga0209258_100703_pt1 | contig 22665 bp, 24 predicted proteins | sample Araplaol_mTSA_r2_FD_184281 | JGI IMG/M metagenome (GOLD analysis project Ga0209258, IMG submission 184281) | Arabidopsis root microbial communities from North Carolina, USA - plate scrape CL_Col_mTSA_r2 (SPAdes) (version 2) | ecosystem: Host-associated > Plants > Roots > Endosphere | place: USA...
GGTTTGGTATGTCGTGGCTCAAGTAGAAGATGGATTCCGCAGCTATCGCATTTCACGGATACGCAACGCAGAAGTTTTGAATGAAGCCTTTGCTCGTCCTGACGGATTCGATCTGGCTCGCTATTGGGAGGAATCCACGAAGCAATTTACGTCTACCCTGCCTCGGTACTCCGCACGAATTCGTGTAAGAGATGAATTACTCCAGCGCCTTAAGCATGAACGATACGTAAAATGGTTGCATATCGAACCCGATCATAACGGTTGGTCATGTGCAGACGTCGAGTTCCATACACTTGATTCAGCAGCAGAGATAATCCTAGGATTTGGTGCTGCTATGGAAGCTCTTAAACCAGCAGAACTTCGAGACAAAGTCATAAGTGAAATACGAAATATGCTGTCAACTTATGAGGGAGAACAATAGAGCATTCCATTGTGATCTCCCTCGCCTCCTGCTAGCTTTCCAAGAATTCCAATATATCGTCGCGAGTCAGCTCGTCATGCATCCAGCGCAGCCGCTCGTTGACTTCTTGCCATAACCCCTCTTCTGCAATACGAAGCGTCGTGTCCACTTTATCCATACGGAATGGCCGGATGATGTTATACAGCATATTAACGGCACCCCGTTCCGCATCTGTTAACGAGTATTGCTGGGTATAACCGCTGTAAAATTGCTTAAACCGCTGCTCCATATACGCGCATTTTTCCCGATGCAACCACTCTTCCCGATAACATTCAAAGCTAAGAAAAATGCCTTCCTGCATCATATACGTCACGAATTTGTCATTGCCAGCCAAATTATAATCAATTATTCCTGCAAATCCCTTCTCTTCATCCACCAAAATATTATTTGTCGAGAAATCACCTTGCACACCGCCTGCAGGCAAAGACGGATATATCGCCTCTAATTGCTTGCGCTTGCGATTGTAGATCTCCCATATTTCTTCTACCAATCGAACATCTGCTGGCGAATGCCTCAGCTGCTCATACCAAGACAGTGCATCACTGTAGTTTTCCTCGTCTGAATCTAGCAGAACATACGGGCTGCTCCATGCATATTCGATCCTCTCTCGCTTGGCAGCAGAATGCATGCTCCCTATGCAGGCTCCCAGTTGATACAGAAATTCAGAGCCCAAATCCTCTAAGTCGATCTCCAAATCATCTACTGTCTTAGCAGTCATGAATTCTTCTGCCCAGTAATGGAACTGTTTATTGTCGATTGTCATGACAGACCCATAGGCGCCATTCTTCGAACAATAAAATTGTGGAGTTGCAATGCCATTTCGGCGGTACACAGAGGCTAAATGGGCCCACCCTTCGATCTTGCTGCTGTCCGTATACGAATTGCTATAGCACTTTAAAACGATGTTTTCTCCACTCGTCATGCTGACGATCGCGACATACCTGTGTTCATCTTCCCAACTATTATCAATTAATCGATAGGAATCAACTGTATCATCCATATACTCCTGCAACATGTTCTCCACATGCATTTTCGTAATCATAATCTGGCCACCCTCGCAAGAAATATTTCCTAATTATTTTCTAACGACATAGAATCCTATAAATCTGCCTATCTGCCTTGAAAATATCAAATTATTAAACAACTCTTTCACATGTACAGTCACACACAAGTGATATATTACCAAATTAAATGTAAATTTTGTTAACTATTTTGTTGACAATGGCCTTTTCATTGAATAACATATAACCATACGGTTATGTGTGAGGTGAATATTACGGATATTTATCGTGTTCTAAGTGACCCGACACGCAGGACGATTCTTCAAATGCTTGCTCAAGGCGATCGAACGCAATCGGATTTTGTTCAGTTTTTCGACATCTCTCAACCCGCCGTTAAAAAGCACTTGCAAATTTTATTAGAAGAAGGAGTGATCAGCGAGCAGAAGCAAGGGAAATATCGAATTTACCGTTTGGAGCAAGCCTTGCTGCAATCTGCCTATCAATCCCTTTTGCAAGATATGGGTTACATATTAGGAGATCGCTTAACTCGACTCAAAACATTTTTGGAAGGTGAGGAAAACTAATGAATAGCTTACAAACTGTGAAGAGAGATATGCTGATCGAAGCACCCCTTGAGAAGGTATGGAGCGCATTAACAGAAGCAGAGCAATTAACTCGGTGGTATGCCAGGGAAGCAAGTGTTGATTTCCGTGTTGGCGGTCGAATGGAACTCGATCATGGATGGGGAGCGAGCACTTCAGGCGTCATTACTGAAATTGAACACGGCAAGCATTTCATTCTGCAAGGCGAGGATATGTCGTTGACCATTACCACACTTACCCAAGAGGCTGCTGGCGTTCGGGTTTCAATCGAGTACCGCCTTGAACTTCCTTTTGGAGATGCGGGACAAGCGATTGCCGACAATATGGCGTATGGAACCCTTCTCTTCCTTCACAACTTGAAGAGCGTATACGAGAACGGTCAGGATTCACGAGAAAAAATGTGGAGAACATGGATCGGCATTCAGCATATGACTGTTCATCCGCAAGACGGGCAGCCGGCTGGCTCCAAGGTATTGTCGGTTAAGGATTCTTCCCCAGCCGCTGTTGCTGGACTCCAACCTGATGACATCATAGTGAACATCAACAACAAGACCATTTCTAGCTACTCTGACTTGGAAGCAGCCATCTGTGAACTGGCGATTGATGAGCAAGTTAGCCTAACCGCATGGCGTAACGGAGATATCATAAGCATTACGTGTGGCATTGGCAGCTATCCCGTTCCATATTGCGTATAAGCATCATTCCAAATAGAATTGAAGAAGAGCAGATCGTTTATTTATCTAACGATCTGCTCTTCTATTTGCATGATGCATGGAATTTTACGAGGTTGAACCAATCATCTGCTTCAAAATAACTTCATAGGCTTCAACAAATCGCTCCATCTCTTCGTCTGTTCCGATTGACACTCTTAGGAAATGTTCTGTTGGAGGCATCATAAAATGGCGTACGAGTATCCCTTGCGTTCTCAATTGGGCCTGCATGGTTTTCGCTGAGATATCTCTCTCTATATTTCTCTATTTCTTTCTCTTCTTTTTATAGTTTTTACTTTTTTAGCTCTCTCTAGATTCTATGTGCTACTCACTTCTACTTTTTGTTTCCCTTTGTTTTCCTATGTCATTCGTCACCTATGATTCACCTAAGAACACGGGAACTAGCTCGTTTTCCGTAATGATTCCGTCTCTAGATTCTACGCAGTAGGCTCTTGCATGCGGTCTGGAGCTGATCACTCGATGTATGTTCCGATCCAAATAGTGAATACCTACACCATCGTCAACAGCTATGCCATGTCCAACCTTGCCTTCCTGCATTAACCGATGATAGCTGGGTCTCCGCTCTTGTTCCCCATCATAATGCGGACAATTGCTTCCCGACAAAAAACCTAAGCAAGTTAATCCGGTTAGCTCCCCGGGTATCGAATCTGTTACTCCTTCTTCGAACCAGCAGATGGAGCCAGCACTTAACCCAGCCAAAATAATGCCTTGCTCCCATGCTTTCTTCAGAATGGCATCCAATCCCCATTCCTTCCACAACACTAGCATATTGCGTGTATTGCCGCCGCCAACATACATGATGTCTTTGCTCAGCACATAGTCTTCCAAATCCGTCGTCGGAGGGTTGAATAATGACAGATGGGAAGGCTCACATGTATGTTCTCCAAATGCCTTATAAAACCGCTGTATATACCCATCCGCATCTCCGCTTGCTGTTGGCACAAAGCATACTTTCGGATTTTCCGAACTAGCTTGCTGCAAGATATACAGATCCAGAAGGGGATTCTCCGGCTCCCATTGCAATAATTTGCTTCATCATCGTTCCCTCCTGAGATTACTTGTTCATCATCTTTTACAGATTTCATTGATTTACATGATCGATTCAGCTACTTTGATTTCACCCGCAAACCGTCTAATACAACTCCCAAGCTGTGCAACGCAACGGCCAGCTCCTTCTCCGCATCCTGAGCATTAGCTAACCAGAAGGCTGCGTTCATAAGCCCGCCGTTCAACATCCGTGCTAATGCATGACTATCCGTAACCGCAATGATTCCTTCATCCATAAATTGCTGAAGCATTGTTGCCATTGTCGCTAAGCATTGAGACTGAGAAGGATGAGTAAATCCATTCCCAAGCACGGAAGGCGCGTCTCTAAGTACGATGCGCTGTATTTCCGGCTCAATTGCCATTTCAATATACGCACGGCATCGACCAACAAAGCCTTCCCATGCCGTTGCTGCCGCATTCGAAATATCGTGAAGGCGATTATCCATCTCTTGATCAATCTCATCAACAACTGCCGCAAGCAGACCCTTCTTATCGCCAAAATGATGGTACAGCGCACCTCGCGTCAATCCTACGGAAGCAGTTAACTCATCCATCGACGTATTGGCATAGCCGATTGTTCCGAACGCTTCTCTTGCCGCTTCAAGCAGCTTTCCCTTTGTCTCCTCGATCATTTCTTTTCTTGCTTTTCGAACCATGTTCCCTCCTGCACCGTTATGCTGTTTGCACGATGCTAGCTCAGTTTTATATTTCGTTCTATTCTACAATAAAATTTGAAATTAACAAGATTTATAACATACAGGAGCGAATCATTTCATACCGCATTTTTCCTCGATTGTTATTGACATACGCTACGTATGTTAATATTATATTTGCATACGCTTCGTATGTAAATGGAAACTACCCTATTTCAGCTAGGAGGAACATTGTAATATGTTACGTGCTTATCGAGAATTATTTGCTGCTCCGGGTTCTCTTATTTTTTCTGCCGCTGGATTTATCGCAAGAATGCCGATCTCTATAACTGGAATCGGCTTGGTTACCATGATTGCTCAAATGCGCGGAGAATACGGTCTCGCTGGAGCCATCGCTGCCACTTTTGCCTTCGCTTCGGCGCTGATTGCCCCGCAAATATCCCGATTGGTTGATCGGTTGGGGCAATCACGAGTTCTTCGTCCCGCAGCAGCGTTAAGCATTATCTCCATATCGGCTCTGCTGCTATGTGCACGATTAGGCGCGCCCGATTGGACGCTCTTTCTGTTCGCAATCATGGCTGGCTGCATGCCCAGCATGCCCGCAATGGTGCGTGCACGTTGGACGGAGCTGTATCGGGGATCGCCCAAACTGCATACTGCTTATTCCTTTGAATCCGTCGTCGATGAAATTTGCTTCATTATCGGCCCTGTCATTTCCGTTGGATTATGCGTGTCCGTTTTCCCAGAAGCTGGCCCTCTCGCCGCATGCTTATTTATGGCATTTGGCATTGTACTATTTACGATGCACAAGAGCAGTGAACCGGCAGTACAGCCGCAGCATAACACGAATCAGGGATCTGTGTTCAAAATCGGTGCATTGCGCTTGCTTGCTCTTACGCTTGCTGCAATCGGCACGATATTTGGAACCGTGGATGTTGTAAGTGTTGCCTTTGCCGAACAGCAGGGGAACACCATCGCAGCCAGCTACGTCCTGTCTGTCTACGCAATCGGATCATGCTTGGCAGGTCTTATCTTCGGCACACTTACAATCAACATGCCGTTGTATCGTCAATTTGCAATTGCGGTTAGTCTTGCATTGGTAACCTTGCTTCCTCTATTCTTCGTCAACAATCTAACTACATTGGCGATTACTGTCTTCTTTGCGGGTATGTCCGTCGCACCTACGATGATTATCACGATGGGATTGGTGGAGAAGATCGTTCCTTCACATCAGTTAACCGAAGGAATGACATGGGCAACAACAGGACTTGGTATCGGGGTTGCGCTTGGCTCTGCGATTGCTGGATGGATGGTGGATCATTTTGGTGTACATATGGGGTTCACGGTGGCAATTGCAGCTGGTGTGCTTGCACTTGGCATTATGATGGGCGGTTATAAAACCCTTCGCTCAGCATACAACTTTGCAGTAGCAAGCTCTGATCCAAGTTCAGATCATTCAATGAATGTGCCGAGCAACAAAACATATGATTGTTGATAAGAGGAATTGAGGAAAGGATACGATCAGAGTAAACGTAGAAAACGAAATCTGTACTCGAAAAAAGTCCACAAACGTATTTCCCGAAGAGACATGATAGAATCATGTTTCTTCGGGTATCTGCACAACATACCACAGGTCTGCTTCTTCGTGAACGTTTTAAAGCATGACTAAATCCTGCTTCTTCAGGTATGCCATTCTAGACATAAATGAAAACTCATTTTGTCTACTCATCCCATATGTGATCCAGCTTATCTGCGTAGAAACGAATTGCTTTCTCGAAACTAGCAATTCCTGCATCTTTCGTCGTATCTGCTAACTCTATCAGCAGCAATTTCATCGCTTCTGCATGCTCACCAACATTGTACAGTGCCATTGCATAGAACACCTTTAGCTCTCTGTGATTCGGGAATTCACTCACACCCTGCGCCAATATCTCCTTCGCATCTTCGTATTGGCCTAGTGTCCGATAGGTGCTTCCTAGGCCTAATAAAGCTCCAGGTCGATGAGATTCACCTAATTGATTGCGAAGTGCTGCTACATAATAGGGCACCGCCTGCTTCTCTAATCCTAAGTTATCGTGTGCGCATGCCATTTGATACAGCAGCTCGGCATTATTCGGGTCCTTCTCCAGCAATTGTGCAAAGATTGTTATCGCCTGCCCGGCTTGCCCTTGAGCCCTCAATTGAACTGCTTCTTCATATGTGCTTTCCATTTCTACCGTTCTTCTCCCTTATTGACCAATTGATAAATGGATCTATAATGAAATTAGCAATCATTTCTTCATCTACCAGAAATAATTGCAACCATCTTATCACGTAAGAACTTTTGTTATCAATCTAAAATGCTCTTATCGTCCTCTTTGTCAATCAACATTGCCTTTCAGCAAATATCATCGCTCAAACCTACATTCAGTAAAAAAGGAGGAATCGTTGATGGTATCAGTAATCAGTCTTGTTGCGGCCTGTATCCTATATCTCATCAGCCTGCTCCATGTATATTGGGCATGCCGTGGTACATGGGGCACGACAGCTGTAATTCCCGAAAAAAATGGCAAGCGCACATTCTCTCCACGACCGGGAATGACCCTGCTCATTGCTGTTCTTCTTGCCCTTTCAGCCGTCATTTTACTTATGCGTGCATCCTACATTTCATTTCGTTTCAATGCTGTTCTCCTGCAAGCAGGCGCATGGATATGCGCTGTCGTATTCGCCTTGCGAGTCATAGGCGACTTCAATTATGTCGGGTTGTTCAAGCGAATCAGCAAAACGAAATTTGCAAAAATGGATACCTGGCTGTATGTGCCTCTATGTACTTTCTTATCGTTTGCATTCCTACTATCTATTTTCTTTGGTGGAACGCAGCAATAAAACCATGATTCCTTCTACATACAACACACTGCGAATAATAGACTCGCTGACTCGCTTCCCTTCCGGGAGCGAGTCTTTGTATTTCCTTCAGCGTTACAACAACCCTTATGCCCATTTAACAAACTGGATTGCAGCATCGAACCACATTAGAAAATTGGGTAATTGTGGGTTGACAGAAAAAACCATCGGTTATATAGTTAGTTACATGAGTAATTAACCAATTTGGTGGTGTAGATATGACAGTCACAATGGACGACAGCCGCCCCATTTTTGTGCAAATTGCCGAACGGATTGAGGATGACATCATCGAAGGTCGATTGCCTGAAGAATCGCAAGTCCCTTCAACGAATCAATTTGCTTCCTTTTTTCAGATCAATCCCGCTACTGCGGCTAAGGGCGTCAATGTGCTGGTTGATGAGAACATTTTGTACAAAAAGCGTGGGATAGGTATGTTTGTATCGACAGGAGCGCGAGCGAAACTTATGGAAAAGCGAAAAGAACTATTTTACGAACAGTATGTGGTATCCATGATTCGCGAAGCAGAGAAGCTTGGCATTTCTAAGGAACAATTAACAGACATGATTCAGAGAGGAGATCGAACGAATTGAGAACCATTGCTGAAGTTCAGGGATTAACCAAGTCATTCGGTGATGTTACTGTCGTACACGATGTTAGCTTTACACTCGAAGCTAACAAAATTTATGGCCTGCTTGGGCGCAATGGCGCAGGAAAAACAACGATAATGCATATGCTGACGGCGCAGTTGTTTCCAACAAGCGGTGAACTTCTTGTCTTCGGAGAAGCGCCTTATGAGAATAATCGCGTTCTGAGCAAGATTTGCTTCATTAAGGAAAGCCAGAAGTATCCGGACAGCTTTCGAGTAATTGACGTCATTGAGCTCTGCCCCTCCATTTTCCCGAATTGGAATCAGGAGTTGGCGAGCAAACTGCTGAATGATTTCAATCTTCCTTTAACAAGACGTATCAAGAAGCTGTCACGCGGTATGCTTTCTTCCGTTGGCATTGTTATTGGATTGGCAAGTCGAGCTCCGCTGACCATTTTCGATGAACCCTATCTTGGACTTGATGCAGTAGCTCGCAACTTGTTCTACGACCGCTTGATTGAAGATTATGCGGAACATCCGCGAACGATCGTACTGTCCACACATTTAATCGATGAAGTCAGTCAATTTTTAGAGCATGTAATTGTGATCGATGGAGGAAGGATCATTTTGAATGAGGAAAGCGATGCTTTGCGTGGCCGTGCTTACTCTGTCGTTGGTCAGCGAGAAATGGTCGAGTCATTCATCTCAGGCCATACCATCATCAATCGGCAGCCATTAGGCGGACTATTGTCTGCAACCGTGCTGGGCAATCTAACTTCTCATATCCGAGAACAAGCCGCATCGTTAGGCCTTGATCTCTCAACAGTATCCCTGCAGCAGCTTATTGTTCACCTCACAAAAAGAAAATCTGATCGCAAGGCGGTGGAGACGCGATGAATCGAGTAACAACCGTTATGAAAATGTACAGCAAGGATCACATCATGTGGTTTTTCGCTCCGTGGTGCTTTGTACTGCTTCCTAGTTTTCTGATCAACGTGTTGATCGGTTACTTGCTTCAACCGGAACAAGGCTACTACAGCGGCGGTGTGGTCTCCATTTTTATCTATTTACTGATTCTCGGCATTGTAGCCGTGACCCAGAACTTTTCATTCGCTTTTGGAATAAGCATCCGCAGAAAAGACTATTATTTCGGGACTATATTAATGTTCCTGATAGCCAGCGTAACTGTAGCCACAATTGTGATATTATTGTCTATTGGTGAACGAAGTATTACCCAAATGCTAGATGCAAATTTTCATTTCTTTACCCTGCCTTATATTACGGATGGGAGTTTGCTCGAACAATGGTGGGTTTACTTCGCAACAGCTGCTCATTTGTCTACTTTAGGATTCATGTTCGCTATGTTTTTCCGTCGTTTTGGCCGCACGGGAATGTTTATCTTATTTCCAGTCACCCTTGCCATCTCCTCCATCTTCAGTTATCTCTGCACGTACTACAGCTGGTGGGGCAACATATTCTCGTGGTTCGGCAGCCATTCAGCTGCGCAGCTTGCTTCTTACTTTTTCGCCTTGGCGGTTATCCATTCTTTACTTACCTTCATCATGATCCGCAGAACAACAATTGCTTAGCATATCTACAAACAAAGCCGCCGGATATATATCCAGCGGCTTATCAGCTATATCATTACCTAGTGACTCATGATTTCATATTAAGAAATGATTGCTCTTGCTTCTGCTTATTTAATCGAGACTTCGAACTTAGCTCCCGCTCCACCAGCAAATACAATGGTACCACCGCTTGGCAATTCAATTCCTTGTTTCCCTGTTGATGATAAGGAGAAATGTACGACATGCCCCTGCTCATTGTACACTGCAAATGAAGATTGCTTAGGCATTGTCGTAACGGTCAGCTTCTTCCCAGCAACAGCTTTAGGAAGCTTAAACCATTTTGCATAACCATCCTCTTGAATCGTTACTGTAGATTTCGAACCTTGATACAATGGTTTAATTGTATCCTCTGATACCATAATATACCCTGAACTATCTAAGTACTCCACTCCGTCCTTTGTGAAGAACTGATATTCCATTGTATCCCTTCCGCCCATTGCTGGGATTTGCACCTGATTACTTGCCGAATCCGGGCCTGTAATGGTCTTATCGTCCACGTAACCAGGCAGATCGGCGTGTTTATTGATTTTACCCCCATCCATAAGCAAATAAGTGAGGGAACTATATTTTTCATTCACTGGAAAATACTTTTTGCCTATGCGCTTCGTCCATGCGGATTCAACTTCTTTGGAGATATCATTTTTCTCAAGCTTCTCGCCAGTATACTGAGTCAGAGCAAGTTGAGAAAGTCCTGGTACATCTAGGTACATACTTTGCCATAAATAAGTACGTCCATTGTCTTTCGCATCGAACCGTATCTTCGTCGTTCCTTCTTCATTCATAAATGTGCCGTCTGCTGTATACACATATTTCGCTGCGGGCATATCAGGCGCTTGATTATAAGTGATAGACAGTTCGCCATTCTTGGCAATGGCCACTTTCATGACAACATTGGTTGACGCATAGTAACCTGCATACTTGGCAACATCAGCAGGCATTGCCGCTTTCTTCGGCTTGCCGAATGACTTAGCAGGTTGTAACTCCTTAATCGTACCTTTCTCTTTCAATGCCTGCAACACCATCTCGTTCGCCAACATCGCATTCGTCGAGCTGGATCCACCTGAAGACAAGACGGCCGCTGCCATATTGTGCTCTGGAAGTACAACGAGCGAAGCATGATACATGATCGTGTCGCCGCCCTTATTCTCAGCTTGGATACCGTATCTATTGAATGGATAGAGCTTTACACTGTCCCATCCAAGTCCATAGTTCACAACCGTGTCGACTTCTCCTTCTGGCCAGAATCCGCGCTTATATTCCTCTTGACGCATTGCTTTAACAGATGTAGATGACAAGATTTTGTCATTCTCCCCTGTAAAGATTTGCGCGAAACGAACTAAATCCTCAGCCGTCGAGTATATTCCCCCCGCACCGATGACATTGCCGTTTTCCGTAGGGAGCTGCCCTTCATATGCAGGGTGATACGTGCCTGCAAACTTTGTTTTATCTGCATTGTCCAACGGTGTTTTCGTATGAGACATAGCTGCTGGTTCAGTAATATATTGATGAAGGAATTTAGTAAAGCCCATTCCACTCACCCGTTCTACCAGAATCTCAGCTAATGTAAATCCATCATTGCAATAAACAGAGAATGCACCTGGATCAGCCTTCAGCGTCTGCTTCTTCAATTGCTCCAGCATCGTATCATGGTTAATCGTGTCATTGTCCCCAAGCAAGAAGCTATTTCCTAACGTTGATCCCCGGAGCCCCGAAGAGTGATTCAACAGCATCCGCGGTGTAATCTTCTTGTACCGCTCATCCTTCATTGTGAATTCAGGGATGTATTGCACAACAGGAGTATCTAGATCTACCTTTCCTTCTTCAACCAGTTTCATAACGGCTACCGTGGTAAATACCTTGCTGGTTGATCCGATTCCATACATCGTGTTTTTCGACAGTGGTACTTTTCCTTGAGCATCATTCTTACCGGCTTGCCCAGATACTACGATGTTACCATGATCAATGAGTGCATATTGAACACTTGTCGTACCGAAAGTGTCCGTCAACAGTGAAGCTTTTTCAGTAGCAACTTTTTTAGTAGCGGAGTAATTCAAGCCCCCATTTGAAGCTGCGGCCATTGCGCTCGTCGGAACAAGCATTGCAACAACCATACTTATTGCCAATACCAAAGACAAGCTTTTCTTCATTCTTATGCCTCCCCAATTATGTACTTATAGGATAGTACGTTTGAACGCTAAGAAAGTTCAGTTTATTTCCAGTAACATCTGATTTATCTCGACGAATCACCCCCCATTAGCATGTTGGATCCCTTGATTTAGCTTCAGCAGCAAAGCTTCCGGGTTATCACACCTGAATACCACGGAACGTTTCGGGATCGTCCTCCCGAACAACCCTTTTGTCTCGATTGGTTCTTTTAGAACAATTTCGTATTGTGGGGAATCACAGATAATGACAGCATAATGCATATCTTTCGGAATTTTCTCCCCCATGCTGATTTCTTTGGCCTTCTGTATGACGACAACATTGTTCAGGGGCACTTCAATCCTGTTTTGATAACCACAACGAATAAAGATTCGATTGTCCACAACTAGATGTGGCAAGTATTTCGCAGATTTATATAGTGCCATCAGATAGAACAGTCCATAGATATTAATAGCTGAAAGGATCCATGCAGCAAGTTCACTCCACATTTGTACGAGAAAATGAAACAATACACCTTCGATTATAAGTAAAATGGATAAAAAGATGGCCATAGTTTTGAACTGAGAATGTTGATGATAGGAGAAGCCTCTCCCCGCTCCTTACCTGGTTTCTTCATCCAAATCATAATCGAATAATAGATCAGATGACGTACATCTGATACGATGCTTGACATCTTCAGCTCCTCCTTAACTGATTTTCCTCAAATCGATTTACGGCCTCTTTGATGTAATCCTCTACTTCCTTGGAGAATATGGACACGTAAAGCTGCGAATGATCATCGAGATCTAACTCCGCTATTTTCTCCTGATAATGTGGTGCAATGTGTTCATTCATAGTCGTAATCATGTGCTCGATGGTGCGCTGAACCACTACTTCGGATGGCGATACTCCTAATTTGCAATAATGCTGCAATTGATTCACAATAGCGAGCATTTCCCTCTCGAATTTTAGTCGTTCCTGTGGGGAAAGATGCTTTAGAAGCGCATGTTCGATAACTGATTGTGACAATCGGTCTGATAGCCACTCTTCTTGTTCCTTTTCACGCTGGATCGAGTGGATGATCGCTAGTAACAGGTCACTGTCTAAATCTTCATCTTGCATGATCTGCTCCACCCGCGTAATCGTATTGATTACATAATCAAGCTCTTCTCTTTTTTTCGCGAGCATAGCTTTCTGCTTTTGCAGTGTATCGCGCATTTGAGGTGAATCATGGTTCGCAAGGTAATCCGCGATTTCCTGTAAAGAAAACCCCAAATATTTGAGAGTAATAATTTTCTGCATGGTTGAAATGTCATCCTTACTGTACAGACGATGTCCATGTTCATTGTAACTAGAAGGAGCCATCAACCCTTTCCGATCATAAAAATGAAGCGTGCGTTCTGTAACACCAGTTAGTGTTGCAAAAGCTTTAACGGTATACATGTGTTCATTCAATAGAACATCTCCTCTCGTCATATTACCTTCAATGTACACTATGACGTAACGTCATAGGCAAGGCTTGAAAACAGAAAGAATCAGCATCTCACCTTAGATATGGAGAAATGCTGATTCCAGTAGTACCCTATTCCAATAGTTATTATGATATTACCGTATAACTGAGCTTCTTTTTGCCAAAGTTAATAGCCGCTTGATGATTGGCAGTGCTATATTTCCCGAAATAGACATCAATCCAACGATATGAGAGTTTAGCTGTATTCTTGAGATCCCCTGTATCTTCCACAACAAACGTGTTTATCACGTAACCGCCTGGAATCGATATGCTCTCATTATTATTTAATACAATCATTGTACCAAACGGAAAAACAGGCTTGTTCCAGTTTCCCGCCCCCCAGATTGTCGGATGCACAGCAACACCACCGATGTAGGCAGCTTTTCCACCAGCAAACACCGGGTTATTGTCTCCTGCTGCCCCTGTATAAGCAGTAAAATCTTCATTCATATACGTGATATCCGCCTTCGCTGTAGATACTCCGGTAACTAGAAGTGCTGCTGACATGATTATGGCTGCAAACCACTTTCTCATCTTAATCACTCCCCTTGTCCAGACAATATCCTCCCCGTTACAGCATCGAACTCGATCTGCTGCAGTTGATCTTGATCATCTCGGCCAATCACCGTAATTGTAGTCAATCCTTCTCCTGCCTGAAGAATAAAGTGATAGCCGTTAGCCCATCCATCTCCAGGCAGTAAATGTCTTGACCGTATGCTTTTGAGCACTGCCACATTACTGTCAATCTTGACCTTGTCGGTAGATACCATCCATTCGGAATTGTAATTACCTATTCCAGGTATGACCTTATCCACTTTTCCATCCCGAATCGCAATAACAGCGCGCTTGTTCGCCGGGGCACCCACTTGTAAATTCCATCGACTCCTTGTACCTTCTTGTCCACTTGTCTTCCCTAACCCGTCATCCACGCTTGTCACATAGAGTAGGACAGCTTCGGGATTCCACTTTTTTGCCGCTACCATTCCAACATGCAGTGCATCGATAAGCGATAATTGACTGTGAGAATTAGTACGTTCAACATGCGAATCATCCATTACAAAATGGTATATTAGTAATGAACATGCTAATACGATGACTGCACTTAGCGTGGCAAACATCTTATTCATCCCTAGCAAGCACCTTCCTGTAATGTACTATGATATAGACCAAAATCCTTTTATTGCCATTATTGCTATCATTACTCTATCAGACCTTTAAAAACAAGCTCAATAGACAGACATGGATCTTGGAACAATCCCATTAAAGCCTATGAATATCACCGATTGCAAAAGGACTTTTCCAACTCTGCAGCGAAATCAAAATTTCCAAAGTTCAATTATTGTTGACAACCAGTTGTCAGGTTACCAATGTCATACTATATACAGGAACTGAATAGGAGGGATAACACGATGACAGCATATTATTACAACAATAAGGCTGCCTTAATTGATGCAATCCAATATACCTACAGGCGGTTTGATGAAGAATTCAACGATATCGAGGACAGTGCAAGGGATGTGCGGATCACTGGGGTAGATCGAACTCCAGCCGAGATCATCGCCTATCAATTAGGCTGGCTGCATCTCGTTATGGGGTGGGACAAGCAGGAACAGGAAGGCGAAATCGTACATATGCCTTCTCCAGAGTATAAGTGGAATCAACTCGGTGCATTATATCAATCTTTCTACGAGCATTATTCATCTTACTCGTTAACTGAATTGAGGAATCAACTTAAGGATGCCGTACAGCTGTGGGTGAAGTGGATTGATAGCTATAACGATGAGGCGTTGTTCATACAAGGGGTTCGCAATTGGACAGGGGACAAGCAGAATTGGCCGATGGCTCGATGGATACATATTAATTCGGTTGCTCCATTTACATCATTCCGTACGAAAATCAGAAAATGGAAAAAAGGTTTTCTGAGTATGTCTTAACTCTATTATCCTAGTTGTACAGCGACAGATCAGTACGCTCGTAACCGGATATGAACCGTCTGCCGCTGATTCAACTAGGAATTTATCTATTCACCTTTTTATCTCTTCTTTTATATCTATATCTATATCTATATCTATATCTATCTGTAATCTATTTCAACTCTTCTATATCTAGTTCAAGCAAATGATTGTATCTATTGTTACCTCGTCATAATAGAGGCAACGTCCTGAATGGCCGTCCGTGCAGCGCCGCTTATGCCCGCGAGTTGGAAAAATCCGTGATTGACACCGAAGTACTTCCTGCACTCTGCACCAACTCCTGCATCAAGCAGCCGCCGATACAACATTTCTCCCTCGTCTGCAAGAGGATCGAATTCGGCAAGAAGAATATGTGTGTATGGCAATCCTTCCAAGTCGCTGCGCTGAATAGGACTTGCCTCTGGATGTTTTGCCGGAATGTCTCCGAAATAAGCTTCAAAACCGCTGAGCAGTGCGTCGCGAGTGATCACGTAATCATCTCCGTACCGTTGATAACTCTCGCTTGAACCACTAGCGTCCAACATCGGATAAATCAAGATTTGTCTTGTTGGCATCCATTCCTTCTGTGCCTTGAGCCGCAAGGACGTTACTAGCGCAATATGTCCGCCCGCACTATCACCTGCCAGTGTAATATCATTCGGATTTCCTCCCCAAGATACGGCATGTTCACGCACAATTTGTGCGGTCTTATAGGCATCATCATGAGCAGCTGGATAGGCATGTTCTGGTGCCAAGCGGTAATCAACCGCTACCACAATCGAGTTCCCCTTGTTAGCTAATGCTCTTAACTGGCGGTCATGCGTTGTGAAATCCCCGCTTATAAAGCATCCGCCATGATAATAGATCATAACAGGAAGATTAGACGCATACGACGGTCGGTAAATGCGTAAAGGGATGGAATCGATCGTATGATCAGTGATTTCCCATATAGGCTCCGCTTCTCCTGCCAACACAACCGATTGTACATAACCTTGACGGCGCTCCTGATAGCTCTGCTGTCTCGCAGAAGGACGTCCTGATTCAATAAATTCCTTAACGATGCTTCGAATGCCTGGTTCCAAATCATTCAAGCGCTCCATGATGTGAACTCTCCTCCGATTGAAATACATGATGTAATGGCATAATTCCACCAATATTCATGTTACACGTGAATGATCGAGGAATGCAATCCTTTCATCGAACGGGCAGCTTGAACTCCAGTTGTGGAATATAATTCTTATCCGGGCCTCTTCTAACAAACGGCTTAATGACGATTAAGCTAGGCTTCACCTTGAACGGCTCGTAAGAGGTTGAGAACACCATTCCTTTTCCTTCTCCTGAACCATTCCCAGCAATTGCATTCTGTTCATTTCCCTGCTCATCCTCGATATCGAACTCCAGATTGAGGAACCCATCAACTTTATAGCTATCCGGTATTGCATCCAGTATTTTACGATAATCTTCTTCTCCGCTTGCCCCGTGGACACCGACGAGCAAGCGGGTTGTGATGGGGGTAATTTCTACTCGATCGATCGACATATTTATCGAATCATGTGATTTGGTCTCTGATGTCTTCAGGATAATCGTTCGCTCCGTATCCTTCTTGATCGGGAAGAGGAATTCGTAATTCTCATCCACATCAGCCAAATACACGACCATCTTCATTTCGAACGAGTCTGGAAGCTCAAGATCAGCAGAATCTAAAGCGGTAACGATTATCGATTGCGGAGCATGCTCCCCACCCGGCTGCAGCCCCATCCCGGTATTTATCTGCTTGTCTCCCATATAAAAATCGATATTATTGGCTCGCTTGCTAAGCATGCGCTGCTTGTTCCATAACTGAAAAAAAGAATCCTTCTCCGCTTTCGAATCTTCTCTGCTGAGCACTAGAGATAGCCTGCTGCCATCATACATCATTTCAGAAATCGAGAGCGTTACTCCCTTATGGGATACGCGCTGATTGACTGAGGTGACCATCCCCTTCTCTCCAGCGGTTTGCAAGCCAAGATCCCCCACCAGTTTGAATACGCTATTCATGAACGGAATCTGCTTCAACGTCTGTGCGATCGCTGGAGAGGCAAGACCCGAGAAGATCATGACAATCCCGAGGCTCGCTACACCCGCTGTTGAAATCAACACTCTGCGCAGCCAGCGGTTCTTCCGACTTCTTCTCTTCCGTCCAGGAAGCATCTCGTCGATGATCTGGTATGTCCGATCCATTCGGTTGCGAACGGATTCTGGCAGCTCGCTAATATATGGTTCCCTAAGCTGTTCCAGTCGCTGATCGATAGGCAGTTGTATGTCTTTCATCCGTTCATCTTCCTTTCTTCAGTATCATCCAGCCATTCTGCGAGCGTGTGACGTGCCCGATGCAGCCGTGTCTTCACCGCGCCCACGGACATATCCATCATCTCGGCGATCTGATGCATTGGCAAATCCTGAAAATAAAACAAAATAACAATATTGCGAGATACTTCCTCAAGCCGATAGATCGCCTGACGCAAATCAAGATGATCACTGTATTCAGCCGTGGCAACACCAACTTCTGGGAGTTCAGCCAGCATGATGATGCGAGCCTGCTTCCGCAATATCATATTGCATTCATTGATCAATATCCGAAAGAGCCAAGTCTTAAAATAGGCATGATGATTTAGGTTGGTCAGTGCGCGATAAGCCTTGAGCACAGTCTCCTGCATCGCATCTGCACAATCCTCATCCCTTCTGACGATCGACCTGGCCATGTTGAACATTTGGGCTTCATGCTGCTTGATGAGTCGAATAAACGCTTCTTTGTTACCTTCCTTAGCCAATCTCACTTCTGTCTCTATATCGCTATGCAAGCCGTTTCTACTCCCTTCTTTACCCCATACACGCGAATCAAACTGTCAATTAGATGCACAAGATAGGCAAAAGGTTTCATTAAACGCAAAAAAACTGCCAAATGTTCACTTTCATGCATTTGGCAGTTTACTTAAGAACAGGAATCGCTTCCTGCTTCTATTTATTTTTCGGATTCCCTATGCTTCCAATATAGACGCGTCTCAGACACGACGACTCCAGACAAACCGAGCAGTGCAACTAAGTTCGGCAGCGCCATTAATCCATTTACAATATCAGCAAGCTTCCATATCATATCCAGCTTGATAAATGCCCCAAAGCCAATGATCGCAATGAACACAAGGCGGTACGGCAGAATCGATTTGACACCGAACAAATAAACCATGCACCGTTCGCCGTAATAGTTCCAGCCAAGAATCGTCGTGAATGCAAATAAAATCAAGCAAAACATAAGAATGAGGGAACCGTATGGCAGCGCAGCATCAAATGCTGCCTGTGTCATGGCCGCTCCTTCCATTGGGCCATTCCATACTCCCGTTACAATCAATGTTAATCCTGTAAGCGAGCAGACGATGATCGTGTCGATGAATGTTCCGGTCATTGATATGAGTCCTTGCTCAGCCGGCCATTTCACCTTCGCAGCTGCGGCCGCAATCGGTGCGCTTCCGAGACCTGATTCATTGGAGAATACACCTCTTGCAATCCCGTTGCGGATCGCCATCATAACCGTTGCTCCCAAGAAGCCGCCTCCTGCTGCTGTTACATTGAACGCGCCATGGAAAATCAACGACAGTGCGTGCGGTATCTGATCCGCAAATGCAATAAGCACCACAAAGCTTGCGATAAAATAGATAATAGCCATGACAGGGACGATTGTCGTCGTCACATGCGATATACTCTGAATCCCGCCAATTGTAACAAGTGCGGTCACGATAGTGACGATTGCCGCAGTGACTACTGCAGGCACTCCAAGGCTTGCTTCTGTAGATGTGACGATCGCATTAATTTGCGGAAATGTACCTATTCCAAGTAAGGCAACCAACACCCCGCTAATCGCGAAGAATACAGCAAGCGGCTTGAATTTCATGCCAAGCCCCTTCTCAATATAATACATTGGGCCACCTAGCACTTGTCCATTGTCATCAATGTTACGATACTTGACAGCAAGCAATCCCTCCGCATATTTGGTAGCCATTCCGAAGAATGCAGCAACCCACATCCAGAACAATGCACCGGGTCCACCCACCTTAATTGCAGTAGCAACCCCCACGATATTACCAGTTCCAATTGTCGCCGCCAACGCAGTAGCCAATGCACCGAAGCTGGATACATCCCCTTCTCCCTCATTCTTCGACTTGAATATTAACTTCAAGGCGAGCGGCAGGCGGAACAACTGCAGCCCTCCCAAGCGGATCGTTAATAAAATTCCCGTTCCTACTAATAAAATAAGAAGCGGTGCTCCCCATACCATGTTGTTCAATTTGTCTAACCATTGTTCCATCATTGTCAAATCAGTTCCCCTCTTTGTGAATAATAAAAAGAGTCAAATCGAATGATTTGACCCTGGGGACATGTGTGCAGAATAAATAACCTGACGTAAGTGACATACCTAAATAAGATCATCATACCAATGACTTACGATTTTTCTACGCTTCTGCATCCCTGTCCTTTTACCTGAGAGTTTTAACGAATCCAGAGAATCAAATTCGTCTTGCCCCTTCGGTGCCCCAATCATGGAGTCTCTCCAGAGTCCTGTCCATTTACGGTCCTGCTTATACGTATTCGAGCTCAAGGTTCGATATGCCTAAGCGCCTGAGAGCTTACCCCTTCGGCTAGACGATTCGTCTATCTCCCGCAAACTTCATCCAGTTATAAAGTTGTAGGTAACATTATAGTAGACACAATATCATTGTGCAATGATCCACTGCATTGTAATTTATCCCATACCATCTATCACACATGTGCTCGTTGACTGTAATATAGGGATCTGGCCTCATTTAATAAATGAATGAGTTCACTCACATTCTGCACATTCGTATCGTAATTGGTAAAGCATGCACGCAGCGTTGGTACACCATGAATGGTAAATACGGATAGCCACACTTTCCCTGTGCTCAATACGTGTTGATTCACAAATAGAGCGAAGTCCTGGTCGTTTCGTGTCCATGCTTTTTGATCAAGAAAGCAAATGACAGGCAGCACGGTATCATTGGCAACTGTCCAGCCAGATCGCATTAATTCTTCTCGGAATAGCTTGCCCATTTCAACTTGATGTCGCAAGACAGCCCGATATCCTTCCCAACCCGCTGTAGCCAGGGATAAATACAGCTTCAATCCTATAAATCTCCGTGACCATTGAATGGAATGCGTATATGGATCAATCGTGGGCAACTCCTCACCCTCCTTCGGCATATAATCTGCCGTTATACGGAAGGTTTCATTCAATATACGTGAATGCCGTGTGAAGTACATGCCCGCCCCCATCGGAACGGACAGCCACTTATGTGCATCAAACGCGATTGAATCTGCTTGCTGGATACCATCTATATGGGAGGACAGCTCGGAATCCAATACGATTGCACCGCCATAAGCAGCATCCACATGAAGCCACATCTGTTCATGCTCCGCTATTGCTGCGATGTCCATTAACGGATCAATTGCACCGGCTCCCGTCGTTCCCGCTGTAGCAATAATAAGAAATGGGGCTAAACCTTGCGCGCGGTCTGTACGTATTTGTTCTGATAACGCGTCTATATCCATTTGCAAGGAATCGTTCGTACGAATGGAGCGAATTGAATTCGTTCCAAGCCCGCAGGAACGAGCCGCTTTCACCAATGAATGATGACTCTCTTCAGAAGCATACAGAATGGGTGGCTTCTCCAGAGCTGCTAATCCGTCTGTTGCATACTTTGGAAAATGATAAGATAGAGCCGTTAAGACTGCAGTCAAATTAGCTTCCGCTCCCCCAGTCGTGAAAGTTCCATCAGCAACATCACGCGGGTAACCAAATTGAACGGCGAGTTCACGCAGTACGTAATTCTCAATTTCTACGGCAAACGGTGCATGACTCCATGCAGCAAGCTGGGGGTTAAACGCCGCTGTTATCGTGTCTGCCATAATTCCCATAAAGTTCGGGCGTGGATTGTATAAGCCATAATATCCTGGATGTGCTGTGTGCACTTGATATCGACGCAGTCCTTCTATAACATGCTGAACCGCAGTTTGAGGCTTGATAGGAGCAGCAAAGTCAATTTGCTCCGCATACTGTACGATTTCTAACGGGATTAATTCTGGAGTAACTACTACCTCGTCGGTGTATGATAGATACTGACTGATCTTCTCTAACGTATATGAGCCTAGCATGTGCTGTTCCTCAGTTGATAGATCCAAGATCGGATTCTGTCTAAGCATACGGATTCCAGCAACTCCCTTCCACTGTTCAATTCAAGAAAGATGTTCCAATTGAATAATAGCTTACCGACCAAGACGACAATTGAACAGGTACAGTTTATTAGCCCGCGATGAGGTCAGGCCATTTATCCCTCTATTATACTTACCGTCCTTCCATTTACATCGTTTTTCGAATATGAGCGCAAGATTTCGAAATGTCAACTCAAAAAAACCGCCCCTATTACCTAGAGGCGGTGTCTATTGCTTCCTTACTTTCACATTTACTCAGGCAATCGGTATACGGCAAAAGGTTCCCCATAACGATATCGACGGCTTATTTCATCCAATCGGTTCAACTGTTCTTCATTAAGTTCGACATTGACACTCGTTATATTGTCCTCTAACTGCTCCACCTTCGTCGCTCCTACAATGACTGTCGATACACAAGGCTGGTGCATAAGCCAAGCTAATGACAACGAGCTTGGGCTGCAGCCGATGTCCGCTGCCAATTCGCTCACCTGTTCACTTAACGCAAACCGTTCTTCATTGAAGAACTTGTAGAAATTCGGATCCGTATCTGCTCGTGAGCCAGCTGGCTTCTGATCTTCTACTCGATATTTCCCTGTCAGAATTCCTCCTGCAAGCGGATAATATGGAATGATTCCCACCCCTTGATCCTGACATAGCGGAACCAGTTCCAGTTCTGGCGTTCGATCAGCCAGTGAATAGCTGGTTTGCATGGACACATAACGATTCAGACCAAGACGTTCACTGATGCCAATCGCCTTCATCAGCTCCCAAGCAGCGTAGTTAGACGCTCCGATATACCGCACCTTGCCTGAACGTATCATATCATCAAGCGTCCGCAGCGTCTCCTCAAGTGGAGTAAGCGGATCAAATGTATGTATTTGATACAGGTCAATATAATCGGTATTCAGCCGCTTCAAGCTATTGTCTAATTCCTGCTGCAAATGAAAGCGAGATGAGCCGCGCTCGTTCGGCCCCTGTCCTCGAATTAATCCAGCCTTCGTTGTCAGCACGACATTGTGTCGTTTGCCTGTCAGCGCCTCACCGATGATGCGTTCTGATTCTGAACCAGCATAAATATTGGCCGTATCAATAAAGTTAATGCCATAGTCCAGCGCTTGATGAATAATTCGAGTCGAAGCCAGCTTGTCAGCCCGCTTGCCGAAAGCATTTGTTCCTAATCCAAGCACAGACACCTTCAATCCACTATTGCCA
>Ga0209258_100708_pt1 | contig 22339 bp, 17 predicted proteins | sample Araplaol_mTSA_r2_FD_184281 | JGI IMG/M metagenome (GOLD analysis project Ga0209258, IMG submission 184281) | Arabidopsis root microbial communities from North Carolina, USA - plate scrape CL_Col_mTSA_r2 (SPAdes) (version 2) | ecosystem: Host-associated > Plants > Roots > Endosphere | place: USA...
GTGGCTTAGTTATAAGACCACTCTTTTGAGTTTGCATGTGGCATCCTATAGAAAATGATACAAGAAATTGCAGCTTGCATAGCAATGTCTGCTTAGAGAAGATTGTTTTTATAGGAATAAAAAATAAAGCTGGTCTTTTAGACCAGCCTTAAAGTTCTTTTTTTAACTTTTTTTCTCGAGGACTTGTTTTTCAACATAGAGTACAACCTCTGCTTACCAGGAAAGGAAGCTTATTAAATTATTACATTTTTATTTTTAGTGATAATTAAGTCGTCAAAATTTCCCTTGAAGGTGGAAGGATCACCTTCTAAATTTATTAAACTACCGTCCTGCATCTTTAATCGTATGCCGATGTTACTGCCTTCTTTATATATCTCGTAGTAAACATCTTTATTTTTAAAACCGATAGTTGTTTTACTGTAATGTATCGAATCAGCTATATTGGTTTGACTCTGTTCATCGTAATGAGCGTGAGGATAGTAAAATTCTATGCTTCCATCCTGACGGACAAGTGTATAGTATAGCGTTGAATCCTCAGAGAACAGGCAAACGGTTTTGTCGTTCTTCATTAATTTAAAGGACAGGACTGTATCCACACTTTGATAGGGCATAAACAATTCGTTCGTTTCCTTTTTCTTTCCGTTTGTCCATTCCTTTGTATTTACTGCAACAAAATAAGGAGAATTCCCTTTCGCATCTTCCTCCACTATTTTGATAGCCACCGGTGTATTGTTTTTAACAGCGAATGTTGAATACTGATGCCAGCAACATCCGTCTTTAGTCATTGTTGACAATGTTTTAGTCTTTTCATCTACCTGGAACATACCGCAATATTGGTTAGAAAGTTCAGAAAAGGACTTATTATAAACGAATACTTTATTTATGTACAGGTAAATATCGAAGGACGGACCCCCGTAGCAGCTGTTCAAACCATTCATGACAGCAAAGTCTTTTATTCCGTCGAAATTGAAATCTTCATAGATTAAAACACTTTGGCTTCCATAAGGTAATTCCTTGATGTTGGGTACTAACTGGTCATTTTCCAGCAGATCATTGCTTATCTCGTCAGCAGTTGCGTTTATCAGTATTTTGTTGGTGCCTTTTTCATATACCTGAATGTTGTAAGTAGATGAATCGGATTTTTTGAGTACTTGCGCATAGTAATTTGGAGAAAAGTCCCTGATGCGTATTTTTGTTTGGGCACTGGCGTTACTACAAAGAAAGCAGGTGATAAATAACAGCGTGATACGCTTTAACTCTGCCAGTGCAAATCCTGATTTCTTTACATTTTCTGTCATGCTGCTGATCATTTTGTAATCTGTTTTTAGTTCAAACTGTTTGATACAACAGCTATTTGTGACTATTTTACTGTTGGCACGAAAATAAGGAATTATCGGAGGTTTTATATTAGAATTTATTTCTCTTTGAGTAGATAAATTAAAGTCTTCAAATCCAATGATTTGAAGACTTTTTAATTCGGGAATTCTGTTTAATGTACACTTTTGGCCTGTGTAGAGAGACTTCTTTTTTTATAAATTAATGATCAATCGTCTGAAGGAAAGGAATATGCCTGTTTCGTTCATTGTTCACAGTTAAAAAATAACATACTGTAAATCAGATATTTTATAGCTCCTGCTATGGATATTAGGGCCCGGTACAATTGCGATCGCAGTGAGTTAAGCTAGATTTATAAAACAGACATTTTTCAACATTAAATCTAAACTAAGCATGAGAAAAGGTTTACTATTCGCGACAGCACTATTATTATTATGCAGTACAATGTCGTTTGCACAGAATTATTGGAGGCCGCACACAGATGCCGCCAGGATTATCCCCGACAAAGCCACATCCCGGCTTGCATTTCCAGCTAACTTTAAATTATTTGATCTGAATTTAACTCCTTTGCGGAGTGAAGTATTCAGAGCTGTGGGTAATGCGTCTGCACATGCAACAATTATCTCTTTGCCTAATGCGGACGGACAAATTGAACAGTTTGAAATTAGTGAAGCGTCCAATTTCGAACCCGCATTGCAGGCTAAATTCCCTGAAATAAGGGCATTTTCAGGAAAAGGTATTACCGATAAATATGCCACATTAAAATTGAGTATTTCTCCGCAGGGGATACAAACAACGGTTTTCCGTACGGAAAAGGAAAATGAATTCATTGAACCTTATTCTGCAGACCATACTGTTTACGCTGTATTCAAAAAACAACCGAAAACTTTACCATGGAAATGCTCTACCCCGGAGCAAAAAATGGCAACTGATATAGGTAACCAGTTACCTAACGCTAACATTGGTGCCAGATCGACCGGCGATATGAAAACATTACGACTGGCTCAATCAGTTACTGCTGAATACTCCAATTATTTTGGGGCCACAAGTGCGTCACAGGTTTCATTGGTGCTGGCGGCTGTCAATGCTACGCTTGCACGTTGCAATGGTGTTTATGAAAAAGACCTGGCTCTCCATCTGAACCTGATCTCGGCAGCCACCAATGTGTTCTATTATAATCCTTCAACAGACCCTTATTCCGATGCCACCACCGGTGCCGGTGGAGCGTGGAACGACGAGTTACAGACTACGTTGACCTCTGTGATCGGTGCAGCGAATTATGATATTGGCCACCTGTTCGGTGCTTCCGGTGGTGGCGGTAATGCTGGTTGTATAGGCTGTATTTGTGACGATAATTCCAAAGGAAGTGGGTTTACTTCTCCTGCTGATGGTATCCCACAGGGAGATAATTTCGATATAGATTATGTAGTACATGAAGTAGGGCACCAGCTGGGAGCCAACCATACTTTCTCCATGAATAATGAAGGCACAGGCGTTAATGTGGAACCTGGTTCAGGCATTACTATTATGGGTTATGCAGGTATCACCAGCCAGGACATTGCTCCACATTCCATTGATATTTATCATGGCGCTTCCATTGCACAGATCCAGTCTAATCTTTCAGGGAAGACTTGCCCCGTAACCACCAGTATAGCCGGCAATAATGCAACCCCTGTGGCCAATGCCGGCAGTAATTATACTATTCCTGTCAGCACTCCTTTTGCATTGACCGGTTCAGCTACTGATGCCAATGCAGGTGATGTACTGACTTATTGCTGGGAGCAAAATGATAATGCTTCATCATCACAAACAGGGACCAGTAGTGTGGCCAGCGCTACGAAAGCATCTGGTCCGAACTGGATCTCATTTGCCCCTAGCACTTCCCCCACAAGATATTTCCCTAAAATGGCGACCATTCTTGCAGGTGGTTTAGTGTCCGGCCCATTGCCAGGTGGCGATGCAGGAGCTAATACGGAAGCATTGAGTTCTGTTGCAAGAACTTTGCACTTCCGGTTAACGGTAAGGGATAATGCTCCTTATAGCTCTACAGCGCCGGTAAAGATCGGCCAGACCAATTTTGCGGATATGACAGTAACCGTCTCCAGTTCGTCAGGGCCGTTTTCGGTGACGGCTCCTAATACGGCGGTATCCTGGGCCGGCAACTCATCACAAACTATAACATGGAATGTAGCAAGTACAACAGCAGCGCCAGTTAGTTGTGCCAATGTAAAAATATCCATCTCTACAGACGGAGGCACTACATTCAGCACGTTAGTAGCAAGTACTCCCAATGATGGCAGTGAGGTTGTAACGATTCCTAATACACCCACTACAACAGCAAGAATAAAAGTAGAAGCCGTAGGGAATATTTTCTTTGATATTTCCAATACCAACTTCACCATTACATCCGGTTCATCCTGTGCTTCTCCGTCAGGGTTAACTGCTTCTGCTATTACCACTACATCGGCTACCATAGGATGGACAGCCGTAAGCGGTGCTGTATCATATGATGTGGATTATCAACGTGATTCATCCGGTACATGGACCAATGCTGCCACAGGGACCACCGCAACTTCTCTGGGCTTAACAGGTCTTACAACAGGAGCTACCTATAATTACAGAGTAAGAACTAATTGCGCCAGCGGCAGCAGTGCGTATGCAACAGCACAATTTACTACTACGGGTATTTGTAGTGCACCCACTGGTTTAACCAGTTCAGCGGTGACCTCTACCGGGGCTACTGTCAGCTGGACAGCCGTAAGCGGTGCTTTGAGTTATAATGTTGATTACAGATCTACTGCCGATACATCCGCGGCATGGACCAATGCAGCCACAGGAACTACTTCCACATCTGTTACTTTAAGCGGATTAACATCAGCCACATTGTATAGCTGGAGGGTAAGTACAAATTGCTCCAGTGGCACCACCGCATATGTAACTTCACAATTCACTACGCTGACCGTATCAGGTTGTTCAAATACATTGGATAACTCAACCAATGGAACAACTGCCGGTGCTGCAACTATTCCGTTTAATACCAATGTCACTGGCCTCATCAGCCCAAGTGGTGATGTGGATAATTATAAATTCGTGATCACTACCAGTGGTACTATCACTATTACATTGAGCACGTTACCTGGCGATTATGACCTGAAACTGCTGAATAGCGCAGGTACACAGGTCGCTATTTCACAGGCAGGAGGTACCACCAGTGAAAGCATTAGCAGAACTGTTAGTGCCGGTACCTATTATGCACAGGTGTATGGTTACAATGGGGCTAATAGTGCGACCTCCTGTTATACATTACGGGTACAATTGGGTACTGCCAGCCGCCAGACGGACGTTGTTACCAGCGATGTACAAAAAGCGGTCGTATTCCCTAACCCTGCTACCAATGTAGTGAACATCAACCTTTCAGGTTTCAAAGGAAATGCAGATGTGAGCATGTTTGATGTGAATGGCCGCCCGGTATTGCGCCGTGAAGTGAGCGCGAGCAATACGCAGCTTGATATTTCTGCATTACCTGCAGGCGTTTATATGATAAGGATTAAGAATGGAGCAAAAGAAGTGAGTATGACGAAGATCATTAAACAATAAGGACAGAACCAATACAGAAAAGCCAGTGCCTGAGAGGCACTGGCTTTTTTATTGTCCGGTCTCATAGTATCGGACTTGTTCAATGTAGGTATTATGGCAGGGAAATAGGCTTTATCGAACCGTTACCCCCTGCTCATCGAAAAGTCGTCTATACTCATCGAAGTCGTTTCCTATTGATGGGAATGTTTTAGAAATTCAGATAAGGAATGGATAACAGCTTCGGGGCCATATTACAACGTTTATTTTATGAAAATTATAGTCTTTTATTTGGTGGGTATGTTGTTTGTTATAGGGGCTAGTGCTCAGTCAGTTTCTGTTACAGGAAGAATTATTGATGAAACCGGGCACCCGGTTCCGTTTGCATCAGTTGTTATACTAAAAGGGACTTTGGCCATTGGTGAAAAAATTGCTTCTGAAGACGGCAGTTTTAAGTTAATGATTGATAGTGTGGGCAGGTATGAAATAAAGATCAGCCATACGTCTTACGCAGATTTTTTAAAGGAAATACAGCTACAGGCTTCTCTGGACCTGGAAGTAATTGTTTTGAAGAAAAGTGAGAAACAGTTGCGCGAAGTAACGATAACTGCCAGTAAACCCTTCGTAACAAGAAAAATAGACCGGGTTGTAATGAATGTGCAGGATAATGCCATTGCAACGGGAAAATCTTCTATTGACTTGTTCCGTTTAGCTCCGGGAGTCTTCGTAAATAACGGCAATATCTCTATCAATGGAGTATGGGGGACCCGTGTAATGGTTAATGGAAGAATGCTCAATCTGAAGGGAGATGATTTAAAGAACTACCTGGCGAATTTAAAATCAAGCGATATCAAATCAATAGAAATTATAGCGCATCCTCCGGCAGAATATGATGCTGAAGGTAGTGGGGGTATTATTAATATTGTGCTGAAAAAAAATCTGAATAGTGGCTTGAATGGCTATGCAGGGGCAGATTATTCTATCGGAATAGGTAAATATCCTGCTTATCAGCCTTATCTGAGTCTGAACTACAGAAAGAAGAAAGTAGGGCTAAGTGGAAGTTATTCCCACGGATGGGAGAAGAATTTTCAGGATATTACCCAGGATAGGAGTTTTACTGATAATGGGCAGTATCATTCAACTACCTCTTCAACCGGGTTACGGAATTCGAATAATATAAAACTGGGTGTTACCTACGATATAAGCAATAAGGAATACATTGCTATTGATTATACTGGTCAGTTTGGGTCGTATAAAGATACCAGTCATTCAGTAACAACAATAAATTATCCGCTTCATCAGGATAAAAATATCCTTTCTGATGGGATCTTCCCTTCTTCCACAAACACGAAGTTTTCGAATATAGGCTTGAATTATGGTATCACTACAGATTCTTTAGGTTCTAAATTTACGCTTGTTTCGGACTATACTTATAACGATAGAAAAGGGATGAGTGGAACCTATAGCAAAACATTTGATTTCAATAATGCCGTCATTGCAGACACTGTTTTTAATTTTCTGTATCCCAGTATTGCGAAAATATTTACAGCAGACGCCAAGTATAACAAGCAGTTTAAACGGGGAATGGGATTGTCTTTTGGCGGAAAAGCCACCGTTACTGATATTAATAATGACAATGCTTATCAGAATTATAATAACGGGGAATGGGGCAAGATCCCTGGTCTGGGATTCAATTATAAATACAGTGAGAAGATATATGCGGGCTTTGTTAATTTTAGTGGAAGTATAGCGGGTGTAGAGTATAAACTGGGGCTACGGGGTGAAAACAGTGATGTTTCCGGCACTTTAACAGGTGGCGGGCAGGATACTATTGTAAGGCGGAATTATTTTAACCTTTTTCCGGCAATCTTTTTAAAGAAGGATCTTAGTAAGGACGAAAGCAATTCTATTACCCTTTCTTATAACAGGCGGATCAAGCGCCCTTCTTACTTTGAGCTAAACCCATATAAATATTTTATTGATAATTATACGATACAAACGGGTAATCCCTTTTTGAATCCACAATTCACCAATGCTGTTGAGCTGGGCTATATTTTTAAAAGTCAGTATTATATCGGCTTAAGCTATTCTCATACAAAAGATGTTATTAACCAGGTGATTGAGAACGACCCTGCTCTCAGGCAAATGACAATATTGCGTAAGAATACAGGCAGTAATACCGTATATACCGGCACATTCAGCATTCCTGTTAAAATAACAGAATGGTGGAATACCAGCAATAATCTGCTGCTAACCTATACCGAATCTATTGCACCTGAGTTTTCTATTAAAAAAGGATCGTTGGTATTGCAAACGGAGCAGGATATCAGTCTTGCCAATGGATTTGGTATAAACCTGAATGGGTTTTATACACCAAGGATTGTTACCGGGAATATTGTTACCGGGCGTATCGCAAGTATTGATCTGGGCATACAGAAGAAGCTGATGAAAAATAAATTCACTGCAAAAGCATCTGTAAGCGATATTTTTTACACTAATAATTTTAAGGCAACCAGTTATTATAATGAATCTGTTATCAGGATAAGGCAGAAAGAGCAGAGCCGCGTTTTTTCACTTTCATTGGTGTACAGTTTCAATCTGGGAAAAGCCTTTAAGTCAAAAGAGACAAAAAGTAGCAATGCTGAAGAGAAAAGCAGGCTAAATTAAAATATTTGTTGCAACAATATGGGGATGCCGAAAACCATTCTAAAGAGTAGGCGCAACTTTTAAATTTAAAACTATGTCTACAGACAAAAAATCAGCTAAATCTCATGATTTTGAAAAGTTGAGTGAAAATGAGGCAGGCCAGTTAGCAGGAGGATTTTCAGATGCGATAGATGACACTAATGATGGTGATGCTGCATTTCCTGACATAAATATTTCTAAATGCAAATGTACTACCGCGCCTACTACACCTACTCCGCCTACCTCGCCTGCTACAGCATAGGAAGATCGGCTTTTAAGTTTAAAGCGCAAAAAAGTTGCAATGCTGATACACTAAGCCGGCTAAACTAAGCTGTTTGTTGCAACAATATGGGGATGCCGAAAACCATTTAAAGAGTAGGCCTGAATTTCAAATTTAAAGTTATGTCTAAAGATAAAAAATCGCCTATGGAGAGAGCTGCTAAAGCTCTTGATTTTGAAAAATTGAGTGAAAATGAAGCAGGTCAGCTAGCAGGAGGGTTTTCAGATGCTGTGAATGACGAATCCCTTGATGCTGGTGAATCTGACATAAATATTTTTAAATGTAAATGTTCAAGTTCGCCTACCAAACCACCAGAAACAAACTAATCATATATGGAATAAAGATGTGGGGATAGGTTCCTGGAAGGCATTCATGACATTAAATAAATGAATAGCCTGTCGGAATAAGAAAAGCCAGGCTATTCATTTTAACCCAGGGATCTATTACTTGTCCGGTGAGTGATAATCTTGTTCTTATTATACTTAAATGATTGTATTATGAAGAAAAGTCAGTTTAATACCAGTGTGGTGTATGAAAACAAAAATTATATCTATAATGCGTTCAGCAATAAATTCATTGCCGTAGATCCGACCATTTCTGACATTCTTGACACTGTCAGAACACCAGAACATATAGAAGAGCTTTCACAGTACCATCCAACATTGTATAGCTCTCTTTGTAAAAATGGGTTTTTTGTAGATAATGAGGTGGATGAGGTGGAAAAAGTGAAACAGGTAAGTGCTAAAGTAGATAAGGACGATACGCATTTTCATTTGGTGGTAAATCCTACTATGAACTGTAATTTTAAATGCTGGTATTGTTACGAATCACATGTGAAAGGGTCGAAGATGAATAAGGAAACAGTGGATAAAACCTGTTCATTCATTGCAAATGTGGTGGAATCTAACCCAAACCTGAAGTCTTTTCATATTGCATGGTTCGGAGGAGAGCCGTTAATGTATTATCGTGATGTTATTGAGCCCATCATGGATTTTGCAGTAGACTTCTTCGCCATCCACAATATTTATTTTGACTGTGGTTTTACTACCAACGGCTTTCTGCTTACAGATGAGATTATTCAGTCATTGAAGAAATATACAATTACCGGTCTCCAGATTACGTTGGACGGTGATAAAAAGCAGCATAATACCGTAAGGTACGTTAGTGCTACAAGAGGATCGTACGATACTATTATAGATAATATCAGGAAGTTGTGTGAGAATGATCTTCATGTGGGTATAAGAGTGAATTATACCAGCGTAAATATGAATGATTTTGAAGAAGTTTTTGATGATCTGTGTACTATTCCTTATGATAAAAGGCATCATGCCACCGTAGCATTTCACAAAGTCTGGCAGGTGAGTGAGGATAAAGTAATGTCTGAACGGGTAAGATACCTCATCAGGTTAGTCAGGGATATAGGATTCCGGGCAGAAGAAGGAGCCGTGCCGGATAGTGTAAGGCATTCCTGTTATGCGGATAAAATAAATAATGCAACAATTAATTATAATGGCGATGTGTACAAGTGTACGGCACGAAGTTTTTCACCTGATTCTAAGGAAGGGATACTGAATGATGATGGGAGTATAGCGTGGAATGAAAAATTCCATACCAGGATGAATATTAAATTCAAAAATAAACCCTGTCTGGAATGTCCTATTATGCCATTGTGTAACGGCGGATGCTCACAACACGCAATAGAAAATGCAGGGAAAGATTATTGCGTATATGATTTTGATGAGGATAAGAAGAAGGAAATAGTAATTAAAAAACTGATGGCTATCATTGATTAAAATAATAGTAATGAATACCGCCGCTTATAATATTATCAATGGAGACTTTTTTTCTGGTATATATTCCAGGGAAATCCTGGCAAAGGTGACATGCGGCGATGAATTATTAAAATATGATTACTATGAATCTGTTTTTCAACATGCTTTAAACCTGGCAAAGAGCAAAAAAACAGAAGAGAGTGTAAAGGTTTTTGAGGATGGGGAGAAGAGACTTGAAAAGGAAAAGAAGGGATCGGATCTGAATGCTGTTTTGTTGGATACTTTATATCCCAAAAAGGCCTACCTGTACTATAAGTTAAAACGAATGTCACTTGCCCGGCTGCTTACTTATAAATCAATCATTACGAATGAAGGTTTGAAGCGCTCCGGCGGATATACTTTCCTTGTATTTATTCAGATTCAGCAATATCATAACATCGCCAGAATCTTTTTTGCTGAATCAAAGCTAAAAGAAGGTATCCGGTTAAGCTGCCGGCTGATATGGTTTCTTTTAACCAAAGAACCGGCCGGAGTAAAATATCTTGATAAAATAGCGCACCCTGTAGAGGAGGAGGAATCAGAAATGAGGTGTGCGATGACTTACCAGGTGCTGTTTGAATTGTTAGGTATACTGGCAAGGATGAAGAATAATGTAGCAATTTATTTGAAATCCTTAATTGTATTCTTAAAAGAGATCATACTGTATTTTAATGTGAGCAACGAAAGAGAACATACGCTGAAGAACTTTTTGATCGTATTTTCCGGCATAGATCTGCAAGACCGGAGTCACTATATTAATGCTGCCAATCATTTTTTACGAACTTCAAAAGAGATGTTCCCTAATACTGAAAAGGTTATTAAGTTATTCTATTGATTGGGAGTAATATTTAACAAAATAAATCAGTTAAAAATGAAGAATCTAAAAAATTTATTTACCAGAAAAATCAATCCTGCATTAGAGCGGTGCGTGGATTTTGAGATAAAAAAAGAAGAGTCGGATTCATTGTATGGTGGGTTTAAGGAATATAAGCCTCCTATTTATGAGCAGGATGATGCTACTAATTATTCATTCAAAACTACCGACCTGTTAATCGATATTAATCAAACTAAATAACTTGCCATGTCACAAAAGAAAAAGAACAAGAAAGAAAAGCCGAAGGACAAAAAGGACAGCATCGTGGATGTTGATAAACTGAAGTCTTTTGGAATTATCAAAGGGGAAGGTGAAGATAATATAGAGGAGATTGATGGAGGTGACGTTTCGGGAGGTAAAATAGATGATGAGACCACCGTCGATACACACTGGCCTACTATATAAAGAGTAATGAATGGCAGCATGCAGCAACTGATTTTTAAATGCTATTGCAATGGCTTTATTTAATAGAAAATACAAGTTTTATAAGCAGTTGGATTACATGGATTGTGGTCCAACCTGTTTACGTATGATTGCTGCTTACTATGGGGAAGAGTATTCACTGGACTACCTGAGGGCAAATTCATATATTAGTAAGAATGGTGTTAGTTTATTAGGATTAAGTGAGGCAGCAGAGAAAATCGGCTTTAAAACGATGTCCGCGAAACTGACCTATGATCAGCTTACACAGGATGTTCCTCTTCCGTGTGTGTTGCACTGGAACCAGGAACATTATGTGGTACTGTATGGGGTAGAACGGAAAAATATTTTTCGCTCGGTAGAACAGATCATCATTGCAGATCCCGGTCATACCCTGGTAAGGGTAGAAAGAGATGTGTTTGAAAAATGCTGGATCAGTTCGGCCAACAAGAAGGGGATTGCTTTATTGATGGAACCAACGCCGGAGTTTTACCGGAACGCAGAGGAGGTACAACATGTAAAAAGCGGCTTCGGTTTCCTGATGGGTTATTTAAGGCCCTATAAACGTTATTTTGTACAACTGATCCTAGGAATGCTTCTAGCCAGTCTTATCAGCATGTGTTTTCCGTTTCTTACCCAAAGCCTGGTTGATTTTGGGGTAAGTCGTAAGAACATGAACTTTATCTATTTGGTCCTGCTTTCCCAATTACTGCTTTTTCTTGGGGGAATAGCGGTAGATCTTATAAGAAACTGGATCTTGCTGCATATAAGCACGCGCATTAGCATCAGTATTATTTCAAATTTTTTGATTAAGCTGATGAAACTCCCCATTAATTTTTTCGAATCAAAAAATGTGGGAGATATTACACAACGTATCAATGATCATAAAAGGATCGAGTCTTTCCTGACAGGATCAACGCTTAGCACATTGTTTTCTATTATTAATCTCTTTGTTTTCTCTTTCGTCTTATCTCTTTATAATACAAAGTTATTACTGGTATTCGCTCTTGGAAGTGCGATGTCTGTTTTTTGGATCTCTATTTTTCTGAAGAGAAGGAGGAATATTGATTATAACCGTTTTCAAAGGGCCAGGGAAAATCAGAACAGCTTGTTTGAAATTATAACAGGCATGCAGGAAATTAAACTTTATAATAGCCAGAAATCAAGAAGGTGGGAGTGGGAGCGCATTCAGGCTAAATTATTCAAGGTGAATATTAAAAGCCTTGCATTAGAACAATACCAGGGAATAGGGGCTTCTTTTTTTACGCAGCTTAAGAATATTGTAATAAGTTATTTAGCTGCTAAGCTGGTTATCGAGCAACAGATTACGCTTGGTGTGATGCTTAGTATTTCTTATATAGTAGGACAAATGAATAGTCCTTTGGACCAGATCATTTCATTTATAAAAAGTGTTCAGGATGCAAAAATAAGTCTTGACAGGCTTAATGAAATTCACAGCAAGCCGGAAGAAGAAACAAGTGAGGACCTGATCGGGTATAACGAAAATAAATGGCCCAGGGAGCCTGAAAATAGTTCAGATTCACTGTATCTGAGCCATGAGCTTTTTACAAAAAGTATCCGGAGAAATAATGGGGATGGAATTACTATTGCTAATCTTTCTTTCAGGTATGGATCACCCAAAAGCCCACTTGTACTGAAGAATGTCAGTATGCATATTCCCAGGGGAAAAGTGACTGCTATAGTAGGAGCAAGCGGAAGTGGGAAGACTACCTTGCTAAAGTTATTGTTGAAGTTTTATCCGCCTTCCGAAGGGCAGATCTTAATTGATGAGGTGAATCTTCAGGACATATCTGCTCAGTTGTGGCGCAACAACGTAGGAACCGTAATGCAGGATGGATTTGTTTTTTCCGATTCCATTGCAAGAAATATTGCCGTAGATGGAGAAAGGATCCAGGAAGAAAAGCTTTATGAAGCAGTTAGGATAGCCAATATGCACGATTTTATTTCGAAACTGCCTTTAGGGTTTACTACGCGGATCGGCAATTCGGGATCTGGTTTGAGTGGCGGACAAAAACAGCGTTTATTTATAGCCAGGGCTGTATATAAAGATGCGAAGTACTTATTTTTTGATGAGGCTACCAGTGCACTTGATGCGAACAATGAAAAAGTAATTATGGAGAATCTGAACGAGTTTTATAGGGGAAGAACGGTAGTGGTGATAGCGCATAGGTTAAGTACTGTTAAAAATGCTGATCAGATTATTGTGATGAAAGATGGGGAGGTGGTAGAAGAAGGACATCATACTGAACTGACAAAAACCAGGGGATATTATTTTGAGTTGGTTAAAAATCAATTAGAGTTGGACGTAGCATAAAAAATAAAAATATGCCAGAGAATAACCAATCTTTAGAGATCAGGAGTAATGAAATGGAAGAAGTGGTGGGAAATATCCCTACCTGGATCGTCCGGTGGGGGATAACAGTTTTATTTGCCGTAGCCATATTAGGTTTACTGATTGCTAACTTAATTCATTTCCCTGATATACTTAATGGCACAGTACTGGTGCAGGCAGAAAATCAGCCGGGGAAGGTGACTATAAGAAGAACTGATGAGAATTCCGGTTTCAAATTTAATTACCTCGTAAAAAGTGGAGATCAGGTTGTTCCTGGTGATACACTTTTAACGCGATATGATCCAAAGGAAAAGAAGAGTTATTATACGATTACACCTATGGGAGGCAAAATTTATATAGAAAAAGGGATAGATCAAAAGAATACATTAGATCAGGTTATATGGGTAGTGCCCAGGTCATCCCGGGCGGAAATAAAGGTGAAGTATAGCAGCAAGCGTGCAGGTAACGTAAAAGTAGGGCAGTCAGTTAAAATTGAACTGTCTGACTTCCCAAGTAATGAATACGGATTTTTGGAAGGAACTATTTCTTCCATTCTCCCTGTACAAATGGATGGCGATCATCTGGCTTATGTTGAGCTGAATCACAAAAAGATCATTACCTCTGAGAAAAAGGAAATACCCATATTGCCGGTGATGGAAGGGAATGCAGAGATAGTGTTAAGTGACAGAAGTATTTTTCAAAGAATTTTCGGAAGTGTGTTTAACTGATCCGTGGTAACATCCTGTTTTGAGGAATTATATTTTTTGCATATATTGGTTATTGGTAGCCCATTTCGTATATATTGTTTGCAATCCGGTACTATGCAGGAAGGATCCTTTAAAAACTACGGTAAAGTTGTGATAAGAACGCCCCTGTACTCCTATGAGCGTTTATTTGATCAGCAGAACAGCACACTCGATCTGGATAAGGTCGTTTTTACTATGTTGGGCGATCCTGTATTTGTGGAAGGCCTTTACTGGAGTTCTCCCCAACTTCATGAAACAGTGCTGGAATTTAAAAATGGGAATGTTGATACTTTCAGGCAACATAAACTTATGCATACTTTAAAAAAGTATGCTATTCGTGCAAGTACGCGGTCTACCCCATATGGTATTTATGCAGGATGCGCTTTAGCTGATACGGATAGGGAGGAAGGGCTGACGGATAAGACCAGCAAACGGAAAGTGCGTATTGATATGGGGCTACTTCAGCAGATCGTAAAAAAAGTAGAGAAACATCCTGCCTTATGGGGCCATCTCCGGTACCAGGTAAATAACTCTTTATATGATATCGCCGGCCAGTACCGTTTTACGGAGGTCATTACAGAAGAAGGTAAATGTCAGTATCAGATCAGCTCTGTTGACCAAACAGACTTGCTGGAAAGGCTTATGGCACTGATACGGCAAAACAAAGCGCTTACTATTGCCGATATGTATGCTATGCTTGATGAAGATAACACGTATGAAGAGTTTGAAAGTTTTGCAGGAGAACTTATTGAAACGCAGCTATTAGTCAGTGAATTGCAGTTGGGGTTAACTATCGCGAATGAGACAGAGAACATCCGGGGCGTGCTGGAAAGATTAGCAAAACTGCCTGTTACAGCAGCCCGGCAGTTTCTTGATTTATTCGGGGAAATCCAAAAAATATTAAGCAAATTCGAGGAACTCCCCCTTGGCATTTTACCGATGGATGATATAAACCATTTAGAAATGGTATTAAAGGAACTGGATATTGAAGTGGCAGAACGTCACCTTTTTCATGCCGACCTGAAACAACCGGTGCCAGCCCCATTTGTCTTCCCCAGGCAGGGGTTAAAGGAAATGGAGAAAGCAATTTCCATATTAAGCAAACTTTCTCATGCTGTTTCTCCGTTGGAAGTACAACTGGACCGGTTTAAGAAAAGATTTATTGAAAAATATGAAACCGGAGAGGTTTCATTGGCTGAGGCATTAGACCCTGAATTAGGCATTGGATTTCCTGCCGTTGACAATATTGGGAATGTGGCGCATAACTCATTAGCTGAAAGAATGAATTTGGCTGCTAAAAAAAAAGGAAACAGGAGAACCAATGAATGTAATGCCTGGCTGCAGGAGAGGATGGAATATTGGGACAGGGCTACCTTAAAAGCGGGAATCCAGCTGCAGGATAAAGATTTTGAGAAACTGGAAGATAAATCATACCAGCTTGCCAATCATTTTACCATAATGGGTGCCTGTTTGCCTTCCGGAGGAATGTTGTTGCAGCATGTAGGAGGAGCACATGCCAATATATTATTAGGCAGGTTTGCACATCTTGGAAAGGAAATAAGTGCTTTTTGTAAGGAGCTTGCCGAAGATGAAATGAAGGCAAATGAGCACATAGTTTTTGCGGAGATCGTACATATCCCGGAAGGCAGGGTAAGTAATATAGCAAGAAGGGAACAACTTTTCCAATATGAAATTCCATTCCTGGCTGCCAGCGCTGTGGATGATGAAAGGCAGCTGGCTATCGGGGATATAATGGTTGCTGTTCAACGGAACGAGATCATTCTCCGGTCGCGAAAATGGAATAAACGTATCATCCCAAGATTATCCAGTGCTCATAATTATGCAAACAGTTCTATTGCTGTATATAAGTTTTTAGCAGCGCTGCAGCATCAGGGAAAGTCGGGGTTCGAAATCAATTGGGGATCGCTGGCTCAGTATAAGCGGTTTTTACCTCGTATCAGTTATAAGCATTTTGTTTTACATCGTGCCACCTGGTTTTTACGGGAATCTGATATACGGTATATTATGCAGGTTGATGATCAACTGACAGCACTCAGGCTTTTTTTATCCAGGTGGGAAGTGGCGAAATTCGTTTGTTTTTGTGAAGGCGATAATGAACTATTCATAGACACAGAGAATGATACTTATTTACAGGTACTTTTAAAGGAGATGCGGGGATGTAATACGGTAAAACTGGTGGAGTGGTTATTTGATAATAGCACGTCTGACCGTGACAGGTACGTTCAGCAGTTCATTCTTCCTTTAGCTAAGCAGGACCCGGTAAATATACATTCGTTTGAAAAAGAAGAAGAGGGTCAGATTCAACGCGTTTTTGAGCCTGGCAGTGAATGGATATATTTTAAAATATTTTGTGGAGCGAAAGCGTCAGATACGATTTTATTAAAGGTAATAAAACCTGTTATTGGTTTTTTGTTGAAGCAGCAGGTAATCTCTCAGGCTTTTTTCATTCGTTACACTGATCCGCATTACCATCTCAGGTTCCGGTTACACTTGATTAATAATGAAGGAGGGGAACAGTATGCTGCTGCCATAAAGAGCATTTATAATATATTGCATCCGTATGTAGAAAACAGGCTGGTTTGGAAGGTACAACAGGATACTTACCAGAGGGAAATAGAACGATACGGCGAGAGGCATATGTTACTAACGGAAGCAGTTTTTTTTTATGACAGTCTTTTGTTTCTAAGCTGTATGGAAGAGGAGGACTTTGAAGATGATCAGCAGATAAGATTTTTAGCTTCCATTAAGAATATGGATAACTGGCTGTCCTTGTATGGAATGTCTTTACAGGATAGAATTACTTTCTGTACTGACATGTCTGATGCTTTTGCCCGTGAATTTGGACGTGATGTAAAAAGGCAGTTAAATGCACAATACCAGGAATGGAGAAGGCCGATCGCAGATTTTTTAAGTGGAGAGCGGTTTAATGAGGTCTTTGCTGAAAGGGTTATTAAGTTAAAGGGGATGGAATTATCTTTAGATAATATCTCAAGCTACATACATATGAGCATGAACAGGTGGTTTACTACCGAGCAGCGTTTGATGGAATATATGGCATATTATTTTTGCGGGAAGTATTATAACCAAAAAGCACATCAGAAAAATGGAGCGCAGTAACGAGTTTTCTATATATCCCAATCAATCGGTGAAGCATCTGTTGCATATTTTGTACTGGGTGATGATGTGGTTTTTTATCATGGCTATTACATCATACTCCTTCAAGTCAAGTGTTTTCATTACTGAAAGTGTACTCTTTTCCTGTAGTGTACTGTTCAATGCTATCCTCATTCATTATTTTGTATGCTATTTTGTTTTTATGCATATAAGGAAAAAGAGATGGGCCTTAATTATCCCGGATATCCTGGCTATATACTTATTATCATTATTGATAACAACCTGTTCTTTGAACTGGTTAAAATATCTTCATCCTGAAAATACGGTTGTTGCCAGGTTGTACCAGAAATTTGCGGTGAATAGTTTCAGCAAACCTTTCGATGGGGAATTACTCCTGTGGATATTCTCCTTCATCATATGGTTTAATACCTTTGGGATCATTATAAAAATAGTGAAAGATTTCCATGAAAGTTCCCTGGAAAAATTAGCCATTGCCCAGGAAAAGAATTCCATGGAAATAAGCTTTCTGCGGGCACAGATACAGCCGCATTTTTTATTCAATACTTTAAACAGCATATACGGATTGATTATTCACAATGAGGAAGCGAGCAAAGTGGTCATTCAATTGTCCAATTTGCTACGTTTTTCTCTGTATGATAGTGTAAAAGAGCATATTACGCTTAAAGAAGAGATTGAATTTTTGAGTAATTACCTGCTCCTTGAAAAAATGCGGTATAAGGAAAGCCGGGTGCAGATTGAATATGATTTCGGGCAGATTGAAAACAAAGAAAAAATTATTAAACCCCTAATTTTAATTAACTTTATTGAGAATGCCTTTAAGCATGGGATAAATGCTACTATTAAAAACGCATGGATAAAATTGTCTATGACGGAAAAAGAAGGCATTTTAACTTTCCATTCTGCAAACAATAACCCGGTTGATACCACTGGCAGAAAGCATCATGATCCAGCTGGTGGTCTTGGGCTTAAAAATGTACGGCGCAGGCTGGAGTTGGAATATCAAACGCGCTACAGCCTGGACATAAAAGAAACAGATGATGTTTATCAGGTGGTGCTGATACTGAAGCTATAACCTATACCCTTTTACGATGAAAGTTCTGATAGTTGATGACGAACCCATAGCCCAGCAAATACTGGAGAATCTATCCAGGAAAGTAAGTTATTTAAACATAGTGGGTATTTGTGACAATGCTGTAATTGCATTGGAATCGATACAGGAAGTACAGCCTGATTTAATTTTCCTGGATATACAAATGCCGGAAATGACAGGATTGGAAATGTTGCGTATTCTTCGCCAGAAAAATATCCTGGTTATATTTACAACGGCTTTCCATGAATATGCCCTCGAAAGTTACGAATTGGATGTGGTAGATTATCTGCTTAAACCTGTCGCATTTGAACGCTTCCTCAAAGCAGTTACTAAAGCAAATGAACTTTTTAAATTGAAACAGATACAGCATCTTTCCGGTAATGCTCCTAAAAATAGCGAAACAAAAAACTATGTATGGGCCAGAGAAGGCCGTAAGAGAGTGCAGATATGTATAGAAGATATTATCCTGGTACAGGCGTTAAAAGATTATATGGAATTACAGTTGCCAGCCGGGAAAGTTATTTTGAATGTTACCATGAATAAAATGGAAGAATTGCTGCCACCGCCTTTTTTCCTGCGCGTTAATCGTTCCTGCATTGTCCGTAAAAGCGCTATTAAATATATCCAGGACATGCATATAGAAGTTATCCTGCCTGCGATAAAAAGAATCCCTATTGGCCCAACCTATTGGGAAGATGTGAAAAAACACATGGTGGAATTATTTTAATATACAGATCTCTGTCGAATAACAGATCTGCTTGGTCGAAAGAATTATGTTTCTTTTTTGGAAAAGATAAACTTAGGATTATGTAATTATTAATCCTAAAACTAACGCTATGCCAACCAAAAAACTTCAAATTAAAAAACGCGTGGTTTGTAAATGTAAAGGAGATGAACAACCTGTATTTCTTAAAAACAACCGTGACGTTAAAAAAGCCCCTGAAACCATCCCCACTCTTCCCACGGGAGTATTTTGACTTCTGATCGGGCTGATGTTATCATCATTTTCCACAGCTACGAACAACCGAAATATTCTTCTGCTTCGGTAAATTTCTTCACATAATGTGATGCAATTTCGATGGCAGTTGTAACACGTTTTTCGTTTCAAAAATCTCCGATTTATAGCATTAGGTAGTTTTGTATAATGTAAATATGCTTTATTGTCCTACTGGATATCAGATTGCCTGGTAAGTCTTTACTATTTGAACAGTGTTTACTTATTGTAGTATAAAATTATTAATCAGAGAACGTGTTATTAATTTTGATCGAAAGCAAATTGTTATTATCAAGATGACCTGATATAATGATTACAGGCGTTTGCATGCCAGGCTGGATAGTATTATTATTTTTTGATTATAAATACGTTAGCTACTTTTGACAAAGTTTGTTAATCATTTAAAGATGTCATATGAAACAAATTTAATCATTAAAGATAAATTACATAATCCATCGTTATGAAGAAAGTAATTGTATTGGATGATAACCATGATATACTGGAAGCAGTATTGTTAGTATTGAAGCGTATCACTAAAGATGTGGTAGCTTTAGACCAGCCGGCCTTACTGGAAAGATGTATACCAGTGGATCAGCCATCGGTACTATTAATGGATATTTTTATGGGCAATTATGATGGACGGAAGATCTGTCGTTTACTAAAGGACAATCCTTTGTTCAGTCAATTATCTATTGTACTGTTTTCTGCACAAACGTATACGTATGAATCGGTAGAGGAGAGTGGTGCTGATGCCATTTTAAATAAGCCATTTTCAATGCAGACCCTGACAAATGTTATGGGTAAATTCCTGAACAGCTAGCATTTTTTACTTTTGTTTCGCTTTAGATCGTCTCTTTCTGTATTGTTTGCAGGTGAAGTTTGTTGCTGCATTTATCTTCTGTTATCATGACCTGTTCAAGCCTTTTCCATGGCTGTTATACGGCATAAAATTAGTGGTGATTTTTATAAACTGCTACGGTAAATAGCAGTAGATATTAATATCCATAATAATGAGTAATAGAAATATCATTGTAATAGGTGCATCAACAGGTGGGTTCGACGCAATAAAAAAAATATGCGAGGACATCCCTGCGGACCTTTACGCCTCTATTTTTATAGTATGGCATATGTCTGCAGATGTTCGTGGCATATTGCCTCATGTATTAAATAAATCCGGAAAGCTATATGCTGTGCATGCCATTGATGGGGAAGTGATCAAGCCGGGACGGATATATATTGCTCCGCCTGACCGTCATCTGATGTTAGAAAGGGGTGTGGTGAGGGTGACGCACGGGCCAAAAGAAAACCGTTTCCGTCCTGCCATAGATCCGCTGTTTCGTTCTGCGGCGCTTGCATATGGTTCTCAGGTCATCGGTGTGGTACTTTCCGGCGGAATGGATGATGGTACTGCGGGATTATGGGCTATCAAACAGCAGGGGGGCGTGGCTATTGTACAGGACCCAATGGATGCCATGGTTTCTTCTATGCCTGTGAATGCAATAAACGCTGTACAAGTGGAATTTGTAGTGCCTGCTAAAGAAATAGGAGGGCTTATAGGGCAGCTTGTTAATGAACAGATCGTAGTGCATAAAAAATCGGATGCAGGGATTGATCAAAGAATGCAAATGGAGGTAAATATTGCGATGAAAAAGGAGAAAGTGGATCATCAGATCTTTAAATATGGCAATCTCTCTCCATATACCTGTCCGGAATGTCATGGTGTGTTAACCGCATTAAGTGAAGGTGACCGTATCCGTTTTCGTTGCCATACCGGCCATGCTTTTTCTGCTGAAAGTCTTTTGGCAGGTATTACTGAAAATATAGAAGATGCAATGTGGAATACAATACGGAGTTTACAGGAAAGTACCTTATTGCTAAATCATATGGGAGATCATTTTGCAGAGGCAAATCAGGGTAAAATTGCGGCCATGTATTTTAAAAAAGCAAAGGAAGCAATGCAGCGCGCAGACATGATCAAAAAAGCTGTTTTTGATCATGAGCACCTGAGCGCAGATGAAATTTTAGAGCAGGCGAACGGAGAAGACAATTGGTCTTCGGATACTGATATATCTTAAGTTTGTAAATCTGTTATGAAAGAGACCGGTACGAATTACAATAAGGACAATATTCTTGCGGGCAGACCTGAAAAGGATGATCTTCTGGTGGTAGGCATAGGTGCCTCTGCAGGTGGTATACAGGCATTGCAATCTTTTTTTGAGCATGTACCGGCAAATCCGGGGATGGCGTATGTGGTGATCCTGCATCTTTCGCCGGATTATAATAGCCAGCTGGCAAAAATACTGCAGCAGGCCACAACGCTCAAAGTTTTGCAGATAAAGAAAAAGACGAAGGTACAGGCAAATCATGTGTATGTAATGCCGCCTGACCGCCACCTGACGATGTCTGACAATCATATTCTTGTTTCAAAAAATTTAGAAGTTGAAGACAGGAGAGCACCGATAGATATTTTTTTCCGCACACTTGCAAATTCGCTGGGCCCACGGGCGGTTTGTGTTATTCTTTCAGGTACAGGGGCTAATGGTTCGATGGGGCTGAAGCGTATCAAGGAATGTGGAGGTGCAGCCTTTGTGCAAAATCCCCGGGAGGCTGAGTATAATGAAATGCCAAGGAATGCCATTGCTACTGCTTTGGTGGATGATATTTTACCTGTGACTGAAATACCCGACAAAATTATCGGGTACAAACTAAACCTTGGCTCTGTTGAAATACCGGTAGATAGTGAAAGCCGGTTGGAGGAGCAACAACATGCCCTGCGGGAAATATTTTCTCATTTAAGGTTGCGGACCGGACATGATTTTTCTAACTATAAGCGTCCTACTTTATTACGCCGGATAGAGCGGCGGGTTAACATCCGTAATCTTAACAGTCTTGAGGCATATGCGGCATATCTGCTGCATAATCCTGACGAGGTTACAGCATTATTGAAAGACCTGTTAATCTCTGTAACCAATTTTTTCCGGGATAAAAAAGCTTTTGAAGTGCTGGAACAGGATGTGATACC
>Ga0209258_100709_pt1 | contig 22330 bp, 26 predicted proteins | sample Araplaol_mTSA_r2_FD_184281 | JGI IMG/M metagenome (GOLD analysis project Ga0209258, IMG submission 184281) | Arabidopsis root microbial communities from North Carolina, USA - plate scrape CL_Col_mTSA_r2 (SPAdes) (version 2) | ecosystem: Host-associated > Plants > Roots > Endosphere | place: USA...
TGAACATGAGCGGCAAGTGGTTCAAGGTCGTGTCGTACGGCCTGAACGCGCAGGAGGACATCGACTACGACGCGATGGAGCGCACCGCGCGCGAGCACAAGCCCAAGCTGATCATCGCCGGCGCGTCGGCGTTCGCGCTGCGCATCGACTTCGAGCGCTTCGCGAAGATCGCCAAGGAGATCGGCGCGTACTTCATGGTCGACATGGCGCACTACGCCGGCCTGATCGCCGCGGGCGTCTACCCGAACCCGGTGCCGCACGCCGACGTCGTCACCTCCACCACGCACAAGAGCCTGCGCGGACCGCGCGGCGGCATCATCCTGATGAAGGACGCGTTCGCCAAGCAGATCAACTCGGCCATCTTCCCGGGCTTGCAGGGCGGCCCGCTGATGCACGTGATCGCCGGCAAGGCCGTCGCGTTCCAGGAAGCGCTGCAACCCGAGTTCAAGGCCTACCAGCAGCAGGTGGTCAGGAACGCCGACGTGCTCGCGAAGACGCTGATCGAGCGCGGCCTGCGCATCGTGTCCGGCCGCACCGAGAGCCACGTGATGCTGGTCGACCTCCGCGCCAAGGGCATCACCGGCAAGGACGCCGAGCGCATCCTGGGCGAGGCGCACATGACCTGCAACAAGAACGCGATCCCCAACGATCCGGAAAAGCCGATGGTCACCAGCGGCATCCGCCTGGGCACGCCGGCCATGACCACGCGCGGCTTCAAGGAAGACCAGGCGCGCGCCACGGCCCACCTGATCGCCGACGTGCTGGACGCGCCGAACGACCCCGCCCGCCTGGCCGCCGTGCGCGCCAAGGTCGAGGCGCTGACGCGCGACTTCCCGGTCTACCGCTGACCCGCGCGACGTCGCCCCATGCGCTGTCCGTACTGCAGTCATGACGAGACGCAGGTCGCCGAGACCCGCGAATCGGACGAGGGCGACGTCGTCCGGCGGCGGCGCCGCTGCCTCAAGTGCGACAAGCGCTTCACGACCTACGAGCGCGCCGAGATGGCGTTCCCGTCCATCGTCAAGAAGAGCGGCGCCCGCGTCGACTTCGATCCCGCCAAGCTGCGCGGCTCGATGACGCTGGCGCTGCGCAAGCGCCAGGTGAGCATCGAGCAGATCGACGCGGCCATCGAGCGCATCCAGGACAAGCTGATCGGCACCGGCCTGCGCGAGGTGCCGTCCACGCGCGTGGGCGAGCTCGTGATGCGCGAGCTCAAGCGCCTGGACAAGGTGGCCTACGTGCGCTTCGCGTCCGTCTACCGCAGCTTCGAGGACGTCGACGAGTTCAGCCGGCTGATCAAGGACATCTGAGCCCGTCCTGGCTGGGCCGCGCCGCCGTGCCCACGGTGCGTCATCCTGCACGCGGTCGCAGGATCCACGTGCTCCATGAAGCCGCCTCGCAGGGGTGGATCCTGCGACGCCGCTTCGCTGCGCGTCAGGATGACGGCCTTGCTGACGTGGATGCAGCGCCCGGGCCGGGCCCTGGCCGCCCGGTGGACGCACGTTTTGTCAAACGGTCATCCCGCGCGCAGTCGCAGGATCCACGTGCGCCGTGAAGCTTCGTGGCGGGGCGATTCGCTCCCCGGTGGAAGTGGAGCCCTCGACGCCGCCTCGCTGCGCGCAGGATGACGCCAGGAGCCCGTCGCCTTCACGCTGACGCCTCAGCGCCAGCAGCGCGCCGCGTCGCGGCCGGGCGCGAAGCTGCCGGGCACGAGTTCGCGCCGGCCGAGGTGGTCGACGGTGAAGTCGCCGCAGGGGTCGCGCGACATCCCGCCCGTGCGCGTGGCCGTCAGCAGGAACGACGATGGATCGACCGCTGGCACCGCCACGGTGATGACGTAGGCGACCCCGCCCTGCCGGGGTGCCTGCGCGAACGGCAGCTGCGGCGGCGGCGTGCCGCTGAAGGCGTCGTGCGAGGCGTAGTAGTGCTGCATGTAGGCGGCGTCCTCGAGCAGCGCGGCCTGGACAGCGGTCCGACGCGCGCGCGCCAGTTGCTCGAAGAAGGCCGGCAGCGCGATCGCGGCGAGGATGGCCAGCGCCGTGGCGACGACCAGAAGTTCCACCAGCGTGAAGCCACGGCCGGCGCGGCACGCGACGATGCGGAAGGGACGCGCGCGCAAGGCGACCTCCAGGATGGCGGCGCGCCGGCTCAGAACGGCGGCGTGAGCAGCTGCTGCCACGTGCGCTGGCGCACGGCCAGCGGGCCGGCGGGCACGGTGCCGGCGGCCGCGGGCGCCTCGCCGGCGGGGCCGGCCTCGCTGTCGGCGTAGATCGTGGCCTGCATCCACACGGCCGAGCCGGTGCGCGTCGCCCCGGTGGACGGGTCGGCCTTGAAGTCGGCGCTGAAGCCGCGCGCCGTGACCGTGTAGGTGTTGGCCAGCGGGGTCGCTTCCGCCAGGCACTGCGGCGCGACGCGCGGCTGGACGCTGGCGCCGATCTCGGCGGCCGAGAGCGTGTGCGCGGGGGCGCCGCTGTCTCCGCCCCAGTTGCGCTGCAGCGTCCAGGCCGGAGGCGTGGCCACGGGCAGCAGCCGGGCGACGCGCGATTCGGGCGGCAGTCCGAGCTGCGCCTGGCAGAAGCGCAACGCGAGCTGGGCGTACTGGCTGGCCTGGGTCTGCAGCCGGTTGTTGTTGGCCACCTGGTCGCCGCTGACGGCATTGCGCATGATGGCCGCCGACGCGAGGCCGATCACTGCGAGCATCAGCATGGCCACGATCAGCGAGAAGCCCCGGGCGCGGCCGCGCGCACGAGCGCGCGTGACGCGCGGCGCGCGGGCGGGCGAGGAAGCGGGAGGCGCGCTCACAGCAGCTTGTTCTGCAACACGATGGTGGTGGTGAACGTGCGGCGCAGGTAGCCGTCGGTGGACGCGCGCTGCGCGTTGCCGCAGTCGATCCAGCTCCCGAGCGTCGAAGACGAGGCCTTGTCCAGCACCCTGGCCGCGCTGCGCACCTGCACGCACAGCTTGACCGACACGACATCGGCCCACAGTGCCGACCCGGGCGGCGGGGCGTTGTCGTAGTAGACGATCTGGCCCGCGCCCGGCGCCCCCGCGGGCGCCGCGGCCATGCCATAGGTGACCTGCAGCGTCTCGACGTTCTGCACGATGGCGGCGCCGGCCCGGTTTCCCGGCCCGTGGCAGTACAGGCTGCCGTCGGCCACGTAGAACTTGCTGTCGTTGAGCCAGTAGTCGTCGCCGGTGGCGTCGTCGTGCGTCTTGGCGAAGCTGTTGCCGAGGCAGTCCAGTGGCTGCGGCGTGCCCGCGCCGCCCAGGATGCCGTTGGAGGACTTGCCGGGCAGCACGCTGCCCTCGTAGGCGACCTCGATCGTGTCCGGGGTGGACGGGTCGGTCGACGCCACCTGGCAGTTGCCGGGAGCGGCGATGCCGGCCTGCAGGTCGACGAAGCCGGCCGCCTCGCAACCCGCGACGGCCGGAAACGCATGCAGCACCAGGCCACCGGCGGCGCCCACGCCGTGTGGCTGGCTGAAGCCGGCCTGCGCGACCTGCTGGCGCATGACGTTCAGGGCGAGCGTCGCGTCCTCGGTGATCTGCACCACCGCGTCGGAGTGGCGGCCGCTGGCGAACGAGCTGAGGTACGCCGCGATCAGCGCACCGACCACCGCCAGGCCGATGGCCAGCGCCACCATCATCTCGATCAGCGTGAAGCCGGCCTGCGCGCCGCGCCGCCGGCCGCCGCCGAGGAGGCGCTGCGGGCTCACAGCGCCACCTGCAGGTAGACGCAGCGCACGGACGGCTCCGCCGCCTTCCACGGTGCGGGGCATTCGGTGCCCGAGCGATCGGTGGAGATGCCCGGCGCAAGGGTCAGCGGATCGGCCCAGCCGACCCAGACGTCGACGGAGTCGGGCGCGGGCGGATGGCCGGCGCGGAACTGCACCCACGCCGAGCCCTTGGGCAGGGTCGCCTTGACGCGGGCCGTCCAGTCGGCAAGGTCGACCCGGGCCAGGTCGCCGGGGCTGCACGGGGTCTCGCTGGTGCACTGGGCATGCGCCTGCACCAGCGGGCTGGGGAATCCGTGGTCGGCCAGGTCGTAGCCGCCGACGCCCAGCTCTCCGCCGATCGGGTTGGCGCGGATGCGATCGGCGATGTCGTTGGCCAGCAGCGTCGCCGTCGAGCGCAGCTCGCTCATCTTCGAATAACGCGTGGAGGCCTGCAGCAGGCCGGCCAACGCGAGGATGCCCATCGCGACGACGAACATCGCCACGAGCACCTCGATCAACGAGAAGCCCGCCGCGCGCAGGCGCGTCACGCGCGCCTGCGGGAGACCGCACCGCATCGTCACGGGCACCGGGTGTCGCCCGCCACGATGGTGACCTCGCCGCGCGGGTTGACGCAGACCTGCCGCTGCTGCGCGTGGTCGGCGGCACCGCGCTCGGCCAGCACGAAGACGGCGCTGCCGGTGTCCGCATGCGCGATGCCCGTGGCCTCGAAGCGGATGCTCGCGGCGTCGGCCGTGACGGTGGTGCGCCTGGACACCTCCTGGTGCTGGCGCAGCACAGAGTCGCCTGCCGCGAACGCGCCGCTGCGGGCGGCGTCGGTGAACAGCACCCAGGTCTGCCAGCTGCCGCCCGAGCCGGCACAGTGAGTCGGGTTGCTCTCCTCGGTGCGGCACAGCACCACCGGGCCGCTGCGCTTCATCGCCTCGTTGCGGCCGATGCGCACGGCGTCCTGCAGCTCCTCGGCCTGCGCGGCGATCGCGTGGCGCGCCAGGGTGCGCAGGAACGACGGCACGCCCAGGCCGACGACCAGCGCGGCGACGGCCACGGTGACCATCAGCTCGACCAGTGTGAAGCCGGCCGCGCGGCGACGCGAGCGTCGGGCGGCGGACACGGAGGCGGCGACGGAAGTGGGATTCATGAGGGCGCGACAGGCCCGGCGCGGGCAGAGGACGCCGTGGCGATTCTGAATGTACCGCCTCCCGCGCGCGGCCCGGTTCGCGACGGACGGACAAGGCCGCCCGACGCGCGGCGGGTCTGGCGGGCCTCAATCGCAGACTCCCCGATCGGCCATGCGCGGACGGCCCTGCTTGCTGACGCACACGGTGAGCGCCGGCGGCGCGTCGAGCACGGCGGCCGGCGGCGGGCTGAACACGTAGCGCGACGCCGCATCGGTGGCGTAACCCGCGGCCGTGAAGCTGATGCTGGCGCGCGTGCCCGCCACGCCACCGCTGCGCTGAAGGGGCTGCTGGACGCGCAGGAGCGGCTCGTGCGGGTTCGGCGTGCCGCGGCGGTCACGGTCGGCGAACACGAGCCAGCCCGCGCGCCAGTCGGCCGAGCGCGCGCGCTGGCAGGCCGGCGCCACGGCATCGGCCGCGCTGGCGCAGATCGTGACCGCCGCGCCGCGCGCCAACGCCTGCGCGCGGGCGAAGCGCAACGCCGCCATGAACTCCGAGGCCTGCGCCGCGAGCGCGCGCGCCGCCGTGCCGCGCGCCAGGCCCGGCGAGGCCACGCGCAGCAGGATGGCGACGATCGCCAGCACGACGGCCAGCTCGACCAGCGTGAAGCCGCGCAGGGCGGCGCGCGGGGATCGGGGCCGCGGACGGCGGCGGGCGAGGAAGGGCAGCACGGGCATGGGTCTGACTCGACGGACGGGCCGCCGATTGTTCTGGCACCGTCACGGAAAATCACCCCCCGGGACGGCCGCCCTCGCCATCCGCGTCGAAAACCGGCGCCTCGGCGCGCGACCAACCGGACGATCACGATGAAATCCCCGTTTTCGCGCGCTGAACGGGCGTCCTGTTGCCCGCGCGTCACGCGGCCATTTCGATCTTCAGTGAGCGTCCATGCAACGTCTCATCGGGCGAGGTCGGCTAGCGACCCGAAGCGGAAGTCACTGCCGGCGGGCACGCCGCCGAAAAGCGGACACTGGAGGTATCAGGGCCCGGACTTTGGCTTCGGACCCGTTACGGACGCCGATGTTGGCGAACTCGTTGCCTTGAAGCGGTCACTCGCGCATGCCAGTGGCTTTCATCAAGGGCGTCCCCATTCGATCTCGCGAATCAACTGGCCCCCGTCCTTGTCAGAGACGATTACCGAGATGGCCTCAACGAATTCTTCACCCAAGATCCCTACGTACACCGATCCGAGGTCGCCTGGCTGCTGCGCCGGCCACTGCACAAGCGAAAACTCTTCGTCGAATTGGATGCTCGTCGGCTGATCCCCCTCGGCGTAGCCATCGAACATGCCGAACAGTCGACGTTGAAGTTCTTCCGCTGAGAATTCGGCTCTTCGTTCTGGTGAGAGAAAGCCTCGCGCCTTCTCGAATTCGCCTGCCACGAGCGCAGTCGCAAAGCTCACCGCAACCTCTTCGAATGGACGCATCCTTGTGAACCTTAGATCTGCCGAAACGGATAGTTGACCCGAGAGCGGCTCATCGCCAGCGACCGCATGTGGCCGTACCCGGGCGTTCACCTCAGTATCAAATTGGTGAGGAGGGCGACGGCTGCAATGGATAGCCACAGACCAAGTGTCAGTTCAAACCGCGCCGGGCGGGCGGTGCCCCAGAGGTGCGCGAGCAACTCGGTGCACTTCGCGCTTCCTGTAACGAAGCCATAGAGCGCGAAAAGGCCCACGACGATGGTGGCCCAGACGTGGAAGTGAATGGATTCCGAGAGGAGTGCGACTGCGCGGCCACGGCTAAGAACCAAGATTGCGACAGGCAACGCCAACAACGTAACACCCATGAACAGCGCACAAAGACTAGCCGCAATGAGTCTCTCTGAAAGCGTCACCGGCCTTGGTTGCATTCACCAATTCTGCCCGAACTGTAAGCAGCGCACTACCTCGAAGCGGACGCGGGCGGACAGCAGCTTCTGGCCGAAGCAAGACCGTCCCACTCCTATAAGCCTCTGGTCATCTTGCGCTGCCGGCGACGGGCCAAGACTTCGCCCAACGGCTTGTCGGGCGACTTCTTCCACTGTCTCGGCCCCACAGTTCGTACCTGGAGCTCGACGTCAGCAAGCTCGTCTGGACCGTCGGCGGTCGTGGCGGCTCCCAAAAGGTTGTCCTGTGCGTGCCGGTCGGCCCGGATCGACTTCGCCTTTGACAGCGGAATTCCTTTACGTGAGGCTTTGCTGTTTTCACCGTAGGTGTTCCGGCGGTCCTTGGCGTAGCTGAGGCGCTTCTTTTCCTGGGGTGTCGTCATGCCTCATTCCTTCCCAAAAGCGGCCTATCGATTCCGGCCGCTCGTGGCCGAACCGAGACGGTCGCGACCCTGCACATCCTCAGCTCGAAGTCTTGAAGCGGCGGCGCAAAGCTTCAACAAAAGCCAGGTGCATTCGCGGTGCAACTACCTCTAGAGGAGAGTGGGCGTCGCGCGTCGCGCGGACACACGCCCAACCAAGCAAGCCACATGACAGCGAGAAATTCTGCCATCCGTTGAGCAGCCATTGGCCGCTCCACATCCAAACCGGCCTGTCCAACACCGGCGAGAAGTAGGCAATTGGCCAGAGCTGCCCTCGTTCCGGGCCGGCAGAGCCGAGGAAGTCGCACAGCAGGTGCAAGTGAACCATGACCATGGCCCAAAGGGCCAAACGCAACCGGCCGATGCTGCCCCTCTCACCGCGAGGGGAAGCGAAAGCCGTACAACCGGCGATCAACACGGCGCCAAGAAGTCCGTGAAGCAGGACGTGATGTGCGAGACCATACCATCCTGGATTGCGCAGATGTAGCGCCTGTGAGGTGATGTCGACGACTATGCCGAGTCCATCCAAGTCCGGCGCGACGCCTGCCAGTGCAACGGCAAGGCGTTGTTTCGGCGGCAGTCCTGCAGCGTCTGCCAGCGACCAGGACAGAAGGAAGTGTGTAACGGGGCTCAAGTCGCGCATCCTAGCGGAAGCGATTCGAGCCCGGTGCGCTCGATGCGATGCCCGATACCGGACATTCTCGAATTACTGGACCTGGCCGTTGGCGGTCGACCAGCATCATCGTAGCCGGACTTCACTGAATCGCGCCCGGCGCAGATTGCCCTGAGACTCTGCACGGCCCTGAACGACCAGAAGCGACAGCCGTTGCCAGTAGTACTCGAGGGGAACGTCGTCTGGAATGCCCGGACGATCCTTGAGTTGCTTGCTCAAGACCATCGCCACTTTCGACCAACTGGTCGACACGTCGCGCAGGATCGCCGCATCGATCGCCTCGACCTGGCTAGGCGTCAACGCGGAGACGACCTCCACATCTGCCGCCTCCATTGCACCACCGAACAGATACTCGTCAGGTTCCACCGATCGCTCTCCAAGGTTGCTCGCCAATGCAGGCCGTGCCGACTACGCAAGAACGACGCCAACGGCGACGAGGACTGATCCGAGAATTGCCGTTCGCGTCATGAAAGAGCGACCATGCAGGTCGCATCCGAGGTTTCCAAAAGCAGCCGCTCGCAATTGCCAGCTTCTGGCCGCTAGGCGAGGTACCGATGCCGAAGCAGCCCGAGGGGCTGGCAAGTCAGGTTCATGCGGACATCAACAATCCGACGCGTCTCAAGGCGAGTCGAGCGCCATGAACTCCAGACCGCTCAGTCCCGCTCCGGCGACAAGCGCATCAAGCTTCTCCTTCGCTGCGGCGTTCGCATATATCCGGGTGCCAACAGTTCGCGGGTCTTTGAACACGGTTGCCGCCGCCGGCGCCGCGCCATCTCGGAACGCTTCCTTCACGATGACGCCAGGCGAGCGCTTTTCGGAGCGGTCGGGGTCAATGCAGTCGACCAGGTTGGTGACGTTGTAGAAGTATTCGGTCGTGCCATCGACGTCGAGCTCCAGGAATTGACCGAACGCCTGCAGGAATGGGCCCAGGGCTTCATGCGCCTTCTGATTGAGAACGAGCGCCCCTGACATCAGCAAGCTCACATCGGCTCGTGGCAGGGAGGCCTTCTTCTTGTGCTCTTGGAAGACGCTGACCTTCGGGCGCTTCTTCCACTGCAGCGGCTTGCCGCGGGCCTCGAACGTGCCAGCCATCGCCTGCGCCTCCGTTGGCGCGAGCGGCGCGAACTTGTCCGCCGGAGCGGTTCGGAGTTGCCAAATAGCCATCTCAGCTCTTCATGTAGGCGAAGGTGCCCGCAATCATTTCTGCGCGCATGGCTCTCAGCTCCTCTCGGGCGGCGGACTGCGGTTCTCCGGCGCGTTCGCGGAGCCTGTCCGTGACCTCGAAATGATACGTCCCGCTGTGGAGCGCGCTGTGCGGCACGGCATTCTCGAGCCCGGCGAATAGTCAGGCCTTGTCTGGGAACATCCAACTCGCGCGCGGTGAGATGCAGCCCGATGCCGTTTCATGGCGTTAATTTTCTATGCACGGAGCCTACCCGAAACCGGACGCTCACGACCGTCTGCTGATGGCCGTTTTGACCATCACGCCAATCCCTGCCGAATCTCCACCCGCCCTTCATGGGCAGCTCGTGTGTCCCCGTGGGCGGATGGCATCCGGCCGGCTTGGCGAGGGCCTGTGCGCAGATCGAGTTCCAGACGACCGCGCTCAGGGGCTTCACGGACGACCACACGATCTTGCCTCCGCCGACATGCCGTGCGGCGCAAGGCGCTCGAAGCCACCGCGACTTCCGCTGACGACTCCTGGCGGCAGCGCCGTCTTGATCAAGCCTTATGCTGTCGCCCATGTCGCACAAGGACTGGCTTATGACGCTGGCGCTCGCCGAGCAGGCGGTCGGCCTGACCGATCCGAACCCGCGGGTGGGCTGCCTGATCGTGTCGGCCGACGGCTCGGCCGTGCTGGGCCAGGGGCACACGCAGGCCGCCGGCGGCCCGCACGCCGAGGTGATGGCCTTGCGCGACGCGCAGGCGCGCGGCCACGACGTGCGTGGCGCCACCGTCTACGTCACGCTGGAACCCTGCGCGCACCACGGGCGCACGCCGCCGTGCTGCGACGCGCTGGTGGCCGCGGGCGTCGGCCGCGTCGAGATTGCCGCCGGTGACCCCAACCCGCTGGTCAACGGCCAGGGCACGGCGCGCATCGCCGCGGCCGGCATCGCGATCGGCCACGCGCCCGAGGACGTCGCGCGGCGCGCCCGCGAGCTCAACATCGGCTTCTTCTCGCGCATGCAGCGCGGCCGGCCCTGGGTGCGCATGAAGATCGCCGCCTCGCTGGACGGCCGCACCGCCCTGCCCAACGGCGCCAGCCAGTGGATCACCGGCGCCGAGGCGCGCGCGGACGGACACGCCTGGCGCCGACGCGCCGGGGCGGTGCTCACGGGCATCGGCACCGTCCTGGCCGACGACCCGTCGCTGGACGTCCGTCTCGTCGAGACCGCGCTGCAGCCGATGCGCTGCGTCGTCGACGCGCGCCTGGACACCCCGCCGCGCGCGCGCCTGTTCGAGACGGCCTCGCCGGTGGTCCTGTTCACCGCCTCCACGGACGCCGCGCGCCGCGCGGCGCTGGAGGAACGCGGCGCCGAGATCGTCGCCGTGCCCGTGCGCGACGGCCGCCTCGACCTCGAGGTGGTGCTGGCCAACCTCGCGGCACGCCACGTCAACGAACTGCATGTCGAAGCAGGTGCTCGCCTCAACGGCGCGCTGCTGCGCACCGGCCAGGTCGACGAGCTCCTGCTGTACCTGGCTCCGACGCTGCTCGGAACCGGCCGCGAGATGGCGGCGCTGGGCCCGTTCACGTCGCTGGCCGAGGGACTCGCGTTCGACTTCCATGACGCGAGCCGCGTGGGTGCCGACCTGCGCATCCTTGCACGGAACCGGCCGGCAACCAGCGACCGCTAGAGCCCTTTCTCCTGGGAAACCCTCGGGCGCCGCCTACAATCGCGGGATGCCCATCTCTCCTGTTCCCGCCCTGGTCAACGAATTGGCCGCGGGCCGCATGATCATCCTCGTCGACGAGGAAGACCGCGAAAACGAAGGCGACCTGGTCCTCGCGGCCGAATTCGTGACGCCCGAGGCGATCAACTTCATGGCCCGCCACGCGCGCGGCCTGATCTGCCTGACGATGACGCGCGAGATGTGCGAGCGCCTGCACCTGCCGCCGATGGCCACCCGCAACGGCTCGCCGCACGGCACGGCCTTCACGGTGTCGATCGAGGCCGCCGAGGGCGTGACCACCGGCATCTCCGCCGCCGACCGCGCCCGCACCGTGCAGGCCGCCGTCGCGCGCGGCGCCAAGCCGTCCGACCTGGTGCAACCGGGCCACATCTTCCCGCTGCAGGCGCAGGACGGCGGCGTGCTGATGCGCGCCGGCCATACCGAGGCCGGCTGCGACATGGCCGCGATGGCCGGCCTCGTGCCGTCCGCGGTGATCTGCGAGGTGATGAACGAGGACGGCACGATGGCGCGCCTGCCCGACCTCGAGATCTTCGCCAGGGAGCACGGCCTGCTGATCGGCACCATCGCCGACCTGATCCACCATCGCAGCCGCAACGAGTCGCTGATCGCGCGCATCGGCCAGCGCGAGCTGTCCACGCCGTACGGCCGCTTCGACTGCCACCTGTTCCGCGACAAGTCCGGCGGCGCGCACATGGCGCTCGTCAAGGGCAGCTGGAACGCCGGCGACGAAGTGCCGGTGCGCGTGCACGAGCCGTTCTCCGCGATCGACCTGCTCGACTCGTCCTGCGCCAAGCACTCGTGGCCGCTGCCGCAGGCGCTGTCCGCCATCGAGAAGCGCGGCCAGGGCGTGGCGGTGCTGCTCAATTGCGGCGAGCCCGCCGACCACCTGGTCGCCCAGCTGATGCCCGAGTCCGACCCGTGCGAACCCGTCGCCAAGCGGCCGATGGACCTGCGCACATACGGCGTCGGCGCCCAGATCCTGCGCGAGCTCGGCGTCACGCGCATGCAGCTGCTGGGCCAGCCGCGCCGCATGCCCAGCATGACGGGCTACGGCCTGGAAGTGTCGAGTTTCATCACGGCAGCGGACGCCGCCTGATAAAAATGTCTGCCCCCGCGCTCCCCGCGGTCGCTGCCCCCCGAGGGGGCGCTGGGCCAGGCCCGGGTAGTGACCCTGGCTTCCCGGGAGCTCGGGCAAAGGCAGAACCATCGAGCGCCATCCGGCGCATTGTTCTTTTCTTTTGGAGCGTTTCCTGATGCAAGCAGCAGACCAAGGCACCGCCACCGACCTCGACGGCCGCGACCTCGTCATCGGGATCGTCCGCGCCCGCTTCAACGACGCGATCACGTCGCGCATGGCCGACATCTGCCACGCAGAGCTGCTCGCGCTGGGCGTCTCGGCCAAGCACGTCACCACCATCACGGTGCCCGGCGCGCTCGAGGTGCCGATCGCGCTGAAGGCGATGGCCGACCAGGACGACTACGACGCGCTCGTGGCCATCGGCTGCGTGATCCGCGGCGAGACCTACCATTTCGAACTGGTGGCCAACGAGAGCGGCGCCGGCGTCACGCGCGTGTCGCTCGACCACCAGGTGCCGATCGCCAACGCGATCCTGACCGTCGAGAACGAGGCGCAGGCACTGGCCCGTGTCGAGGACAAGGCGCGCGACGCGGCGCGCGTGGCCGTCGAGATGGCCAACCTGATGGACGAGCTGCTATGAATTTCCCCGAGAAGGCCGAGAAGCCGGCCAAGCCCAAGTCGGCCCGCCGACGTTCGCGCGAGCTCGCGCTGCAGGGCCTGTACGAATGGCTGGTCTCCGGCACCGACGGCGGCGTGATCGACGCCCACATGCGCGAGCAGGAAGGCTTCGACAAGGCCGACCGCGCGCACTTCGACGCACTGCTGCACGGCTGCATCACGGAAGCCGCCGACCTCGACGGCGTGCTGGCGAAGTTCGTCGACCGCAAGACGACGGAGCTGTCGCCGGTGGAGCACGCGGTGCTGATGATCGGCTCGTACGAGCTCAAGCACTGCATGGACATCCCGTACAAGGTCGCCATCAACGAGGCCGTCGAGCTCGCCAAGAGCTTCGGCGGCACGGACGGCCACAAGTACGTCAACGGCGTGCTGGACAAGGCCGCCGGCGTGCTGCGGGCGACCGAGGTGCAGGCCTCGCACAAGCGCTGACGGCATGAAGCTCGCCGGCCGCCTCGCCCATATCGATCCGTTCTACGTGATGGAGTGCGCCAAGGTGGCGCAGGAGATCGCGCGCTCGCCTGCCTGCGACCCCGCGCAGGGCGGCGAGCCGATGATCTACCTGAACATCGGCGAGCCCGATTTCACCGCGCCGGCGCCCGTCATCGCCGCCGCCGAGACCGCGCTGCGCGCGGGCCGCACGCAGTACACCAACGCCACCGGCCTGCCCGCGCTGCGTGAGCGCATCAGTCAGTGGTACGCGAGCCGTTGGGGCCTGGACGTGCCGGCGCGGCGCATCGTCGTCACCGCGGGCGCATCGGCGGGGCTGCAGCTGGTCTGCCAGGCGCTGTTCGAGGGCGGCGACGAGGTGCTGATGCCCGACCCGAGCTACCCGTGCAACCGCCACTTCGTGGCCGCCACCGGCGCGTTGGCGCGCCTGGTGCCCACGACGCCGGCGGCGCGGTTCCAGCTCGACGCCGACGCGGTGAGCGCCCACTGGCAGCCGCAGACGCGCGGGGTGCTGCTGGCCACGCCGTCGAATCCGACCGGCACCTCGATCGCGCCGGACGAACTGGCGCGCATCGTCGACGTGGTCCGCGCCCATGACGGCATCGCCATCGTCGACGAGATCTACCAGGGCCTGAGCTTCGACCCGGCCTTCGAGCGCTGCGCGCTGGCGCTCGGCGACGACATCGTCTCGGTCAACAGCTTCTCGAAATACTTCAGCATGACCGGCTGGCGCCTGGGCTGGCTGGTCCTGCCCGACGCGCTCGTCGAGCCCGTCGAACGGCTCGCGCAGAACCTCTACATCTGCGCCAGCTCGGTGGCCCAGCATGCGGCGATCGCCGCCTTCGACGCCGACAGCCTGGCCGAATGCGAGATTCGACGGGAGGCCTTCCGGCAGCGCCGCGATTTCATCGTCCCGGCGCTGCAGAAACTGGGGCTGGACGTCCCCGTGGTTCCCGACGGCGCCTTTTACGTCTGGGCCGATTGCCGCCGGTACGCGGCCGACAGCTGGGATTTCGCGATGCAGCTGATGCGCAGCGCCCACGTGGCCCTGACGCCCGGCAAGGACTTCGGCCCGGCGCATGCGAGCACCTACTTCCGGCTCTCGTTCGCGACCGCGTTGCCCCAGCTGCAGGAAACGGTGCGCCGGCTGGAACGCGAACTCGTCCGTTGACCCTTTCAAGCCTCTTTCAACCCTGCCGGCAAGCGTGACGCATTCGCCAGAGCGGTGACATTTGTGTCATCGTCCGGGGTATCTTCCGGTTATTCCGAGCTTTTACCCCGCTGCCATCGGTTAACTTTCGCCCATGCGATGGAATCTCTTCAGGCGCGCCGATTCGGCGGGCGCCTCCGACTCCAATTTCGAGACGACCGTCGTCGATGATGCGGCCTCCGCTCGCCTCGCGCAGGGCACGGCGGCCGAGACCGAGGGCGAGATCACGGTCGCCCCGCCACCGCCGGTGCTGGCGGGCATTGGTCCGGGCATGGAAGGCGAGAGCATCGGCCACGTCGGCCGCTACGCGCTGAAGTCCGTCCTGGGCAAGGGCGGGCTGGGCACCGTCTACAACGCCTGGGATCCGCTGCTGTCGCGCACCGTCGCGCTCAAGACCCTGCACATCGATTCCGACCCGGCCTCGCGCGAGTCGCTGGACGCGATGTTCCTGAACGAGGCCCGCGCCGCGGCCGGCCTGTCGCACCCCCACATCGTCACCGTGTTCGACGCCGGCCCGTCCGACAGCGGCGTCTACATCGCCATGGAGCGGCTGCAGGGCCAGGACCTGCGCCACCTGCTGCTGCAGGGCGTGCGGCCCGGCCCGATCGAGGCGGCCCAGGTGGTGCGCCGCGTGGCCGACGCGCTGGCCTACGCGCATCGCAAGGGCGTCGTGCACTGCGACGTCAAGCCGGCCAACATCTTCATGACCGGCCGCATGCACCCGAAGGTGCTGGACTTCGGCATCGCGCGCGTCGCGCACCGCGACGTGCCCGCGCTCGACGGCGTGGTCGCCGGCTCGCCTTACTACCTCGCGCCCGAGCAGATCGACGGCCGCTCGGTGGATCGCCGCAGCGACGTCTATTCGCTGGGCGTCGTGCTGTACGAGCTGCTGGTGGGCAAGAAGCCGTTCGAGGGCAGGTCGCTCGAGGAGATCACCGCCGCCGTCAAGGCCGGCGATGCCGTCCCCGCGCACCGCGTGTCGCCCAAGGTCCCGCTGGGGCTGTCGGTGATCGCCAGCCGCGCGATGGCCGCCGACCCCGACCAGCGCTACCCCTCCGCGCGCCACCTGTCGATGGAGCTGCGCCACTGGGTCGATTCGGCCGAGGCACGCGCGCTCAAGGACGAGGCCCGCGGCGTCAGTGCCCCGGCACCGGCCAGGAACCAGCTGCTGCGCATCGGCCTGCCGCTGCTCGGCTTCGTCGCCGTCATCGGCGCGCTCGCCTGGCTCAAGCTGGGCACCTCGCCGGCGGAACTCGCCGCCACGCCACCGACGGCCAGTGCCACGGCGCCGGTCAAGGTCGCCGCGGCGGCACCGTCGACCGTCGCCATCGCCCCCGCCGCGGCCGCGGCCGAGGAGGCCGCCGCCCGCGCCGCGGCGCTGCCGGCGAGCGCCGCCGTCGTCGTCGACACCGCCAGCGCGCCGGCCGCCGCCACTTCCACCTCCACCGCCATCGCGACCACGACCGCCCCCGATGCCGCCGCCTCCCGGCCTGCCGTGATCAGCAAGGCCGAGGCCGCCCGGCGCCGCAAGGCGGCGGCGATGGCCAGCGTGACCGGGGGCGTACCGATCACGGCGGTGCTGCCGGAAGGCGTCGTGCAACTGGCCATCAGCCCCTGGGGCCAGGTGGAGGTGGACGGCAAGCCCATGGGCATTTCTCCCCCGCTGACGCGCTTGACGCTGAACTCCGGCAACCACACCATCACGGTGCGCAACACCGACTTCCCCGCCTATACGCAGACGGTTACCGTCGATGGCGAAAGTCCGGTTACGCTGCGCCACCGTTTCGGTCCCTGACATCCATGCGCCCGCCCATGCCGACCCGTTCCGTCCTTGTCCGCTCGATCCACGCGTTCGCCGCCCTCGCCGCCTTTGCCGCGCTCAGCGCGTGCGAGACGCCGCAGCAGCAGTCGCCGCTCGGCCTGACCGACCTGACCGAGCGCCCGGCCGAGCGCGCGCTGATGGGCGCCATGCGCGCCTACGACGACGCCGACTACCCCGCCGTCGAACGCCAGGCCAACGAGGCGATGAAGCTGGGCCTGCGCAGCCCGCGCGACGTGGCCACGGCGCACAAGCTGCGCGCGTTCGTCTACTGCACCAGCAACCGCCTGGCCGCCTGCGAGGCCGAGTTCCGCGCCGCGCGCGCGGCCGACCCGGCCTTCGCGCTGACGCACGCCGAGGCCGGGCACCCGGTCTGGGGGCCGGTCTACCTCAAGTCGAGGAACTGAGCGTCGGCCCACGCCATGTGAAGACGGCCGGCAGGGACCGGCCCGCTGGCGCCGCAGGAGCGTCATCCTGCGCGAAGTCGCGGGATCCACGTCGACGGACCGGGCGGCCATCTGCGCGAGATGAAGGCGCGTCCTGAACGCCGGCTGGATCCTGCGACTGCGCTTCGTTGCACGCAGGATGACGGCGTCGACCATCGGCGGCATCCCGCCCTGCCGGCGGTCGGCCACCCCCATTTCGAACTTCGGCCGTTCAACACGACCGAAGAGGCGCACCGCGTCGGCCCGCCATTTGCTCTGCGGTACGCACCGCTTGCGCGACAGGAGGATCCCGCGGTCGCTTATCATCCCGTGCCCCATGAAATCCGCTGAGTCCCCCGTTCCGGCCGCCCATTTCCACCACCCCGTGCGGGTGTACTGGGAAGACACCGACGCCGGCGGCATCGTGTTCTACGCCAACTACCTGAAGTTCTTCGAGCGCGCCCGCACCGAGTGGCTGCGCGCGCTGGGACACAGCCAGCAGGAGATGGTGGACACGACCGGCTGCATGTTCGTCGTCCAGGACACGCGCGTGCGCTACCTGCGCCCGGCGCGGCTCGACGACCTGCTTGTGGTCACCGTCGACGTCACCGAACGCGGCAAGGCCAGCTTGCGCATCCGGCAGCAGGCCTGGTGCGGCGACCGGCTGCTCACCGAGGGCGAGATCCGCATCGGCTGCGTCGAGCGCGCCACCATGAAACCCACCCGCATCCCCGGCCCCATCCTCGAGGCGATTGAAGAATGAACCAGGATCTGTCCATCATCGAACTGGTGCTGCACGCCAGCATCGTCGTCAAGATCGTCATCGCGGGCCTGCTGCTGATGTCGCTGTTCAGCTGGGGCCTGATCTTCTCGAAGCTCGGCTCGATCGGCCGCATCAAGAAGCGCAACGAGGCGTTCGAGCAGGACTTCTGGTCGGGCAAGAGCCTCACCGACCTGTACAGCCAGGCGTCCAACCAGGCCGAGACGGGCCCGCTCGAACGTCTGTTCTCCAGCGGCATGCGCGAGTTCATGAAGCTGCGCGACAGGCGCCTGGACACCGCGACCCAGCTCGACGGCGCGCGCCGCGCGATGAAGGCCAGCCTGCAGCGCGAGCTCGACGCCATCGAGGGCAACCTCGGCTTCCTCGCCTCGGTCGGCTCGGTGAGCCCGTACGTCGGCCTGTTCGGCACGGTGTGGGGCATCATGAACGCGTTCGTGGGCCTGTCCAACATGACGCAGGTGACGCTGGCCACCGTGGCGCCGGGCATCGCCGAGGCGCTGGTGGCCACCGCGATCGGCCTGTTCTCCGCGATCCCCGCCGTCGTCGCGTACAACCGCTTCGCGCGCGACATCGACCGCATCGCCATCGGCCTCGAGAGCTTCGGCGACGAGTTCTCCAACATCCTGCAGCGCAACGCCGCCGCGCCCCAGGGCGCGCCCGGCGGCGCGCGCTGAGGCGACGGCCATGCCGGGCGTCGTCTCCCGCGGCCGCGGCCGCCGCTCCATCAGCGAGATCAACATGGTGCCGTTCATCGACGTCATGCTGGTGCTGCTGATCATCTTCATGGTCAGCGCGCCTCTGATCACCACCGGCGTCGTCGACCTGCCCTCGATGGGCAAGGCCAAGCAGCGCCCGCCGTCGGTCATCGAGGTGATCGTGGGCACCGACGAGCAGATCAAGATCCGCGTCGACAAGGCCGATCCGCAGCCCACGACGATCAAGGCGCTCGCCGCGCGCGTCGGCGAACTGCAGGGCGGACGCGCCGACGTGCCCGTGATCATCGCGGGCGACAAGTCCGTGCGCTACGAGAGCATCGTCAAGGTGATGGACACGCTGCAGAAAGCGGGGGTCCAGCGCGTGGGCCTGGCCGTCAAGCAGATCGGCTAGCAACGAGCACATGACCGCCAGCGTCTTCGGCCGCCGTCCCGACGATCGTCCGCCCCGCGACGAGGATTGGAGCACCGGCGTCACCATCTCGATCGTCGCGCACGCGACGCTCATCGGCGCGCTCGTGTGGGGGCTGCACTGGCGCAGTTCGACGCAGGCGAGCGAGGCCTCGGCGGAGCTGTGGTCAGCGATTCCCGAGACCGCCGCGCCCGCCCCGGTCGAAACGCCGCCGCCGCCTCCCGCGCCGGCACCGGCGCCCGTGCCGGCGCCGCCGCCCGTCGAAGCACCCAAGCCGCCGGACATCGTCACCGAGCAGGTCAAGGAACAGAAGAAGCCGCCCAAGCCGACGCCCGCGCCGCCACCCCCCAAGCCGGCACCGCCGCCGCCTGCGCCCAAGCCCGCACAGACGCCGGCGCAGGAAAAGGCGGAGCTGAAGAAGCTGCACGACGAGAACGTGAAGCGAATGCTGGCGCAGATGAACGGCACCGCTGCGCCGGATTCGACGGGCACGGGTGCGCGCAACTCGGGGCCATCGGCCGGCTACGCGGGCCGCATCATCGCGCGACTGAAGCCGAACCTGCGGCTGGTCGACAGCATTCCCGGCAATCCGGAGGCGGTCGTCTCGATCCACTGCGCGCCGGATGGCTCCATCATCAGCCGCAAGCTCATCAAGTCCAGCGGCTCGAAGGCGTGGGACGACGCGGTGCTGCGGGCGATCGACATCACCAACGTGCTGCCGCGCGACACCGACGGCCGCATCCCGGATCCGATCGAACTGACCTGGCACCTGCAGGATTGAGCGCGCCGCGCCACCCCCCGCGCGCGCGGCCGCCTACTTCTTCTCGGGCGCCTTGGTCGTGCCGCCGAGCTTCTCGCACGTGCCCTTGGCGACGTACTTCCAGTCATTGGCGTCGTTGTCCACCTTGGCCTGGCCCGCGCACGAATGCGAGCCGTTGGGGGATGCGCAGTCGTTCTGGCCCGCCTTGACGTTGCCGAAGCACTTCTCCTTGGCGGCCGCCTTGTCGCCGGCCTGGGCGTGGACGGCGGCAAGCGCGAGCGCCGAGGCGAGCGTCGAGGTGGCGATGAGGCGCTTGTTCATGGGGGGCTATCCTTTCGTGGGCAGAGCGGGCGCGGGCCCGCGGAATGCTCCGTTTGTACCCCGCGCCGGGGGGCTGTCCAAGCTGTCGAGCGGCGATCGCGCGAAATCCGGCGGGCGCCTCGTCCAGATATCCCCACAACCGACGCGTTGCGGCGTACCGGCCCCGATCGGACAATGATCCGAGCCACGCGCAGCCACCCATGACGCAACCAGGGAGTCCGTGCTTGTCCAGCGATCCGGCCACCCCCGTCTCCGCGCTCGAAGCCCGGCTGCTGGTCGATACATTTCGGGGCATCGACCTCGGGGCCGTCTGGCTGGACGAGGATGCGCGCATCGTGCTCGCCAACGAGCACTTCGCCGGCTGGGTCGGCAGCGAGGCCGCCGCGCTCGCCGGACGGCCGCTGGCGGGGCTCTTCGCCGACTTCAACGGCTCGCGCTGGGCCGAGATCGCCCACGCGGCCGACGGCGACGGCGCGCCGCCGCGTCTGACGCTCGCCGCCCCCGGCGCGCCTGCGCGCGTGCTCGAGGTGCGCGCGCAGCGCGTCGCGCACGACGGCCGTGCGCTGGTCGCGCTGCTGCTGGTGCCGATCCCCGACCGCGTCGAGGCCGAGGCCATCGACAGTCTGCAGCGCGAAGTGCTGGAAGCGATCGCGCTCGGGCGCTCGCTGCGCTCGGTGCTGGACCTGCTGTGCCGACGCGTCGAGTCGCTCGCGCCGGGCGTCGCGTGCTCGGTGCTGCTGGTCGAGAAGAACGGCACGGTCACGCCGATCGCCGGCCCCAGCCTGCCGCCGGCCTATGTCGATGCGCTGCACGGCGAGCCGATCGGCCCGCGCGCGGGCTCGTGCGGCACCGCCGCCTGGCGCCGCGAGGCGGTGGAGGTCACCGACATCGCCACCGACCCGCTCTGGGCCGACTATCGCGCGCTGCTGCCGCTGCTGGACATGGCGGCATGCTGGTCGACGCCGGTGATTGCCAGCAACGGCGAGGTCGTCGCCACCTTCGCGCTGTACTACCGTCGGCCCGGCGCCGCGCCGCGGTTCGATCGCCGGATGGTCGAGGCCTGCGTGCCGCTGTGCCGCGTGGCGCTGCAGCACGAGGCCAACCGCTCCGAGATCGAGCGGCTGGCCTACTTCGACCCGCTGACGGGCCTGCCCAACCGGCGCCTGTTCAGCGACCGCGCGCGCCAGACGCTGCAGATGGCGGTGCGCGTCCAGGCGCCCGGCGCGCTGCTGCTGTTCGACCTCGACCGCTTCAAGACCACCAACGATTCGCTGGGCCACGGCGCCGGCGACGAGGTGTTGCGCGAGACCGCCAAGCGGCTGCAGGCCGAGATCGGCGACAGCGCAACCGTCGCGCGCCTGGGCGGCGACGAGTTCGTGGCGATGCTGCCGCGCTGCAATCCGGTCGAGGCGATGCACGCCGCAGAGCGGCTGCGCCACGCGCTGGCGGCGCCCCTGCGCATCGCGGGCATGCAGATCGAGGTGTCCTGCAGCATCGGCATCGCGCTGTTCCCGCAGGACGGCAGCGAACTGGAGGGCCTCGTGAAGAACGCCGAGATGGCGATGTACGAGGCCAAGCGCGGCGGCCGCGGCGCGTCGCGCTTCTTCACCAGCATGATGAACGACGTCGTCGCGCAGCGCATGCAGATGGAGAGCGCGCTGCGCCAGGCGCTGTCCGCGCGCGGCCTGGCGCTGCAATACCAGCCCAAGATGCACCTGGACGGCAGCGGCTGCGCGGGCGTCGAGGCGCTGGCGCGCTGGAACGATCCGGTGCTCGGCGACGTTCCCCCCGACCGCTTCATCGCCCTGGCCGAGGAATGCGGCCTGATCGGCGCCATCGACGCCTGGGTGCTGGAGACCGCGTGCGCGCAGCTGGCCGCCTGGCAGCGCGACGGCGTGCCGGTGCCCAGCATCTCGGTCAACGTCTCGCCGCTGCGCTTCCATTCCGACGACGTGCCGGCCCACGTCAAGCGCCTGCTGCAGTTGCACGGGCTCAAGCCCGGCGCGCTGATGCTGGAGGTGACCGAGCGCGTCATGCTCGGCGACGACGAGCGCACGCGCGTCGACCTGCGCACGCTCAACGAGATGGGCGTGCGCCTGTCGGTGGACGACTTCGGTACCGGCTACTCCAGCCTGGGCTATCTCAAGCGGCTGCCGGTCAGCGAGCTGAAGCTGGACAAGAGCTTCGTGAGCGACCTCGAGTGCGAGGCCAGCGACCGCGCGCTCGCCGATGCGGTGATCGGCATCGGCCAGGCCCTCGGGCTCGAGGTGGTGGCCGAGGGCGTGGAGACGCCCGGCCAGCGCGAGTTCCTGGCACGCGCCGGCTGCCGCATCGCCCAGGGCTTCCTGTGGACGCGTGCCCTGCCCGCCGACGAGCTGGTCGCCTGGCTGGAGCGCGAACGCGGCGGCTGGTCGTCGCGACGCTTCACGGCCATCACCGGCGGCGGCGGCACGCGCGGGCTGGGCCGCCCCGGCTGAGCGGGGGCGGCCGCCGAGTCGGCGATACTCCCGCTGCGCCGCCGCCCGGCGCGCCCGTGCCGCCCCCATGTCCAACGACTTCTCCGCCCAGCTCCAGACGCTCCAGCCGCAGTTGCTGCGCTTCGCGCGCACGCAGCTGCGCAACGAGGCCTGGGCCGAGGACGCCGTCTCCGAGACCGTGCTGGCCGCGCTCGAGAAGCCGCAGTCCTTTTCCGGACTGTCACAGCTCAAGACCTGGCTGGTGGGCATCCTCAAGCACAAGGTGATCGACCAGCTGCGCCGCCACAAGCGCGAGGCCACGGTGCTGACCAGCGACGACAGCGAGGATCTGGACGACCTGCTGTTCGCGCCCGACGGCCATTGGCGCGAGATGCCCGCCGACTGGGGCAACCCCGACGACGTGCTGCGCCAGCGCCAGTTCGCCGA
>Ga0209258_100712_pt1 | contig 22276 bp, 27 predicted proteins | sample Araplaol_mTSA_r2_FD_184281 | JGI IMG/M metagenome (GOLD analysis project Ga0209258, IMG submission 184281) | Arabidopsis root microbial communities from North Carolina, USA - plate scrape CL_Col_mTSA_r2 (SPAdes) (version 2) | ecosystem: Host-associated > Plants > Roots > Endosphere | place: USA...
GAGAATTTGCTGCTCAACGACGATGCGGCAACACGCGCGTTGGTGGCCGACATGGCGCGCAACGGGCAGATCCACTACCTCGCCATCGCCAACCGCGAAGGCAACGTGGTGGCGAGCACGCAGGCCTCCGACGTCGGCCACGCGCTGCCCGCCGTCGCGGGCGCTCGCTCGCAGACGCTTGGCGATGGCGTGGAACGCTTCCTCGGACGCGTGGCCGAAGATACCCGTGGCAACGCGATGCTGCTGTTCGACGTGCCCATCCGCTACCAGACCAAGACGGTGGGCGAGCTGCGCCTGGGCGTCAGCAACGCACCGCTGCTGGCGGCGCAGCGCACGACGTTCTGGGTCATTGCGGCGGTACTGGTGATCACGCTGCTGGCGTTGGTCGGCGCGGCCTACTGGCTGTTCCGGCAGCCGCTCGCCCTGCTTGGCATGCTGGGCGACGCGATGATGCGCGTGGCACGGGGCGACTACGGCTACCGCATCCGCCTGGTGCGTCGCGATGAACTGGGACGACTCTTCGCGGCCTTCAACCTCATGAACAGCGCATTGCAATCGCGCCAGCCGGCCGAAGCGCCGATGCCGACGCGCCCCACGGCGGAGGATGCATCGCAGCCCACGCTGGTGATGCCACCGCCCGCGGCCAACGACGACGCGCGTTGAGCGTCGTCGCCGCGCGTTCGGTCAGATCTGCTTGAGCCGCTGCTGCAATTCGATGGCGCGTGCGCGATAGACCGCGGCGCGCTCGTAGCCGGGGTCGATCGCCAGCACGTGGTCCCATAGCGCAATGGCCTGGTCCAGCTTCTGGTCGCGATAGAGCACCACCGCACGCTCGTGGTACGACGCCAGCAGCTGGTCGCGCAGTGCCTGGTTGCCGGCGGGCTTGAGGTGCGGATCAAGCGTCAGTGCCTCATCCAGTCGCGCCAACGCCTGATCCTTCTGGCCCTGCTTGAGCAGGGCCGAGCTCTCGGCCTGCAGGCGCTGCGCCTTGGTGGAAGACGATTCAGCCGTGACCACCGTCTCCGCTGTCGCGGTCGCAGGCGCAGGCGTGCTCGTCGTGGCCACGTTCGCGCTGCGCGCACTGGAGCCTGTCTTGGCCGTCGCTTCGGCCGGCAGGTTCACCCGCACGCCCGCTTGCGGCAGGCGCAGCGTATCGCCGGCATGCAACACCGAGGGATTGGTCGACCCGTTGTAGCGGGCGAGTATCAGGAACAGGTTGGAGTCGCCCAGGTGACGGGCCGCCAGCGTGCTGTAGGAATCGCCGGCTTGCGCCACGTAGGCGCGCGATTTGCTGCCCAGCGCCACTTTCGGATCTGTCGTCAGCTGCCGCAGCGCGGTATGCGCGGCGCGATCGTTCGGGTATTTCGCCAGGTACTGGCGCAGCCGCTGCTCGCCTTCGGCATACCGGCCCTTCATCAGATAGGTGCTGACGATGGTATTGAGCGGCAACGGCTCGGCGGTGTCCGATGCAGCACTTGCCGAAGCCGCCGACGAGTTCGTGCCCGAGCCGCTGAAAGAATCGCTTACCTTGGACTTGAGCGCCCCCATCTGGGCACAACCCGCCGCCGCGCCCAGCGCCATCAGCAACAGCGCCAGGCGCACGGTCCGCACGCAAGCCGTGAGCGAAAAATGAAACGAAGGGTTCAAGAGGATGCCTCGTTGTAGCCAGTGACTGCACGCCGTTCACCGGTGGCACCGCGGCGCAAGGCCGAACGCAACCGGTCGCCATAGCGCCGTATCCAGCCTTGGCGGGCCGGGCGGGCAAAAATCAGCGCGACATTATCGCCATCCTGGCCGCCGCGTTCGACTGCGAGGGCAAGTGCCTCGCGCAATGCCGCGTCCTGATCGCGGCGCCGTGAAAGACGTCCCAGCTCATCGGTGGAAAGCTGTTCCCACACGCCATCGCTGCAGAGGACGAAACTCTGCCCGGCGCGAAGCACGGCGCAGCCGTGCTCGACCACCGGCGCATCGGCGCCGCCCAGTCCGCGCAGCAGCTTGTGCTGATCGGGATGCGTCGCGAGTTCGCGCTCGCTGATTTCGCCGCGCAGCAGGCGCAGCTGGGCGAGGCTGTGATCTTCGGTGCGGCCGAGCAAACGCGCACCCTGGAAGCGGTAAAGACGGCTATCGCCGACATGGGCCCACGACACACGATCGCCCTGCACCAGCAGCGCCACCACCGTGGAGTGCGGCTCTCCGCCCTGCAGGCCAACCCGTCGGCGATGCAGCTCGGCGTGCGCCTCCTGACAGAGCGATTCCAGGAACAGCGGCCCCGGCAGCTCACGCCACACGCCTTCGCTCCACAGCCGTCGCGCGGCCTCGATCACGCCAGCCGACGCCAGCTCACCCGCGCCATCGCCACCCATGCCGTCGGCCAGCACAAGCAGGAAGGTTTCCTCCTGCGCGTCATGAAGGCACAGCACCTCGTCCTGCTGGGCGTCGCGCCCTCCGCGCGCACGTCCTGCGACGACCCGCGGGATCGCCTGAAAGTCGACAGCCAGGTCCATCGCCCTCCCCCCTACGTCCCGCGCCTCACCCCAGGGTCCACACCTTAGGGCACTTGGGCCGATCATAATTTGCGCCCGATCCCGATGCGCGGGTCGCGTCGCACCGGGGCCTGGAGTCCCCTGCTGCCGGCGCGGCTGTCTCCCGAAGGGCCGGGTGAATCGAGCCAGTCACGGCCTCGGACAGAAAAAGGTTCTGCCGCGCGATCCGTTTCCCGCCGCCGATACGTCCTTGGTGTACATCCCTCCAAAGGAATCACGCCATGGCTTCCCCGTCCGTCACCCTCATCAATGTCCTCAAGCTCGAATCCGGCGGCGTCGATGAACTTGTCGCGCTGCTCAAGCACAACGTCGAAAACGTGGTCTGCCGCCTGCAAGGATGGAAAGGCACGCGCCTGATCGCGGGGGCGGATGGCAACAGCGTGGTGATCCATTCCGAATGGGAGACGCTGGCCGCGGTGGAAGCCATGCGGGGCGATCCACGCATGCAGGCGTACTTTCCGCAGATCCGTGCGTTGGCGAGCATCGAATCGGTCGCCGGCGAAGAAGTCTTCGGCCAACATCCGTAACACTGCCATCATGCCGGCACGAACAGATCGACCGATGTCGGCTGCGACCCCACCCCATCCGCGAACACCGGCATGGCGCCATGACCGGCGCCATCCTCACGAGGTCAAAGGCATGAACGACGAGCAGTTCGAGGATCGCCTGCGCGAACTCAGGCCACGGCTGCACCGCTATTGCGCGCGCATGATCGGTTCGGCCGTGGATGGCGAGGATGCCGTGCAGGACGCGCTGCTCAAGGCCTTGCGGGCGCGCGCCGAGGGCGTGGTCGTCGACGACCTGGAGGCCTGGCTGCTCCGCATCGCGCACAACACGAGTCTCGATCTGTTACGCCGCAACGCCCGGCACAAGGTCGTGCCGATCACCGAGGACGTGGAAGACACCACGGCGCCGGATCCGCACATCGTCGAAGTGAGCTTTCATGTGTTCCTTCGCCTTCCCGAGCTGCAGCGCTGCGCGGTCATTCTCAAGGATGTCCTTGGGCATTCGGTCGAAGAGATCGCGTCGATCGCGACCTGCACGTTGCCAGCCGCCAAGTCGGCTCTTCAACGCGGACGCGCAGCGCTTCGTCAATGGGCGCAGACGCCCGACGAGACCCGCGTGCCACTCATGGCCGACGCGGATCGCCAGAAGGTCGGCACTTACGTTCGCTTGTTCCAGGCTGGCGACTTCGATGCCATCCGCGCCATGCTCGCCGACGATGTGAAGCTGGATCTGGTGAACCGGCTGAAGCTCGAAGGTCGCGAGGACGTCGATCGCTACTTCACCCGCTACGCGGAAGAGACCCGGTGGCGCTTCGCATTCGGTGCCGTCGAGGGCCGCGCGGCCATGCTGGTTTTCGATCAGACCAGCGCTTCGCAAAAACCTGCCTATTTCGTCCTGATCGAATGGCGTGACGCTCGGATCGCCTCCATACGCGACTTCCTGTTCACGCCGTACGCGATCGAGGCCGCGGATTGGGTGCTGCTGGCCTGACGGCGGACGGCGACCCGCCTGCTGCCATTATCGAGACCCGCGCGGAATGGCGAAGGCGCGCCGGCCGTGCGGACGTCAGCGAGACGACATCTTCGCTGTGTCAGCGCACCTCGATACGCCGGCACGCCGAGCGGGGCGCCTGGTTTGGATGTATGGTGGACGGACCGCCCGCGAAATTCATAGGCATCCGCATGAACGACGCACCAAAACCGCTGTCCGCCGCCACCATCCATTCGGTGTACTCAGGCAAGACCATTTCCGCGGTGGTCGACGAGACCAAGGACTTCCAATCGACCAAGCGCTTTGCACGCGACCCTGCGCACTCAGGGCAGTCGCCGCAGCAGCCCAAGAACGAAAAAGGTCCGTTCCGCCGCGGTTAGCGCATCACCGACGCATCGCCTCCGCTCTTCCGTCGTCGCAATGAAGTCCCCGCGGCCGGGCGGCTTTCGCGCCATGGCACGTGCAGCTGTAGAGATCGACAGTCACCTTCGCGGCTCATCCTGCGATGCACACGTTCAGGTCATCGCCACTGTTGCAATGCCTGCCTCATGCAACGCCCTGTGCACGGCGGTGAGCACTTCGCTCTGCAAATGCGGTGAAGTGTCCGGTGCCGACGCGCCATGCACCGACAGCACGACGCCATTGTTCGAGAAACCGACCACGTCCACCGAGGGCTGCGCATCCTTCGGCAGATCAGTGCGTTCGCGCAGCACGGCCTGGATCTGCGACGTGATGTGTTCCAGGTCCGCGCCGAAGGGCACCGCGAAGCGCCAGTCAAAGGGATGCATGCCGCTCAGGCTGGCGTTGTAGATCGGATTGCCGCCCACGCTTCCGTTGGGGATGACGACCTCCCTATTGTCGGTGGTCCTCAAGTGCGTATGCATGAGATTGACCGATTCCACCGTGCCGTCGATGCCATTGATCGTAACGGTGTCGCCCACGCGAAACGGTCGGAAGATCACCAGGATCACGCCCCACGCGATATGCGACAGCGAGGAATTCAGCGCCAGGCCGATCGCCAACCCCGCGGCGCCCACCGCCGCCAGCAATGACGTGGATGGAATGCCGATCACTTCCAGCGCTTCGATGGCGACCAGGATCAACGCTGCGGTGAAGGTGACGTTGCGCAGGAAGCCCGCAAGAATGGGATCGGCATGGCCGCGCCGCAACGCCCGAGCCGAGAGCCGGCCTAGCCATCGCGCGATCAACCAGCCCACCAGGGCAACCGCGAGCGCGGCGGTCAAACGGATGGCCCATGTCGTGAGCGTCGCGGGCGACAGGCCCGTCATTCTCCAGAATTCATGCATGCGTGCTGCGCGCGGGCAAAGGGAAACCCAGTAGTAATCGCCGTTGCGTCAAGGCGCGCTCATCTGATCGTGGGTGTTTTGTCACGGCGGAGACGGCAATTCATGGAAGGCAAAGCGTCGCGACGAGGCTGCGCACGACTTCGCCGCCAGCAACGCAACGCGCCGAAGGGAGCTTGTCTGGATCCAGGTCAATGGAGCGACCTCGTGCCATTCGTATGCTCGGTCCTTTCCTGCAGATCGATGGGGATCTCCATGCTCAAGGTGCCTGGCCGGCGGCGGCGACTACCGCACGCCGTGGATGTCAGACTGACGGTTTCGCGAGTCGCCGACGGCGCTGTCGAAGTGACCATTACCGGCCTGGGACAAGCCAAGGCGCAGCGCAAGCGCACGACGGTGGCACAACGCGCAGAATCCACCGCGTTACGTCTGCCGAAGGCCGCGCGGAAGAACAAGCCCTGAGAGATGATGCGCCCTGGCGCAGCCGCCTCATGCGGTATCGCCGTCACCACCGTATCGCTCTTTGGGCAAAGCATCCATTTTGGGATCGAAGCCAATGCATCGCATCAAGGCATACATGGCGGGACCCGACGTGTTTCTTCAGAACGCGCAGGAGAAAGCCGACGAAATGCGCGCGCTCTGCAAACCGTATGGCGTCGACCCTCTCATTCCCGCGGACAACGACCATCCGGACGAGGCATCATCGGCGCTGTCCGAGGAAGCCTTGTCATTGCAGATCTTCAGGAAGAATGTCGCCCTGATCGATCGCGCCGAGCTGGTCTTCGCCAACCTCGAGCCATTCCGAGGCCCATCGGCCGATGTCGGCACGGTATGGGAGATCGGCTATGCGTTCTCGCAAGGGAAAAAGATCTTCGCCTATTCTTCCGCGCTCTCGCAGTACCTGACTCGTGTAAGCCCAAAGACGAGCGCCCAGGGCGAGAGCTGGATAGACCAGGAAGGCATGATCGTCGAGAACTTCGGCCTGTTCGACAACCTGATGATCCATCACTCGCTCAGCGGGCTCTATCCCGACCTGCCGTCCTTGCTGTCGTCCAAAGAGGTTCAGGCTTGCCTGGAACGCTACCGGAATTAGCCGTGCACGGCGTCGCGACACCGGTACGTCAGAGGCGGCATGGCAACCTTCGCGCAGGGGCACCGCTGGCCCGGACAAGCCAGCGAGGCCTTCACAGGCCTGCCCCCGCCTGATCGACCACACACCAATCCGGCAACGGCGGATCATCTCCGTAGGGTTCGTCTGCGGAAGGCACGTCGCCTGCCGGACGATTCGCAAGCCATTGCACCACCGCCTCGATCTGCGCCTCACTCATGCGATTGGCCACGACACCCATGCAGTAGGGTCGATCCGCTGCCCGTGCATGTGAACGCCACTGGGCGAATTGCGCGGCAAGGTATCTGGATGACAGGTCCGTCAGCCCGGGAATCAGCGGCTCCCGCCCGGCGAGCCGCCTGCCATGGCAGCTCGCGCAGGGTGGCACGCCGCGCCCCGGATCACCCTTGAATACCACCTGCGCACCTCGCTGCGTGAGGGCGCTCGTGGTCATCGATGCCTTGGGGTTGTCGCTGCCTGCCGACTGGCTTGAAAAGTACGCGGCGATCTCTTTCGCATACGCCGGAGTCAGCGACTGGGTGATGTACTGCATGGACTCGTCCTTCCGCTGCCCGCTCTGGAAGTACGCGAGCTGCAGCGCCAGATAAGCCGCGGGCTGCCCTGCGATGCGCGGTGCCGCGCCGCTGTCGGCGGAACCCGTCCCGCGAACGCCGTGGCAGGAGGTACAGGCGATGGCACGTTGTTCGATGGTGTCCGGCACACCAGCACCATCCACCGGCGACGATGCAGCGGCGTTTGCCAGTGAGCAGGACACGCAGAAGGCCAGCGCGACTATCCACCGGAACCGGCGCAGCCACGCGCTCCGGCGAAGCGATGAGTGATTCATGAGATGACGAAGCGTCGGTTGCGGCTTGGACAGGACGGCGAGCGAACGCGTGCATTGGCCTGCGGGCCGTCGGGAAAGAGAAAGGAGGCCGGTGAAGACACCGGCCTCCTTCGATCCAACACACGTCATGCCTGGGAGCGCGTGGCCTGCGGCGCGATCACGCTCGCCGGTGCCGTTGCTCTGGTACGAGCCAGCAGTTTCCAGGCGAAGGCCGCGAGATAGGCGATGCCCAGGGCGAACACCACGTCGCCTGGCACGCGCAGCCACACCATCCACTGCATGAAGGCCGAATGGACCACGTCGGGTGAACGCGCATACCACAGGCCATACTCGACGCTGGTCCATGCCTGGTAGATGCCCGACGGCACCAGCGAGATGAAGACCATCATGGCGAGGCCGATGTTGAGCAGCCAGAACATCGACTTCAGCAGCGAGTCCGACCAGTTGGCGCGTGGCGCCAGGCCGCGCAGACAGAACAGCATCAGGCCGATGCCGAGCATGCCGTACACACCGAACAGCGCCGCATGTCCATGAGCCGGTGTCAGGTTGAGGCCCTGCACGTAGTACAGCGAGATCGGCGGATTGATGGCGAAGCCGAGCAGGCCCGCACCAACCGTGTTCCAGAAGCCCACGGCGATGAAGCAGAGGATGATCCACTTGTAGTTGGCCACCCAGGGTGCCGCCTTGCTGCGCTGGTAGTTGCGGTAGCCCTCGAAGCCGATCATTGCCAGCGGCACCACTTCCAGTGCGGAGAACATCGCGCCCACCGCAATGACCGAGGTCGGCGTGCCGGTGAAGTACAGGTGATGCAGCGTGCCGAGGATGCCGCCGAACAGGAACACGATGGTTTCCAGCACGATGGCTGCATTGGCGGTCGAGGCACGGATCAGACCAAGGCGCGAGAAGATGAGCGCGATGACGGCCGTGGCAAACACTTCGAAGAAGCCTTCCACCCACAGGTGCACCAGCCACCAGCGCCAGTACTCGATCATCGAATAGTGCGTGTGCTGTCCCCACGCCAGCGAGCTGGCGTAGAACAGGCCGATGCAGGTGGCGGCGATGAACACCATGGCGATCAGGCCGCGGCTTTCCGACGGGCGCATCAGCGCGGGCCACAGTGCCCGGCCCATCAGCAGCAGCCAGAACATCAGGCCGACGAACAGCAGGATCTGCCAGATGCGGCCCATGCTGGTGTATTCGAGTCCCTGGTTGCCGATCCAGAAGCCGTAATCGAAGCCGAGCTTCTGCATCGTGCCAAGCCAACCGCACACCAGCGAGCCCGCGACGACGACAACCAGTGCCACCAGCAACGCATTGACGCCCAGCTTCTGGTATTTCGGTTCCTTGCCCGACAGCGCCGGGCCGATGTACAGGCCGGTGGCGAGCCATGCGGTGGCGATCCACAACACCGCGAGCTGCGTGTGTATCGTGCGGCTGGCGACGAAGGGCAGCACGGTGGCGAGCGGTATGCCGAAGAAGCTGGTGCCTTCGACCGAATAGTGCGCCGTGATGACGCCCATGATCACTTGCAAGGCCATCAGCGCGATCACCACGTAGAAATACTTCATCGTGGCGCGCATTGACGGCGTGGGGGCGAGGTTGAACAGCGGATCGGCCTTGGGTGCGACCGGATCGGCTTCCTCGTGATTGGCGGCGTGGAACCACACCATGCCGGCGATGGCGGCGATCAGGCCGATGAAGCTGGCGATCGACCACATGCCATTCGCCGCCGTGGGCACGTTGTCGATGAGTGGCTCGTGGGGCCAGTTGCTGGTGTACGACAGATGCGTCTCGCCGGGACGATCCGTGGCGGCTGCCCAGGACGACCAGAAGAAGAACGCCGGCAAGGCGTTGAGGTCCTGTGCATCCGGCAGCGAGCCCGGCATCATCGCGTACTGTTCGCGCAACTTGTCCAGCGCGGGATCGGTGCCGAACAGCGACGTGTAGTGCCCGGCGACCTGTTGGATCACGGCGGCACGATCGGCGTCGATAGTGAGCGTGCCGGTGGCAGCGTCGTACGTATTGCCGCGCAAGGTGGACTTCATCAGCGCATTGGCCGACCCCTGCTCGGCGGCGTCGAGCTTGTCGTAAGGACGGCCGTAGTGCGACTGCGCCATGAGCTCGCGATAGCCCAGCACCTCGCGATGCAGCCAGTCGGCCGACCAGTCGGGCGCGACGTAGCTGCCGTGGCCCCACACGGTGCCCAGCTGCTGGCCACCCGCCTGCAGCCACGCTTCCTGGCCACGCTGGATCTGTTCGCCCGTGAAGATCACCCGTCCATCGGTGGTGACCACCTGCTTCGGGATCGGTGGAGCGGCCAGGTAGATCTCGTGCCCCAGCCACCCTAAGACAGCGAAGGACGCGAGAAACATGATGGCCAGCCAGCGCCATAGTCTCCGTGTTGATTGCATCAGTGTGCTCCCGGTAGGCGGGGCGCATGGCTCCGCATGAAAAGGCGATCGCAAGTGACTTGGCGCGAAACATACATCTGATATGCATGTTTCTCCTTGAGCTGCGTCAATGCGTCCCGGGAGTCGACGGAAGCCGAAGTGGTCGGGGGAGTCAGGCGATATGAAGCAGGCTGGCGAGCGGTTTTGGCTTCACGAGCAGGTCGGCGAGGGTGTACCGATCGAGTGTCGCGTACATGGCTTCCATGGCTTCGGCCAGGACGCCCTTGAGCCGGCAGGAAGGCGTGATGCGGCAGTTGCGATTGCCGGGTTCAAAGCACTCCACCAGCGGGGTCGAGCTTTCGCTGGCCCGTACGATCTCGCCGATGCTGATGTCGGCAGCCTTGTGGGCGAGCCGCATGCCGCCGCCCTTCCCTCGTACGGTTTCGATGTAGCCCTGGCGCGCCAGCCAGTGCACGACCTTCATCAGGTGGTTGTCCGATACGCCATAGGCCGCGGCGATGTCCGCACGCGTGGCCAGTTCATCGGTATGCACGCCGAGGTACATCAGGGTGCGCAGGCAATAGTCCGTGAACGTATTCAGGCGCATGGCGTCGCTGCAAATATGTATACACAATGCATCATAGTCCACGTGCCATGCGCATGCCATCGGCCGGCCAGTGACGTGAACGTGGCCGATTATCGGCTTCGACGGCGGTGATGCAGGCGCGGCCGGGCCTCATCGTGGCGTTTCGGTGGAACCCTCATCGGGCGAATGCAGCAGAAACTCCACGGTCAGGCCGGGCGCCGCTTCGACAAAGAGCTGCACGTCATCGGAAGCGGGCACGCGCGCGATGCCACAGCGCAATCCACTGGCTTCGACGCGCGCCCTGAGTGCATGCCAGGCGTTCTTGCCGTTCATCCTGAAAGCAAAGTGATCGATGCGCGGAACGCTTCGAGCCGGCGATGCCTGCCCGGAAGCGGCGACGAGATGCACCGCCTTCTGGCTGTCGTCGTAAAGCCAGTGGCCGTCGACACCCAACGGAGGACGCGCACCCTCGCGCAGTTCGACAACGTCCACGAAGAAGCGACGAGCCCGCTCGAGATCATGCGTGACGATGGTGACGTGATCGAGCTTCATCGCGATGGCCGCATCGATCAGGCGATGGCGCCACCGCCGTCGACCAGCACGGTCGAACCGGTGGCATAGCGCGTGGTGGCCAGGTACAGCGCCGCATTGGCAACGTCTTCAGGCTGACCCACCCGGCCGGCGGGGAGGCGCGCCGCCGCGCCCTCGTACATCGCCTCTCGCGCCTCGTCTTCCAGCTTCGACCAGAGCGGTGTGGCAATCAAACCGGGCGACACCGTGTTCACGCGCACCGGCGACAGCTCGAGTGCGAGCCCTCTCGCCAGCGCTTCGAGTGCTGCATTGATGGCGCCCTGCAACACCGATCTCTTGCTGGGACGAACGCTGAGAAAGCCGCTCACGAACGTGAGCGAACCGCCTCCTTGATGCGTACGGCGCGGGCTACCCGATAGGCGCCCCAGAACTTGCTGTTCATCGCGGCGTAGGCGTCTTCCCGTTCAAGTCCACGCACCGGACCCGTAGGCGTCTGGGCGGCGGAAATGACGACGTGGTCGAACGCGGGCGCACCCGCGAAAAATGCGTCGACGGCGTCATCGCTGGTGATGTCCAACACGGCCGTTCTTACTCCCGTGCCCATCGTCGCGGCGGCCTCTTCCAACTTTTTCGGGTTGCGCGAGGCGATCGTCACGTCGGCGCCAAGCGCGGCAAATGCCCTGGCGGTGGCGGCGCCGATGCCAGAGCTGCCGCCAACGATCAATATGGATTGGTTTGCAAGCGATGTCATGGTGGATGCTCGATGGGTGACGGGCACACGCAATCGCGCGGCCTCAGATGGTTTCGCCTTCGCGCAGCGTCTGCGGGCTCTTCCGTGCGAAGCTCGCGATCTCGTCCTTGCGCATGAACGCAACGCCCGGCCTGGCCTTGACGTAGCGAATGAATTCGTCCCACACGTTGACCATCTGCGGCGATCCACTGATGCGATCGTGCGCGCTGATGGACATCATGCGGCGGCGCGTGCCGGCCTCGCGGTAAAGCTCGTCGAAATCGCGCTTGATCTGCCCGAGGAACTGATCCGGCGAGTAGTTGCGTCCTTCGATCAACAGGATGTCGTTGTTGCGCAAGGTGTACGGCACCACCACGAAATCCTTGCCGTTGACCTGCTCGACGAAGGGCTCGTCGCGGCTCAGGTCGTCGATGTGATAGAGGAAGCCGAGCTCCTGCAGCAACGACAGCGTGTGGGGGCCGCGACGCAGCCAGTTGGCGTTGTAGCCCGTGGGTCGCTGGCCGGTGACTTCTTCCACCATGCGCACGCCTTCGGCGATGAACTGCTTTTCTTCCTCGCGCGTCATCGCGTACTGCGAACGCCATTGCGGACCATGCGCCGCCGCCTCATGGCCCCGCGCCACGATTTCCCGCGCGAGTTCCGGATGGCGTTTCGCTGCCTCGCCGATCATGTGGGAGGTGACCTTCACGCCATGGCGATCCCACAGATCCAGCATGCGCGGAATGCCTTCGCGGTAGCCGTACGCAAACCAGGTATTGGTGGCCGGATCGGAAGGCACGCTCGCGGGAAAGTCCACCTTGGGAAACGGACTGTCGGTGCCCTTGGGTGGTTGGCCGCCCGCTTCGAATTGCATGGAAATGGAGATTGCCAGTCGGGTGTCACCTGGCCAGAAGCTTCCCTCCGCCGCAGGCGTTGCTCTCGGCATGCGCGCGGCCACCGCCGTTTTCGCCTGTGAAGTGAGGGCCATCGCAGCCATGCCGCCTGCGGCTGCGCCGGCCTGCACGAGAAACTTGCGTCGGCTGCTGTGCACGTCCGTCGATGCGCCAGTGTTTTCAGTGCTCATGACCGTCTCCCTCACTTCACCAGGCCGGCTTGCTGCAGGAAAGTCAGGTTGTCTTCCAGATGCCAGTCTTCGGCGATGCGCCCGTTGGCCACGCGATAGATGTCGGTCGCGATGAAGTCGATCGGCTGGCCCTGGCCTTTGATGCCGTTGAACGTGCCGGTGAAGTGACCCGTGAAGTGCAGATGCGTCACCACACGGTCACCGGCCACGATCATCTGCGTCACTTCGCTGCGAAGATCGGGCACAGCCGTGCGGAATACCCTCGACGCCCTCAGTACGCCCTCGACGCCCTGCGGCCGGCCATGCGGCAAGGTGTTGTCGAAGAACGTCGGCGCCAGCGCAGCGCGCGCCATGGCTTCGTCGCCTGTATTCCAGAACGTGTCGTAGCGGCGGGCGGCGAGGATCTCTTCGTCCAGCGTCTGCCGCGGCAGGCTGTGGTCCGCCACCAACACCTGCGGCTGCACCAGGGTTTCGGTGCCTGCAAAAGCGGGCGTAGTGGCGCCGAGTGCCAACAGCAGCACGGCAGACCAGCGGAACAGGGGACGGGTCGGGCTTTCGGCGGCGGCGTTCATGGGTGCTTCCTCTTGAGGGTCCGATACCGACCGCTTGGCCGGCTTGGGAAGCATGATCACTTGCCAGAATGACGCGAAATACCCTCAAATGGCGGAAGCATCCTTTCCTTTTACTCCACAATAAGCCCATGATCGATAACCTGCCCGGTCTTCGAACCTTTGCGAACGTGGTGGCCGCCGGCAGCCTGTCGGCCGCGGCGCGCGAGATGGACCTGTCGCTGACCGTGGTCAGCAAGCGCCTGGCCCAGCTGGAAAAGGAACTGGGCATACGCCTGCTCCAGCGCACGACGCGCCGGCAGGTGCTCACGGAGGAAGGCGAGGTCTTTCATGCCGAAGTGCTACGGATCATCGCCGCGGTCGAACAGGCCGAGGCCGTGGTGTCCGGACGCGTAGGCACGATCAGCGGCACGATCCGGTTGACCGCTCCCGGCGAACTCGGCCGCCAATGGATCGCGCCGGCCGTGGCTGCATTCCAGCGATTGCACCCGCGAGTGACGGTGCAGCTGTTGATGACCGACGCAGTGGTCGACCTGCTCGATGCCGGCGTGGATCTCGCCATCCGTTTCGGCAGCCTGGAGGATTCATCGCTGGTGGCGCGTCCGCTCGCGCCGAATTTCCGCGTGCTCTGCGCGTCCGCGGCTTACTTGAAGCAATTCGGCGTGCCGACGCACCCTGCCGAACTGGTCCACCACCAATGCATCCTGATCGGCGACCAGCGGCGCGCGGTTTGGCGGTTCGATGGCGAGGAACCGCTCTCCGTGCAGGTCACCGCCGCCTTCAGCACGAACGATGGCGGCGCCGCGCACGCGCTTGCCCTGGAGGGCGCCGGCATCGCGCGCAAATCGATCTGGGACGTCGGCGACGATCTCGCGCAGGGACGGCTGACGCGTGTGCTTCCGGACTTCGCCATCTCGGCCGCGCCGCTTCATGCGCTTTATCCCAGCCATCGCCACCTGCCGCCGCGCGTTCGCGCGCTGGTGGATTTCCTGAGCGAACGCCTTGGCAAGGCGTGGCGATGGGGAACGTAAGCGATCGCCCGCGAACCCGCGGTGGCCGACACCACCAGCACGCGGGAACGAGCCAGCCGGGCACAAAAAAAGGGCGCCATGCGCCCCCACCTCACTGTATACAACACCGGGGTACTTGCCGAAAGGCCCCACCCCTGCGCCAGCATCGCCGGCCTGTCGCCATGACAGGTCTCGGAGTGAACCATGGCTGATGCACCCACGTACTATCACGGCACCAAGGCCGACCTGCGCGTCGGCGACCTGATCGCACCGGGTTATGCCTCCAATTACGGCAAGCGGAAGCGGGCGGCGTTTGTCTACCTCAGCGCCACGCTGGACGCGGCCACCTGGGGCGCTGAACTCGCCGCAGGTACGGCGCGCGGCAGGATCTACATCGTGGAACCCACCGGCCCCATCGAAGACGATCCCAACCTCACCGACAAGAAGTTTCCAGGAAACCCCACCTTGTCCTATCGATCGCGCGAACCGCTCCGCATCGTGGGCGAGGTGATGGCGTGGATCGGACACCCGGCGGAGCGGCTGAAGGAGATGCGTGATCGTGTGGAAGAACTGAGACAGCAAGGCGTCGAGGCCATCGAGTAAGCACCAGCGTCTGGCCGTCCGAACGCTTTGACCCTTATGTCGATGCAGCGCGCATGGGCGGCGTTACGGGTGCTTCTCGACGTGGGCCGCCAGGTTGGCCAGGCTCGATCGCATGCCGGTTTCGTGATCGGCCTGGCTGATGCCGGCGGGCACGTGCTCGGCAAGCGTCGTCACCCGCGTGCCCGTCGACGTCGCCTGCAGCTCCCATGTCATGGTCATGCTGCCCGAGAAGGCGACATCGTCCGAATCGAACTCCACGATCATGACGATGCGCCGGTGGGGCAACCATTCGGCGAACCGGCCCTTCACGACATCGGTATGTTCCGACGACTTGCCCTTGGCGCTGTCGAAGGTGAGCGTCAGGCGGAAGCGGCCACCCGCATGCGGTTCGAATACGTCAAAAACACCCGTGGCTCCCGTTGGCGGCAGCCAGCTCGACATGGCGTCGCGGCTGAGAAAGGCGCGGTACACCGCCTTGGGTGTCGCATGGACATCGTGGAAGGCGGAATGCGTTCGATCGCCAGCCATCGTCGCTCCTGTGTCAGCCCGGCGCCTGCGCGGAGAGCGATGGTATGCCATGCGGCAAGCCAGGTGGCAAACGCGTGCTAGGGCTCCGGCATGGCGACGTCGATGGCCTCGCCCAAGGCGCGGGCAAAGGACTCGAAGACTTCCATGGTGGCCTTGTCGATGATCCTTGGCTCCGGGTCCACGGCGCACAGCGTGCCGAAGAAGCGGCCGCTCGCGCGGTAGATCGGCACGGACAGGTAGCTTTCGAAGCCATACAACGCGGGCGTCGGGTGCTTCGAGAACAATGGATGCGTGCTGGCGTGGTCGAACATCACGGTACGGCCGTGTTCGCGGATCTCGTTGCAGATGGTGGTTTCCAGCACCAGGTCCTGGCCGGCGCGCAGGCCGAAGTTGATCGTGTCGTGCACCGCACACGCCGTCCAACGGGTTTCGGAAACCCGAGCCACCGTGGCAAAACGCATGCCCGTCTCGCGGGTGACGGCTTCGAGGATCGAGGCGACGATCGGCAATCGGGCGACGAGATCGACATCGCGTGCGGCTGCATCGTTCTCGGCGGTGACCGACGTCGACACGTCCTTTCGGCGAGTGCGCTCCAGCACGCGGCGCTGCAGGCTGATGCGCGACACGCGGTGCACGAAGTCGCGCAGTTGGCCCGTCAGGCTTCTCAGCTGCGATGCCGCGCCTGTCACCACCAGGCCGCGTGCGTCGATGCGAACGTCGGCCAATGCGTGTTGCGACTTGAACTCGCGCACCTCGGTGGCAAACGCTTCGATCCAGTAATGGTCCGGTCGCCCGCTGAAGAAAGCGACCATGACAGGAGTCGTCTCTTCCGGGGCCGCGACCGCAGGTGATGGCATGTCGAAGCCCACGACAGCGGGCGGCCAAGCGTACTCGGACGAAGGCGTTGACGTGGCCACGGTGCGTTCCCCCTAGCGACCTGACGGCGACAGTATGGAGGAAACGACCAGCAGCAGTGCGCATGCATGGATAGGAATTTTTGTAACGGTGAACGCGCCACGCGCTGCTCGCCATTGGGCCATCGATAACTCGATCGTCACGCTGTATGGCGAGCCTTCGGCCCTCTCAATGTGGCATGGCAGGAATGACCAGATGCAATCCCGTGGCGAGTGGATACGTTTCGATATCCATGCCTGACGGAGGCTGACCCTCGCACAGCCGCACGCGAGCGTCGCCGGTCGCCACGCGCAGGTCGGCGTTGAGACGCTCGACCAATGCGGCGCGACTGCGCGCGGCACGATAGGCATCGATGCGTTGCTCGATGCCGATTACGCGATCCACCACGACCAGTTTCGCCGTGTCGCCGTATCGGTCATGCAGGAGCGCCTGCACCTGGCCTGCGAGGGCATCCGGCGCCAAGGGAGCTGGCTCGGCGCCGGATGCGGATGGGCCGGCAGCCAGCATGACGATCGCCACGAACAGGCACCGGCCCGGCCTCATGCGCTGGCCTTGACGCTGGCCTCGCGCAACTTCTGCGCGCACTCCTCGCAGCACACTTCGACCACGCGGTTGCCGATGGTCACCTTGATGGCGTTCTGGTCCAGCGGGTAATCGCACGCGGCGCAGGTCTTCTCGCTCATGACACTCTCCTGAAATCGCCCGTCGGTGGGCAGGCTCAGGAGACCATCCGGCGCCGCTGAATGCTGTCGAATTCTTTAGTCGTTCATACCCTGGCCGAGCGGCGGAACTCGGTCGGCGAGCGGCCATAGGCCTGGCGGAACGCATTGGCGAAATGGCTGTGGCTGGAAAAACCGAGCTCTGCCGCCAGCGCGGAAAGATCGTCGTACTCGCCCATGAGGTCCAGGGCGCGCGCCAGCCGCAGCTGCAGCTGGTATCGGTACAGCGGCACGCCTTCCACCTGTCGGAACACCTGGGTGAGGTAGACCGGCGAACTGCCGATCTCCTCGCCGATCTCGGCCAGCGTCCAGCGCCTCGAAAGATCGCTGGCCAACAGCACTTTCACGCGATCGGCGAGCCGCTGGCGCGCATGGGTCGACGCTGGCTCGCGCGACGTGCGCGGGCCGAGGCTGCGACAAACCAGGGTAAGCAGCAAGGCTTCCGCTTCGAGCGGTTCGATGCTGCCGTTGTCCAGGCTATGGCGCAGCAGCGCCACCAAGGCCTGCGCGCGTGCATCGATACGCAACGATTGTCCACGGAACGCCACACCGCCGCCCGCCTGCAGCATCGACTTCGGCGCCAGCTCGGCCAGCAGTGTCTCGTTCAGATCCAGCGAAAGGCAGGCGTCGCCGCCATCGAGCGGATGACTGACCTGATATCCCTCTTGCGCATTGAAGAACAGCACGTGGTTGGCGTCGGCCACGGCCTGGGTCTTGCCCAGATGCCGCAAATAGACACCGCGATAGGGAAACACCAGCTGTGTCGACGAGGCACATTCTTCCGCGCTGCGATGACGGCACGTGCCCGAGCACTGCACGTTGCGCAAGGTCAACGATTCCGTCGACAACAGCACTTTGGAGGTCAGGCTCGACATGACGTGCGCGGGTTCGCCGGCAAGGAACGGCCGAAAGCTTAGCAAGCCGCGCGGTCGCCGGCCCGTGCCGGATGGCGATGACTAAAGATTCTGACAGCGCGCCTGAACCCTGAATGGTCTGCTTGCCTGGCCACGAACCGTAGGCGCAGACCTTGCAGGCCATGACCATGAATCGCGAACAGCGCCTCCGGGCACATCGTTTCCACCAGCTGCATGCCGGGCCGGCACCGCTCATGCTGCCCAACGCATGGGATGCGGCCAGCGCGCGCATCATCGAAAACGCGGGTGCCCAGGCCATCGCGACCACCAGCGCCGGCATGGCATGGTCGCTGGGCCAGCCCGATGGCGAGCGCATGAGCGTGCAGGATCTCTTGGCCATGTGCGCGCGCATCTGCCGAAGCGTGGCGGTGCCCGTCAGCGTGGACATCGAGCGCGGCTATGGGCGTGATGCGAAGGACACGGGCGGACTGGTGGGCGCCTTGCTGCAGCTGGGCGTCGTCGGCATCAACATCGAGGATGGCACCCAGCCCGGCACGCGGACGCTGTCGCCCTCCGGCGAACTGGCCAAGCGCATCGCCTGCGCCCGCACGGTGGCGCAACACCATGACATTCCCCTTTTCATCAACGCCCGCATCGATACCTATGTGGCCGACGTGGCGATGGAAATACGCTACGAGGAAACGTTGAAGCGAGCATGTGCGTACATCGATGCGGGCGCGGACGGCATCTTCGTACCTGGCTTGAGCGATGCGGAAGAGATCGCTCGCCTTGCCGGCCAACTGCCGGTGCCGTTGAACGTCTATGCCGGCTATGCGGGCGCGCCCGCCGCGGCGCAACTGCGCGAACTTGGCGTACGTCGGGTCAGCCTGGGTTGCGGCCCCATGCAGTCGGTGCTTGCGCATCTCGCGCGCATCGCCGCCGAAGCACTCTCCGACGGCCGCTACGACACGATGGGCAGCGACATGCTGACCGTGTCGGAAGCAAACGGCCTGTTCAAAGACATCGACAATGCCCCCGATGTTCAGGCCCCGCATGCATCCTGCGCGGGCATGGGCGACGGGCCGGTGGCTTTGTTGTTGCCACGCGGCTTGCGCGCCTCGGGTCGCGCTCGTCCGGTGGAGCTGACGACACGCAATGGCCTGTGCACGCCGGCACACGTCGTTGCCGGGCATAGCGCCAAGCAGCCCTCGTGGCGCCGGCTCATGTCGTCGCTGCTCGGCGAGCGATCGCCGGGCATCAGGGCCGAGCCACGATGACGGCGACGCGGTGGCTGGTCATGTCCTGCGTGATGTCATGGCTGGCGCTTGCACTCTCCACGCCTGCCATGGCCGAGACGGCATGGGTGACGGACAACGATCGCCAGCCGCTTGCAGAGGCGTGGTGGACCGGCCCCATGATGGCCAACTCCGCCGCAGCATTGCCCAAGGGCCACTATTTGATCGAACCCTACATCTATGACGTGCGCTCGTCGCGGGTGGACAGCTTCGGCTCGCTGACCTACATGGAATACGGCATCACCGATCGCCTGATGGCCGGCCTCATTCCCACCTTCAGCTATAACCGCGTATCGGAAGGCCCAGACAGCCAGGGCGTGGGCACAGGCGACGTCAGCGTGCTGGCACAGTACAGCCTCACGTCATTCCATGAAGACAGCGCCATGCCCGCCATGGCGCTGATGGTGCAGGAAACGCTGCCCACGGGCCGCTACGACCGGTTGAACCACCCGCTGGCCGACGCGACGGGCAGCGGTGCCTACAGCACGACGGTGCAGCTCAACACGCAAACCTATTTCTGGATGCCGAACGGGCGCATTCTGCGCATGCGCTTCAACGTGGGCGGCTCGTTCTCGCAACGCACGAGCGTGGACGACGAGAGCGTGTATGGCACACCGCGCGGCTTCCATGGCCATGCGAAGCCGGGCGCCGCCGTGCTGGTCAATGCCGCGTGGGAATACAGCATGACCCAGCGTTGGGTGCTGGCCTTCGACCTCGCCTATCGCCGCTCGCAGGGAACACGGGTGCAAGGCACGACTGTCGTAGACGGCGGGATCATGCCTGTCGCTTACCGCACGCGTTCCAGCGCGAGCTTTGGCTTCGCGCCCGCCATTGAATACAACTGGAGCAGCCGGATCGGCATGCTTGCCGGCGTGCGCGTATTTACCGGCGGGCACAACAGCCCGACCACCATCACGCCCGCCGTGGCGTTGAACTATGTGCACTAGCACCGGCGTCCCACGCGGCGCGTTCTTCCCTTGAGAGCGCCAGGTCCACCGCGCGACCACTGGCTGCCGACTCGATGGCGGCTTCGAGCACCGCCATGACCGTTACCGCCTGCAACGGCGTGACAGGATTACCGCCGTAGCCTGTCACCGCGTCGCGCAACGCGGCGTAATAGCGTCGCTGGTCGCCGACGGGCGTCGGCAGGCGCGTGGCTTCGCCCGCGGCGTCGTAAAGCAGCATGTCGTCGGGATCGTCGCCCCAGGCGTCGCTGCCCGGCAGCACGCCCGCCAGCATCTGCGCCTCCTGGCGATCGGCGCGCGTCTTCACCAGGCTTGCGCGCGTGCCATGAAGCGTGAAACGAGGGCTGCCACCCGCCACCAGCATGCTGGCGTGCAGGATGACGCGACGTGCGCCGTACTCGAGCACGACATGCGCCCAGTCCGCCACCTCGCCGCCATCACGGAGCACCGCCAGGCTGGCCATTACGCGCTCGGGCACGCCAAACAGCAGCAATGCCTGGTCGATCAGATGCGGGCCCAGGTCATACCAGATGCCGCTGCCCGGCCCCTGCCGCTCGCGCCATCGCGCACGCACTTCGGGGCGATAGCGATCGATGTGCGACTCGAAGTGCCGCACTTCGCCGAGCACGCCGTCGGCCATGGCCTGGCATACGCCCAGAAAATCGCTGTCCCACCGGCGGTTCTGGAACACCGACAACACGCGATCCTGCTCTGCCGCGAGCGCGGCCAGTTCGCGCGCCTGCGCGAGGTCGATGGCGAAGGGCTTGTCGACCACCACGTGCTTGCCGGCCTGCAGTGCCGCGCGTGCCAGCGGCACGTGCGTGTCGTTGGGCGAGGCGATCACCACCAGGTCGATGTCGGGATTCGTCATCACGTCGTGCGGCGTGCCGACCACGTCGACGCCCGACATGTCCGCAGCTACCTTGCCCGCATCACGCGATACGACCACGGCGAGTTCGAGTCCGGGCACGCTGCGGATCAATGGTGCATGGAAGGTTTTGCCGGCATAGCCGTAGCCGATCAGAGCCACGCGTACGGGAGATGGCGTTTCGTTCATGGCCGGGGAGCATGGGAAGGGGGCATGCCATGGTAAGCCAACGCGATGCACACGCCGCGCTTTCCGTTCGCACCGTGCTAACGCATCGACGCGCAACATCGGGCATCAGTTCAGCCTCGGGAGCGGCGTGATGCGCTATCGCACGCTTGTGTCTGCCATGACCGCAGCCATGCTGGTGATGGGCAGTGCCGGCGCGCAGGACGCTCCCTCCGCAGCGCCGCAGGCCAAGCGAACGGTGCTCGACACGCACGACCAGAGCGGCGTGCCCGGCACGGAAATCGTGATTGGTACGGCCGAGTTGCCAGCGGGCGCGGTCATAGGCTGGCATTCTCACGAGGGCGACGAGTCGGGTTACGTGCTGCGCGGCAACCTCGTACTCAAGACGCGCGGCAAGCCCGACCAGCTGCTCAAGGCCGGCGACCATTTCTTCAACGAACGTGGCGCCGTGCACAGCCTGGCCGCCGCACCGGGCAGCGAAGGCGGTGCGGCGCTGTCGACCTGGATCGTGGACAAGGGCAAGCCCCTCGCCCAGCCCGCCAGGTAAACCTCGCCGCGACTCTGCAGGAGCGCACCCAGTGCCCGGTGGTCGCCGGACCATGGTTGTCACGTTTGAACCGTCCAGACTCCCGTCGCGCACGGCGCTCCTGCAGAGGATTCGGGGGCGTCTAAGACAACGCTAAGTCATTGGTCTGCGCGCATCACCGTCGTGCAACAAAACTGTCAAACGGCCAAACCACGCTAGTGCGCTGATTCCAGCCACCGTCCAGGCCACCATGACCATCCTGTCCCGCCGGCGCGAAACCGCGTCGCTTCCCGCGCTGCGTCCGATTACCCGTGGTATCCGCCAGTGGCGCGCGCCGCTGGGCCTGGCCATGCTTGCCGGCCTTTGCCTGAGCCTGCCGGCGCTGGCCGACGACAACACGGCCGACGCCGCAGCCGCCAATGCGGCGGTGCTGAAGGCACCCAAGCAGCTGGAAGAGGTGGAGGTGAAGGCCAACACCACCGGCTCCGCCATCCTCCAGGCACCTACGCAGGCCGACCTGACCATCACCCAGCCGCAGTCGATCATCGGCCTGGACTGGATCAGCAACCACGTGTCGCCCACCGCCGACTACGCCACCATCGCCGCGATCGCACCGGG
>Ga0209258_100713_pt1 | contig 22248 bp, 21 predicted proteins | sample Araplaol_mTSA_r2_FD_184281 | JGI IMG/M metagenome (GOLD analysis project Ga0209258, IMG submission 184281) | Arabidopsis root microbial communities from North Carolina, USA - plate scrape CL_Col_mTSA_r2 (SPAdes) (version 2) | ecosystem: Host-associated > Plants > Roots > Endosphere | place: USA...
ATGGATCCTGCAAGGTCAGAATTTCGCTTCTGTCACGATTGATGGCAAAAGCGGCAAAGTAACAAAGGCAACAGTTAGCTATGCGAAGGCGCCAGACAAATCAAAGGTTGATATTGCGCGCAAAACGATGAAACTATTAAACGGCGGGCAGGACGTAAAGGTACTTAATGGGGTGAACTTGAATCATAATCCTCAGAACAAGGAGGGCAAGGTACTAGAGTTCATTGATGCAGAATTGAAGATATGTATCCTCCACATCGGAGCCATTACCGGGAAGATATGGGGGGCCGTATTGCTTCGAGAAGAAGAATCCTTTAAATCCGACGATGAATATAAGCAAGCGTTCGCTCAGCCGATACTCACGTCCGAACAGGCGATAGCCAAGGCCGCGCCGACGGTAAAGCAGCTATTTGGCGTTGATTTGAAGGGATCGAAGGTATCGATACAACTCGACCGCTATACGTTCACAAAGCAAGGACAGCCGACCGTTATCGCGCTTGTCAATCCGAAAGGGACATTCCATACATTCGAGCAGCGGCCGATGAAGGGCCTGAAAAATTAATAAGTTAAAGCGATGAAATCATAAGAAGGTTACAATAAACTGCTTACAAAACAAAGGATCTGTTGGAAAGGTAGAAAACTGCCGCCAGGCAGATCCTTTGTCAGTTACCCTCATTAAGCGTGATATTAACCGTTTTTACCAACAATACCTCTATAATCAAAGACATTTTTAGACTTAATGGAACCGGGGGTTACTATGAGTGCAACAAAAAATCGAATGATAACAATGCTGCTAGAGAGCCATAGTGACAGAATCTTCGTTTTAAAAAAACATCCGAATATAATTATATGTGAAGATTCCAGAACTATTTTGAGCACTCATGCCTCGTTGCCAAGGAGAAACTATGGATCAGAAGATGATGATTGACCGTGCGCAGCGGGGCGATATGCATAGCTTCGCATATGTAATACAACAAATTCAAGACGAATCGTACCGAATTGCGAATAGCTATTTACTCAATGAAGCCGCCAGCATGGACGCGGTGTGTGATGCTGTGGAAGAAGCCGTAATTCATATCCAAAAACTCGATAATTCGGAAAGATTCAATATTTGGTTCAATCGGATTGTGATTCATAAATGCAAATCCCATTTGCTCAATAGTAAATCAATTGTCTTCATCGATGATGAAGAAGTTAAGGGACTTGTGAAACGCCAAACGACGGAAGAGAATTTGGAGTTGCAAGCCTTTATGAAACAACAGTCGCCAATGACGCGATTATACCAGTCCCGTTGCGAAGCAACTGCACATGACGAATCCTTCGATGGCCTGAAACGTCAATCGAATCCGCTGTCTGTCTTTCTCGTCGGTGACTTGCTCCAACGGATGTGGTTCTCCCTTTTTAAGATATCGTTTCAGCTTCGGCATCGGCTTGCTCCAGAAGCGGTAGCCGAAGGCGCAGAGTTGAGTAGCTGTCGTGTAGCATTATCTATTTCTGACTTGATTTGAAATTAAAAATATAAACCTTTGCCCACTGGCTGAACAGTTTCTAGCACAGTGTCAACCATTTCTTCATTAATTAGGGTTCTTATAATCCAAGCTGAGAGATCTTGAGCAGCAAAACAACCTGCGGCAGTCGAGATATTTCCTTCGTTTACGAAACTTTGCTCAATTACGTCTACATCAAATTCTTTAAGTTGTTCTACTACGGATGGATATGTAGTTGCTTTTTTGCCAGTTAACAATTTTTTAGCTCCTAGTAGTAGTGAACCAGAACACATAGAGCCTATTAATTGTCTTTGAGGATCTACATGAATGCTATTAAGATATTCTTGATTTTGATATAAATCTTGTACACCCTTACCACTTTCAAATATTACAGCGTCAGCGGAAGGAATATCAGATATGCTTCCTGTCATGGGGATACGTAAGCCAGACATGGATATATGAGTTTTTTCCGTTCCTAATAGTTGGACATTCCAATCAGAAATACCGCCAACTAGACGTACACGATTTAATAAATCCCATGGTAAAAAAACATCTATATCAGTAAAGTTATCGAAACAGACTATTGCAATTTTCATTCTCTAGCCCTCCATTATAAAAATATTAAAAACATTTAAATTATAACAATTTCAAGTGGAGGTAACGAGTTTTAAATTGTTTAATAACTGGATATCGCCCCAGCGTTACCAAGCTAAAAAATTGTATCCAAAAAGTTGAAACCCGATAGTTAATCCTGCAAAGCCTGATGAATCGGCTTACGTGAAATTGTCTGAGATCTATGCCATATCTGCGGATTCTCGAACAAGCGGGCAGCGTGGGAATTCGTCAAATTCGTGAACGGACTAGAAATGGCGCAGGTTGCTGGGAAGGCAATGAACGATACGGTTGCCGAGCTTCAGATCAAGCGGCAAGAAATGTTAGATCGATTGCGGGAAACCAGGTAGGGGCAAAAGTGAATTAAAAAGGCTCTTCGCTATATTGGATGGGTAAGAAGCCTCCATCTGGCCGCATTTTATTTCTGATTTTATTCTTAAATTATATTCAGATTATGTTAAGTTGAATCTTACTTATTCAATGTTAGCATAAAAGTAGAACTCATCAATTCATACATAGGAGCAAATAAAATGAACATTAAAAAAGCAATTGTAGCGTCTATGATCGTATCCAGTATGTTAGTGGCCGTGGCAGGCCCGATTCCTGCAGGAGCCGAGGCTGCGCAAGGACAGTAGCAAACGGATAATAAAAAGTTTCAGATCGACCAGAAGCTGGCGGCCAAGTGGTCGCTCCGCTTGCCAAGGAATTATTCAATATCGATATTTCGGGATGTGAAGTGGGACAACCTATTTAAAGATTGTTAAAGGCAAAGAGACGGTATTGCAAGCAGCGTTGGATGCTGATAAGAAACCCGTGTACATCAGATCGAGCAAATAGACGTTATCTGATTAATCTTTCTCTCAGTTTGAAACTAGAAGAAGTACAGGGTTCATTGCAAACTGCGCTTGAACAAAGAGGGAGATAGAAAATATGCATAATAGATGGAAGATTGTGATCTTGCTGCTAATGATCGTTTCCTTAATGAGCGGCTGCTTCGGCAAGAAGGAAGTGCTGGAGCCTTTACAGCCAAGCAAAATCAAGGTGATCTATCAGACTGAGGAAGCATTTGACCTAGATTATGGAAAATATTTTAAGATGAACTACCCGCAAATTGAAGTTGAAGTCATCCCTAAAATTCAGGTACTGAAAAATCTCGGGAAAATGATTATTCCAGATGAATATGATTCAGAGGTAAGGAAGTTGTTGGAGCGCTCTGGAGCAGATGTGCTATTGCTGGATCAGCACAATTTTAAGCAATTCGCCGCCAATGGGAAGCTGTACGGCATAGAGGAAGCGATTCGGCAGGACAACTATGATATCGAAGGGTTCATGCCGGGACTGATCGATGTCATCAAAAATTTAGGCGACGGCAAGCTATATGGGCTGACTCCTGCAGTCTACAATAAGGCTTTGCGCTATAACACCGCATTGTTCCGGGAGAATCAGATCGATCCGCCAACGAACAAGATGACCTGGCGGGAGGTTTTCGAGCTAGGTGCAAGGTTTTCCAATATCAAACACGGCGATCGTCCGGTGCGCGGCGTTTTTCTTGATGACTTGAGAGGTGTTGGCGATTTGATGTACGATATCGCCAAGACCTACGGATTGCAGCTGTTCGATCCGAAGGGAGAGAAGGTGCTCATTAATTCCAAAGGCTGGAAAGAGGCGATGAGTCTGGCTACGGATGCAGTACGCAACAATGTGGTATATTTCGACCCCGTAGCTCAACTCGATTCGTCGCAAAACCTCTTCGACGACGGCGTGGCCGCGATGACGTTCAAAGGTGTCCCCCATGCCGGAGAATTCGGATTTAACGCGGATAAGGTGCCGGTAGAGTGGGAAGCTGTCACGGTACCGATTGATCCTGCGGATAAATCTACAGGCGTGTACCTTGACTCTCTCTTTGCGATTGCCGCCGACTCGTCTAATAAGCGAGCTGCCTGGGAATTCGTCAAGTTCGTGTGCGGCCCGGAAATGGCTCATGCCCGTTCGAAAACGATGGACGGCACTTTGCCTTCGCGTACCGGATATGTGAAGGAATTCAAGGGCAAGAGCATAGAAGCGTTCTATATGCTGAAGGTCAAGCAGGCTGACTCCATACGGCAGAGCGGTCGTGTTCCATTCAAGTTCTTCACGCTGTTCGATGAGCCGCTGCGGGAAGAGCTGCAAGCCGTTGTCGATAACAAGAAGTCAGTGGATGAAGCGGCTGCCGTATTGGAGGCCAAGGCGCAAGAGTTGCTTATACAAGCGCGAGCAGCGTCAGGTAAGAAGCCTTAAGGAATAGTAACGTGTTCTTAATTGATGTTAATGGAATGTTATGTGGTTATTTACCAATTCCTACGCTAAAATATTTAATCGATTTTATATTCAAGTAATTACATAGGAGGATTTATCATGAATTTGAAAAAAGCAATCGTCGCAACACTGGTCGTATCCAGCATGCTGACTACATTGGCAGGCCCGATTCCTGCGGGGGCCAAGGCGCAAGAACAGAAACAATCGGATCACCGGACGATTCAAATAGATCCGAAGCTTGCTGAAAAGCTGAATCAAGCGATAAAATTATTTGCCGGGAAAGATGTTGAATTGCAGAAGGTGGGCAAGCGTGAATTAATTTATAATAAGAGTAGTGCAGGTCTGGCAGAAGTTCGATCGGTAGATGGAAAATATTCTGTACAATTTGACAGTCTTAAGGATAAGGAAATTATCTTGTTGGTAGGCGGCCAAACCACGATCGACCAAATCAGCAAGCAGCATCAAGAAGAAGTCTTAAAGTGGTTGAAAGTAATAGATGCGAAATATGCAAAGTATGCAAAGAAGAAGTACGCCTTTGAACAAGAAGTTTGGGTGCGTAAACGAAACGTTAGAGCATATAATCCTCTTGACAGAGTAAAGCTATCTAAGGAGAAACGGTACGAATTGAAAGGAAAAGATTTCTCTACTTCCTCAATCGATTTTGATGATGATGGTCAACTGAAAACTGATTATCTCCGTATTGATTTTGATAAGAAAGAGCTTGATCCGAAATTGCTGTCAACAGTTATAGCTGCTGCTAAGACGGCGTTTCAACATAAATTTGAAATGACAAGTGCTCAGCTTGCAGTTAATGTATTCCCAATAACGGCTCATGGGAAAAATAAAGCAGAGGCAGCGTGGGTATTTCATGATGGCAAAGTTACGGTTTATGCGGATCCCAATACAGGAGAAATAAAAGGCATGTACAATGAGTTTGTAATAAGAGTACGAGATCATAAGGGAATTTCAGAAAAAGAGGCGAAAGAAGCGGTTGCCCCGTTAGCAAAGAAATTATTTAATATCGACATGAATGGACATAGCGTGAAATGGGATGAACACAGGAAGGATTATTATTTCACCAGCAAAAATGGCATGAATGTGAGAGCAGCGCTCGATGCGAATAAAAAAATTGTATACATATGCGCCGGGAAAGCTGCTGATGCGCAGTTCGACGGTTATGTAGCAGATATGGAAGTGAAATCTAAATAAACGTTGCAAATGAATCATTTAATTATATTTTGACTCAGTATCAGCGATACACCAGTGGTACGCAATGAGAATATGTAGGAGGGTTTAGTATGAATTAAAAAAAAGCAATTCTAGCGTCTATGATCGTATCCAGTATGTTAGTTGCCGTGGCAGGCCCGATTGTTGCAGGAGCCGAGGCTGCGCAAGCGCAGAAGCAAACGGATAATAAGAAGGTTCAGATCGACCAGAAGCTGGCGGCCAAGCTGCAAAAAGCGGTAAAGCAATTCGCGGAGAAAGAGATAAAGTTGCAGGAGGCTGCCGAGACTACATTTGCTACAGATGCAAAGGTTACATCGATTGATGGAAAATATGTCGTCTACTTCGATTATAAAAAAGGAGAAGTAAGGCAGATCAACGGAACGATCCCAATCGATAAAATCAGCAAACAGGATCAGGAGAAGATCCTGAAAGCACTGAAAAGTGCATACGCGAAGAAAACATACGTCCTTGATAAAGAAGTGGTTCTGAGTCGCCTTTATGATGGTAAAAATGAAAAACTAAAAGATGATTATTTTTCGTATTGGTTGACAGGGAAGGTTTTTGAGGCACATTGGGAAGCATCGGGTAAGGCCGAATTTGAGAGTAGAGTTTTAATAAAGCTTGCCAAGGAAGAGCTCGATTCAAAGTCGCTGGAAACGGCAGCAAAAGCGATGAAAACGGCATTTGATCATGATTTTGAAATCACAGAAGCTCAACTTTATTCTAAAGGTGACAAAGTTCAAACGTTATCACTTAAGGATAACGATGTTTCACTTCAGATGGAAGCAAAAAAGGGAAAGGTCTTGAACGTATTTAATAATACAAGAAAAAAAGTAACGACCAACCAAGAGGTTACGGAAAAAGATGCAAAGGAAGTGGTCGCTCCGCTTGCCAAGGAATTATTCAATATCGATATTTCGGGATGTGAAGTGAAGTGGGACAACCTATTTAAGGATTATTATTTTGTTAAAGGTAAAGAGACGGTATTGCAAGCAGCGTTGGATGCTGAAAAGAAGCCCGTGTACATCAGAACGAGCAAATAGACGTTAACTGTATTCGTTTTGCAGTAGTCTCATAAGAGAAAAAAAGCAGTCTATCCTCACTTGAGGAATAGGCTGCTATTGCTCTATTAGCTTTACCATCCGCTTTGCGTTTACAACAGCTGGACAGACGACGAAATCGGCGTCCTTGTTGTATTCGAATCCTCCCTGACGCTGGCCTCCCTCGTGAACGATGGGGTTCAGTGGAACAACAGGCGAAATGTTTTCCTTTTTCATTCTCGCTAAATTAGCTTTACCGGAATATGCGGTATCGGCAATGATCTCACTTACGTTTATGCCATTTGCTGTTGTCTGTTCGAGCAACGCCAACAATTGCTTACCGTCGTCGGTGCTTCCCGGTGTCACCTCTAGGGCGGTAATGATTTCTTCTTCCGTCATTGCAATATGTTCTTTGTACCCAAAAAACGATTTGGAACTGCTCTTCCAGCCGAAGCGCGCATCTGGAAGCGAGTCTTCTGGATTGATCCCAATAAACCATTTGTATGCCGGATTTACTTGAGCTTCCTGTATGATTTGCTCATCCGAGAGATTGTACAGGATCTGTAAGAACAACAAACGAAACAGTAATTCCGGTTCGTTTGCCGGTCTGCCATAATACTTACAGTATGAAACGATGCGGTTAATTAAGAAGGTTACAATAAACTGCTTACAAAACAAAGGATCGGTTGGAAAGGTAGAAAGCTGCCGCCAGGCAGATCCTTTGTCAGTTACTATATTGGTAGTCGCGATCCGGTAACGATTCTCCTCCGTCTCGCAGTTGCACTTGATGTCGGAATCTATTCTCCTTATTATGGAACATAAGAACTGCTTGCAAGGAGTGCTGAGGTCATGACACAAAAAATATTGATTGTCGAAGACGATATTCATATCTCGAAAATTATTAAAATGAACCTCAATCTAGTAAACTATGAGACCGCCGAGGCTTACGACGGCTTGGAAGCGCTGGAGGCGCTGAAGCGGGGGCCGTTCGACCTCATCCTGTTGGATGTAATGATTCCGCACCTGGACGGATTCGAATTGATGGAGAAAATTCGGCCCTACCGCATTCCGGTCATTTTCCTGACGGCGAAAAACTCGATATACGACAAGGTCAACGGATTGAAGCTCGGAGCGGACGACTACATCGTCAAGCCCTTCGAAGCGATTGAGCTGCTGGCCCGGATCGAAGCTGTGTTGCGAAGATATGGAAAAGAAGAGCGGCTGATGGCGTTTCAAACGATTCAAGTGGATTTGGACAAAAGAGAAGTCATCAAACAAGGGATACCCGTCGAGCTAACGCCGAAGGAATACGACTTGCTTATCGTTCTGCTGAAAAACAAAAATATTGCCCTCTCCAGAGAACAGTTCATCGAAAAAGTATGGGGATACGACTATTATGGGGAGACGAGAACGGTTGATATGCATATCAAATCGCTTCGCAAGAAATTGGATCTCCATGATCATATCAAGACGATATACAAAATGGGCTACCGGTTGGAGGACTAGGGGATGAAGTTTTGGCAGAAAATTTATGTCTTCACGATCCTCGTATTTCTCCTCATCTTTCATGCAGCTTCCATTATGGTCATTGAGCGGAGCCATAACAAAATGCTAGAGCAAGAAATCAACAACGCGACGAGTCAACATATGAGTATCCATACGAGCGTTGAGGCAATTGTACCGATTTTGCGCATCTATGACTCTATTGATTACGAGAAAACGGTATTAACGAGAATTGCCAATGAATTTATACATAAAAACAGTGATCAACGGGTGTACCTGGATATCAGGGACAAAACGAACCGGCCGGTGTTCAGCAATATAAATTTTCCGCTGCCTGCTCAGCGCAACGAGCTGAACAAGCTGAAGGAGAATGAAATCCGCTATATTTTGCGGGACATCGACCAGCGCACGATTCTCTTCACTTCGAACCTGGCGAATATCAATCATAAACCTTATATGTTTACTTACATGGTAGATGTGACTCCCGTATATCAGGATCGGGTGGATCAATATCATTTTTTCTTTAAGGTGGATTTGGCTGCCTGCTTCCTGTTTATGTTGATTATGTTCTTCGTGAGCAGAGGATTGACACGATCCATAGACCGGCTAAACAAGACGGCTAAGGTTATCGCTCAAGGTGGCTTTTCGGAAAGGGTTCGATTGAAGTCCAAGGACGAAATCGGAGTGCTCGCCAACAACTTTAATGAAATGGCGGCAGTCGTAGAGGATAAAATTTCGGATCTTGAACGGCTCAATGAACAAAAGCAACGGTTTATCGATAATTTTACTCATGAGTTAAAAACGCCTTTAACTTCCATTATCGGCTATGCCAATTTTATGAGGACGACCAAGTACAACGAGGAGGTGTTCCTCGACGGCTTGAATGTGATTTATTCCGAAGGAAAACGATTGGAATCGTTATCCCTGAAGCTGATGGATTTGATTCTGCTTCAAGAGGATCGCTTCGAAATGGTGCCGCATGAGCTCGGAGCCATTGTTGCCGAAATTCGGCCGGCGCTGGAGATCATGGCGAAGGAGAAGGGGATTTGTATCGTCACGGACTGCGAGGAAGGGAGCTTGCTTGTCGATCCTGACCTGATCAAGGTGCTGATCTTCAATCTCGTAGACAATGCGATCAAAGCTTCGACCGAGAATCAGACCGTTGAACTGCATACTTTCTGGCGCGGCAGCCATTATATTGTTCAAATCGCCGATCAAGGCATCGGCATTGCTGAAGAGCATCGGGATAAAATCTTCGAGCCGTTCTATATGGCGGATAAAGCAAGAACGAGAAGCAGTAACGGAGCGGGCCTTGGCCTCTCGATTTGCCAAAGTGTAGCCAGATTGCACCATGCCGACATTTATATTGCAGGCAATGAAAAGCAGGGAACAATCGTTGAAGTCGACTTTGATTCGTTCCAATCGAAAGGTGGGGAACATCCGTGAAGAAATGGATTATGGCGTTAATGTTCATGGTATTCCTTATGCTGTTGACCGGATGTGAAGGCTGGTTTAACGCGATCCCCAAGGATAAAGTGATGGTCAAACAAATCATGAAAGAGAACCCGGGCAACGAACCGGAATATGAAGGCGTGCTTTCTCAAGAAACAGCGAAGACGCTCAGTTTAAAAGCGATCAATACATATTACGAAATGAATGTGACATTGGATGAGCTTCGATTCGAATCGATGTACGTAGACCAGAACAAGCTGACCGATCTATTGAACAGCCCGCGGTCGCAAGATGGTCCTGTAGTTTACGACGTCAAAACCTTGCCCGATCGAATCCCAGAAGGGCAGTCTTCCTTGATCGATCAAATTCCAAGAGGACTGTATTATGTAACCCTAACCCAATCTGTGAAGCCCAATGAGGTATATGATGTGGTGCTGAATGCAAAAGACGGCGATATTGTCAAAATTTCGAGATCAGGCGGCAAGCAAAGTCGCGTGCAGGAGATTGCGAGAGATAAGGTCTTTGATATTGCGAATCGGTTCATTCAGAAAGAAGGAAGCTATCCACTGTCTGAGTTGATGCTGAATCAAGACATGACGCGGTGGGGTATGGATGGTGAAGCGGAGGTATTCTATACGAGCAAAGATAAACGAACGCTAGCATACAGTGTTACGGTAAGCTTTCATATGAACGCAGTCAGCGGTTTCAGTAAAGATATTATGGCGCTGCTGAGCTATTTCCGAGCGTAAAAAACCGAACCCGTGATTTCTATGCCGATTGCATAAAGCGATCGGCTTTTTTTGTTGCATTTCAGGGTGGGTGCAAATTTTACAACTTCTATACAAGTCCATCTAACTTCTCATATATCGACTCATTATATTGATGGAGAACCGCGAGCGTGGTGAATACCATACTGTAATTGAGAGGAAGTGCCCAATGAAGAATTTTTTGATCATCCTGACAGCCGTTTTCTCTATGGTCGCCGTTTCAGCCTGCAGCAGTACCGGTAACGGCAGCGGAAATGGCAATAGATCCGGAGGAAGCGTCAGTGATCATACAACCCAAACGGCGCAGAAAGGTCATGCTGCCGAACCGCCAGGAGGAGCGATGCCGCCCCCGTCCGATACGGAGAAAAAAACGGTGGTGTTCTCTACAGGCTTTCCAAACGATTATTATAAGCTGGCGAAGCAGCAATATGAAGCCAAGCATCCTAATATCACGATTGAACTGCAATCCGTCGAAAGTGATGATTCCCGAATAGAACAGGATTTGGAGAAATTCGTCAAAACGACGAGTACGGCCATGTTATCCGGTAAAGGTCCCGATCTTATCAATTTGGATCAATTGCCTTCTGCCGCTTACATCATGAAAGGTTTATTAACTGATATGTCTAAAATCATCGACAAAGATCCCGAATTTAAAAAAGAGGACTATTTCAATAACGTATTGGACGGTATTAAGGCCAACGATGGAATTTACGGGATGCCGCTATATTTTTTCGTTTATGGTTTAAAGGGAAACCAGACATTCATCGAGAAGAGCGGAGTGACATTCGATGATACGAAGTGGACCTGGGCCGATTTCGCCGACACTGCCAAACAGTTGACCAAGAATGCGGATAAAGAATATTATCGGTATGCCTTAGGCGGAATTCCGCCCGAGATGATGTTGTCCAATTTTGTTAAAGACCAGTACGGTTCCTATGTGGATCAAGTCAATGGGAAAGCCAAATTTGATACTAGCAACTTTATTCAGATGATGAAGCAAGTGAAATCCTTGTACGACAATCATATAATTAGTTCAACTGAATTTTCCCTAATTTTCAGCCCGGTTCAAATCAATTCCCCGGAAGATTACATAGAAGAATTAAGGCAAAGCGATTTCGCGGGCAAATATGCTTACAAGTCGAAGCTCTACTTGAGCCCAAATCCCAACGGGGGGAAAACCGGAGCCACGTTCAGGACGTATATGACGATCGGCATCAACAACAAGTCGTCTGTTAAACCGGAAGCTTGGGATTTTGTCAAATTTATGGTATCCGAAGAAATGCTATCTCAAGCGAAAAGCACCGGTTTCTCCATCAATAAGGCTGCCTATAAAAATAGAGTGAAGGAACTGCTGAAAACGGGGAAGGTAGAATCCACGCAAGAAATCGGCCCTATGAAAGGCAAAGTATTCGAGATTACGCAAAAGGATATTGACGATTTGGAGAAGTTCGTGACCGGAGCCAACTATCATGTTTTGGAGAAGCTCGTGAGCGGAACCATTTCTCTTGCTTCTTCGCCTCAGAAAAATACTAACAAAATCGATCAAATTGTGCAGGAAGAGTCGATTGCCTATTTCAGCGGGCAGAAAACTCCGGAAGCTGTGGCCGAGCTGATTCAAAATCGGGTAACCACAGTACTGAATGAGTAAGCTGCTGCGCAATGAAATGGCCGTGGCTGCGCTCTTCCTGTCGCCAAGCTTGATCGGCTTTGCCATCTTTTATTTGATTCCCTTTATCATGGGGGTTCTGTATTCATTTCAAGATAGCCCGGGGAACGGCTCTTTTGTCGGATTTCACAATTATGAGTCACTGCTAGAGAGCGCTTCCTTCCGCAAAGCAGCAGCTAACACTTTTCTGTTTACCAGTGTTTGCGTACCGCTAATCGTTGCTCTGTCACTATTTTTTGCCCATCTTCTGAACCAAAGGCTGTTTATCCGAAATTGGCTGCAAACTGCCTTTGTAATGCCGCTCGTAGTGCCCGTCGCTTCCATTGTGATGATGTGGCAAATTGTATTCGACTGGAACGGAACGTTGAACGAATGGCTGCATAGCTTGCATTTGGAGCGGGTGGACTGGATGAAATCAGATTGGTCTATCGTTGTGCTGGCGGTTGTATATACATGGAAAAATATCGGATACAACATCATTTTGTTTTTGGCCGGCATGCGGAACATTCCAAAGGATTACTACGAGACAGCGGAGATCGAAGGTGCGGGAAAGTTCCATCAATGGGCTCATATTACATTCGTCTATTTAACGCCAACGATGTTTTTCGTCGTTCTCATGTCCATTATCAACTCGTTCAAAGTGTTCCGCGAAACCTATCTGATTGCGGGCGATTATCCGCATGATCAAATCTACATGCTCCAGCATTATATGAACAACATGTTTCTATCGCTCGATATCCAGAAGCTGACCGCCGCGGCTGTAGTTATGGTAGGGGGCATCTTGATTTTCATAAGCTCCATGCTGGCCATCGAGCGACGTTTCCGGAATTTTATGGAGTAGGCGAGGGGGAGTGTAAGTGGCTGTATTTCGTAAGCTGGTGCGAACAATAGCGCTTTTCCCGGTCGCTGTGATCATGCTTTTCCCGATCGTAGTCACATTTTCGAACTCATTGATGACTGAGGACGAAATTAACCTTAACTATGATCTAATCGGCAAGATGGTCAAGACTTCGGTGGGAGAAGTCACCTCCTTTATTAATCTTAAGCTGATCCCTGACTGGGTATCGTTTCATCAATATATGGAAGTGCTGATTGTTAAGCCCGTGTTTCTGCAAATGTTTTGGAATTCCGTGTTCTTGGTCGTACCGATCATTGTCGGACAGGTCATTGTTGCATCTTTGGCTGCCTACGCGCTGTCAAAGCTGCGGTTCAGGGGGAGGGATAAGCTATTTTTCGTTTATTTAATCACCATGCTGATGCCCTTTCAAGTTACGTTAGTCCCCAACTACATCATTGCGGATGAGCTCGGAATCCTCAATACCGAATCTTCAATTATTTTGCCGGGAATTTTCAGCGCTTTTGGGGTGTTTATGCTGAGACAGTTCATGCTGCATATCCCGCAAACGTATATCGAAGCGGCGCAAATGGATGGAGCCGGACATGGGAAGATTTTTTGCGAAATTATCGTTCCGTTGATTCAGCCGGGAATCGCTGCATTAATCGTATTGTTGTTTGTTGACAACTGGAATATGGTGGAGCAGCCGCTCATTTTTTTGGAGGATTCCTTCAAGCAGCCGCTATCTTTATACTTGTCGCGTATTCAAGAAGGAGCCCGCGGGGTAGCTTTTGCCGCATCCGTCATCTATATGGCTCCGATGGTTTTATTGTTTTTGTATGCAGAATCCAGCTTTGTCGAAGGGATTCAGCTGTCAGGAATAAAAGGATAGACCTTATATGGGGTGAACGGAATGGAGTTTCAACAAAGTGAACAGGCAGCAATGGGACGGAAACGAACCATACGCCTCGTATTTGGCTTGTTTATCGGCCTCTTGATTGGATTTACGCTATTTAGCAATACATTAGCGACACTGAGCTTGCCCAAGGTGGTGTTGGCGTTGCCGTCCAGGGGACAGCTTGTTCATATGTTTACGGGCAGCGGTGTGTTGAAATGGAAGGCGGAAGCGCGCTTAGCGAACAACTCGGGGTGGAAGGTCGAGAAAGTATACGTAAAGGAAGGGGAGCTTGTGAAGAGGGGACAGACACTCGTCACATATAACCAGGAAGCAGCTGAGCAGCAAATACTGGACGAACAGGCCGGTCTGAAAAAGCTGAAGCTCTCGCAGGAAGAGATAAAGCGAAATTTTATTGAAGCTTCACAAAAAGCGGACGAACAGGCGATTGCAGCAGCGAAAAATGCGCTCGGCATCAGTGAGATCGATCTCGAGGTTCAGGAGCGCCGAATACAGAAGCTGCAACATGATTTGAAAGCGAACGGCAACCTGGTTGCTCCATTTGATGGGATCATTACGACGATCGGTGCGACGGAGGGGGTGCCTTCTGGTGGAGCTCCCGATATCGTTATTTCCAACGGAAGCCTCGGATTTGAGTTTGAATTCTTTGCTCCGGCAACTATGACCGCTTCGCTGCAATCAGGCAAGAGCTTGAAGGTGCGGGTGGAGGGAAGTCGAGCTCTTCAAGTTGAAGGCCGCATTGAGGATATCCGAAATGCCGTTTCCAGCAATCAGGCCGGTGCTCCGGATGGAAAAGGAACGAACGCCGACGTTTCCATGAAGCTTGTACGGATTACGTTGAAAAATCAGGATGTAAAAGGCGGCGAGAAGGCTCAGGTCGAGTTGACGAAAATAACGGGCGATGCGCTCCTCGTACCCAATAAAGCGATCCGCGATGACGGCGGCGGAAAGTATGTGTTTGGAATCGAGGAAAAAAACAGCCCGCTCGGCAACGCATTTTACATTCGGAAGCTGCCTGTTACCGTTATCGATTCCAATGAATCCGTATCGGCCGTAACCGAAGGACTATTCGAAGAGGGAAAAATCGTCACCGAGAGCAGCGATCCGCTTCAGGAAGGCGATAAAATTCGATTATAATCAACTTTTCTATTGATTTCTCAAAGTCGGAGATCAGTTCAAGTCTATAATCTCCTTTTTCCCCAATCGTCGATCTCATGACCTGCTTCTCCTCGTGGCTCCATTGCTAAGGCAAGCTCTCCTGCATATACCCATAGTCTTGAACTTGAATGGTGGCCAGAGGAGTGCGCAGATTGTGGGAACCCCTGACATTCACTCCGCTTGCGCCTTTTCGAGGATCTAGGCGACTGTTCTTGCCATTACAATCCGGTTGATACAATTGTCTATTGACAGCAATGGGATTTATGTGCAAAATAAAATTGATTGATCGACCAAATTAAAAAACAAACGACCAATTAAATAACGGTGGAGGTTCTGATGGAAGACAAACAATCTTTTATTGCCGAAGCGCGAAGAGAACAGATTATTCAAGCATGCATTAACACACTTGAGGAACTCGGCTACGCCAATGTCAGTTTAACCAAAATCGCTAAAACAGCAAAAGTAAGTACAGGGTTAATTTCGTATCATTTTTCTGACAAAATGGATTTGATTAACCAGACCTTGCTGTACTTGCTTAACAAAAAGTTGGATTTCATTAGTGAAAAGGTGGTTCAAGAAGAAACACCTAGTTCACAATTGAAAGCCTATATTGGAGCCAGTTTAGCTTATCAAGTAGCCAACTATAAAAATAATATCGCATTAATTGAGATTGTATTTAATGCTCAAAACGAAGAAGGAATTCCTTACTATAGGTCTGATCATGGAGAAGAAGAGGATCCATTACATACATTACTGAAAGAGATCCTAATCGAGGGACAACAAAAACAAGAGTTTTCGAATGAGTTTGATGTTGAAATGATCTGTGTTGTGATTCAAGGTGCGATTGAAGAAAGTATGCTTAAGCACAAAAATTCCTTTAGTTTTGAGAAGTACGCTGATGAGCTAACTAAATTAGCCTTGAAAGTCGTCTTGTAACATCCATTAAGGTTGGAGGTAACAATCATAATGAACAATACATCCACAATTGGTATGGGCTTCTTGGAAAAATGGATTGCAGCATTATTTCCTTTTGTGTTAGGAACGATAGGCTGGTATCTTCCAAAGTTGTTGGAATTCGCAAAAAGGATACCTTTCTTTTCCGATTCAAAAGTCATTAAACTTTTACTTTCATTCAGCCCGTTTTGGGCGTCTATGATCTTGATGATCGCAGGAGGAGTCATAGGCGTTCTCTTATCACTAACAGTCTGTAGTGAAGCATTGAAAATGAGCATAAGAGATCAAGAAATACGGATCAATAAAGATAATATAGAAAAGAGAATTAGTAAATCTGAGATAAAGGAAATCTTTATGGAAGATAATATTGTCGTTATTACGGGAACAAAGGGACAAGAGCTTTTGAGCGAAAAGACAGACATCAAGAAGGAAAAAATACGAGAAATCTTCCTGTATCATCATTACCCATGGAGTGAACAGGATCCGTATAAAGATGAATTCAATCTTTGGACCCTGGATGATCATGCATGTGGAGAAAATGCGAATGCTATCTTATATGAACGTCGAAATGCAATTAGGGAAGGGGATAAGAAAAAGGCCACAAATTTAAAAATGGACTTACGTGAACTAGGAATCGTTGTGAAAAATCAGGGCGAGGATCAATATGTACGAAAGATCAAATACTAATTTCCTATTGATTTCCACAAAGGTTTATGTAAAACTATAGAAGTGAAATTGTAATTCCACTTTTTCCCTCGAAAGGAGATGTTTTAAATGGCTGCTTATATGGTATTGGTGATTTTAACTTAGCCGAATATCGGGCGTAGTAAATTCCAATCTTTGATTATAGCTTGGAATGAGAAAAATCGGGAATATTACCCGTGTTTCTTTGCTATGCCGTAAACAGTAACCTTTCGTGAATACTGCTGTTAGCGGGATACGATGTAGGTCGTATCCCTTTTTGATTATAAGCCGACTTTTGGCTTGTCGCCGCGAAACAGCAGCTTCTTAGGAGGCTGCTTGTTCGCGGTATTTTTATGCCCAAAAAAACATTAATTTTAGGAGAGGATCGGCTCAATGATTGATTTAAAACAATACGGCTATATCGAAGCCGAAACGCCGCCGATAGGATTAATACCCGGAAGGGTTACGGAACTTCAGCGGGACCAATATACCGTCATCACCGAACAAGGAGAAGTGACGGCTGTATTAAAGGGTGCATTCTACCACTCTGTGGGGACTCGAGAGGAGTTTCCGTGCGTTGGCGATTTTGTATTTCTACAATACAACGAAAGCGGCGCTTCGCGCATTGCCAAATTGCTGCCTCGCCGCTCGAAATTTTCCCGCGCTGATTATTCGGGACACGCAGCAGGGTATGCCAAAAACATACTGGAACAAGTCGTAGCAACGAATTTTGATTACGTATTTATCGCGTCGTCTCTAAACTGGGATTTCAAGGTCAGCCGCATCATGCGCTACCTGACACAGACACGGCAGAGCGGGGGTCAGCCTGTCGTAATCTTAACAAAAGCTGACTTGGTCCCGGATTTCAGCATACCGTTAGCTGAGGTTCAGAAAACCGCCCCTGGTGTTCCGGTACACGCAGTTTCCAGTCATACCAGGAGTGGCTTAGACGAGTTGAGTGAATATCTGCAACCAGGAAAAACCGTGGTATTCCTCGGCATGTCCGGCGTTGGAAAATCCTCGCTGCTAAACGCATTGATGAATCAGGATGTAATGACTGTCAAGGGTATCCGCGAGGCCGATAGCCGGGGTCGGCACACAACAACGCATCGCCAGCTTTTCATGCTCCCTTCAGGCGCGATGGTTATTGATACGCCGGGAATGCGTGAACTTGGGTTGTTCGGTGCGGACGACGGGATCAGCGCGGGATTTCACGATGTGGAGGATTTAATCACACAGTGTCGCTTCAGTGACTGCCGCCATCAGTCGGAGCCGGGCTGCGCAGTTCTTGCCGCTCTTGCAGATGGATCATTGGCGCCAGAGCATTGGGAGCGTTACCTTGTACAGAAGCGTGAAAACAAGTTTGTGAATGATAAATCGGGGTACCTCATCGATAAACGGGCACGGCAAAAGTCGATTGCCATGCAGCATAAGGGTAAAAAGGGTGGAAACAAGAAATGAACAACCATGATGAAAGGTGTATTAAGCCCGAAACACTGGTGCTTGTTTTGAGTAAAATGCTCGACAAGACGATAATCCGCGCAGATTATCAACTCACAGAGTTGCAAGGCGGGACAATAGGAACTGTTCGGCTTGTAACAGGTATGGCTGAAACTTCTGATGGTGAAAATCTGCCGTATAAGATGGTTTGGAAAACACAGAAAAAATTTGAGCGTTATGGTGATCCGGATTCATGGCGAAGGGAATACGATCTCTATGCATCGGATTTCAACAAGGTTTTCTTCGATTCGTTCCGTTGTCCGGATTGTTATCACGCCGAAATAAATGGCGATGAGATACAGCTATGGATGGAATATATTGATGGTGTGTCAGGCTTACATCTGACCTCCGAAATGTATGAACGTGCAGCCGAGGAATTGGGACGGTTTCAAGGCAAGCTGTACGCTGAACGACCAAACGTATTGCAGAATTTGACCAATTTAAGCAAGGTTGAGTTTATGAAAAACTACTATCTGCGGTATCGGTCATGGAATGTTTTGTATGATTACATACGTTCCGACGACTGCGAAATTCCGAAGCACCTATGTAAAATGCTCATAGACTTTGATAACAATGTGGACAAAATATTCAGTCGCATTGAAAGGCTGCCAATCGTGCTTTGCCATAGAGATTTTTGGGTGACAAACATATTCTACTCGGACAGTAAAATCGTACTGATCGACTGGGATACCGCCGGATGGGGGTACATGGGCGAGGACATCGCGAGTTTAATAGCGGACGAAACGGACGTCTGTCATATGGTTGAATACTACCAAAAATGCGTTCCGGCGTATTACAGAGGTTTTTCGGAATATGCGGATGTGTCCCATATCTCCGATCATTGTATTTATGAACTAATCCTTGCTATGTTCGGATACAGACTTGTGGAGTGGTATAAATTCGCTGAGTCGCCTGAAGATAAATCAATGCACCTTAATACCTTGCAAAAAATCTATGAGATGAGAAATTTGTAGATCCTGTCTAATCAATCCTTCTGCTATGGAAATGGCATACGCCTGCTTCGTAGCATTAGGATTTTTTTGTTCAGGCAAGAACATTGCCACATTCATGATGTGATGAATCAATCGGATTGTCAATAGAAACTTACAGCTTATATTGTGAGTTTGTTTTTTTATTAAAAGCAGAATAAAGATGGAATTGAAGCAATAGAGATAAACGGTGTTATTTAACAAATGTAAAAAAGTGGAATGTAATAGTATCATTATAGTCTGAAATCCATTTATTACTTACCAAGATGGATACGCCAGCATGTAAATGCTAGCTATGCATACATTTCATTTGTTCTAGGAGGATTTGATGAGAAAACTCAAGAAGTCACTTCAGGTTTTATCTCTTATGGTGGTAACAGCGGTAGTAGTAGCTGGCTCACCATCTTGGGCACTAGCCCAAACTTCAGAGCCAGTCATCACACCATCGGAGCCAGTCATCACACCAACAGATCCAGGCGTCACGCCAACAGAGCCAGTCATCACACCAACAGATCCAGGCGTCACACCAACAGATCCAGGCGTCACACCAACAGATCCAAGCGTCACACCAACAGAGCCAGTCATCACACCAACAGAGCCGGTCATCACACCAACAGAGCCAGCCATTACACAGCTAAATAATCTTGTTGTTCAGCGAAATTTTGAAGTAAAAGCGCTTGGAGATATATGGGCGGAAGGCGACCGAGAACGTAGATTCATAAATGCTCGAAAAATATATCAGCCAACAGGTTTATATGCAAAACCCAATGAACAAATTAAGATTGAAGTTTCAGGTGACAAACCAATTACAGCGGTTATTGGAATACATCGTCATGATAAAGAATGGGCGCTTTTTTATCCATTACAACCAGGCATAAACACAATTACCTCACCAAATGGCGGTTTGTTATCATTTGATAACAGCAACAATGAAGGTAGTATTAATGTAAATGTAGTGAGCGGGGGGAGTCCTGTTCCATTCTTTGTATTAGGCAAAAATACAAATGCGGATTGGCAGGCAATGATGAATGCATATCCTAATGCACCTTCTGTTGTTCTTCAATCAGAAAGAGCTCTCTTTGTCTTCTATTATGCTACTGCTAGAGATCATATCTTGAATCAAGACCCAACTACTCTTTTACAGACTTATGATAAGTTTATTACAGCACAGGATCAAATATCTGGACTATCTAGTTCTGATTCTGATCCTAGGCATCGGTTAGATAGGCATTTGATTGGCTTTATTGAATCAGAAAATACCATACCAGGAGCGTATGCATATGCAAATTGGGATGGGGCAATTATGCCTAAAGATACTGGAGCAAGTGCCGATGCTTTAGACCTTACAAGAACGGGTTGGGGGCAGTATCATGAGGCAGGTCATCTGAGACAACAAGCACCTTGGAATTGGGATGGGATGACTGAGGTGAATGTAAATATATATTCTATAGCCGCTAAGAAGGCTCTTAAGCCTACTGAACCTGCAAGATCCCCAGGCGAGTACTTAGCTGCTTTCACGTTTGTAGATCAGCCAACCAAGAATTTTGCAGACTCTAATTCAAAATTAGAAATGCTGTGGCAGCTTAATCTTGCTTTTGGGGATAACTTCTACCCACAGTTACATCGATTATATCGTGAGATGGCACAAGCAGATCTGCCAACTACAGATGATCAGAAAAAACAGGCATTTATTCTCAACACTTCAAAAGTAGCTCAATATAACTTGACGCCTTTCTTTGATAAATGGGGTTTACCTGCAACAAATGAAACAAAAAACAAGATTAATGCATTGAATTTACCTCTTCTAACCGCACCAATTTGGTTTGGGTCAGATTATAACATCATTAAACCGACTGATGGAATGGATAAGGTAAAAGGTATTGGGGGTATCATTGCCGCAACAGCAAATAGCGAAGAGACTTCACAGGGTAATGCCGCAGTATATGCATTTGATGGAGATACAAAAACTATCTGGCACAGTGCATGGAATAACCCAAATCAGTTTCCTTACCATATTACAGCAAAATATTTAAATCCTACAACATTCACCAAGCTAACCTATCTACCACGACAAAGTGAAGAAAATGGAATTATTACAAAATATAGAATCCTAACTAGTCTTGATGGAGTATCCTTCAATGAGGTTGCCACAGGCACTTGGGCAAAGGACAAAACAGAAAAGACAGCCACTTTCACACCTACTCTTGCCAAATATGTTCGACTTGAAGTACCTCAAGGTGGTGGCACAAATGGTTTTGCATCTGCAAGTGAGATTAAACTCTTTGAAGCACCACAACCTGTGACAACGTATCTAAGCGATATTAATTGGTTTTCTGCCACAGCAGGTTGGGGAACAGTCCAAAAAGATCGTAGTGTTGATGGAAATACACTCAAGTTAAATGACAAGACCTATACAAAAGGTTTGGGCACACATGCTAACAGTGAAATTGTCTACAAACTGAATGGGCAGTACACATCCTTTGCCGCGCTAGTTGGAGTAGATAGTGAGGTAGGTACTGTAGGTACTGTGGAGTTCAAAGTTGTTGTAGACAATCAAGTTGTATTCACTAGTGGCGTAATGAATAAAAATACAGCGGCAAAAGAGGTAAACGTTAATCTATCTGGAAAGAATGAGCTAAAACTCATTGTCACAGATGGCGGAGATGGTATAAATAGTGACCATGCCGATTGGGTAAATGCTCGTCTTATCAAATAGTATTGTTGTGTTGCTTTACTAGTAAGTGTCTAATAGCCCTCACCTAGTTATCGAGGTGTGGGCTATTTTGCTTTTAATCGGCCTTAATACCGTCAGTTTAGCACTTTATTTTCTCTGGACAACTAATATAGTGTTTTTATTGTTTAATCGTGACAAGTTCTTGTCCCGATTGCTAAAAAACGTTGTTCATGCTCCGTTCATATTGCATTCATTGTGAGGACATCTTGATCGGGTAGAGTTATCTCCATATTATAAAGTCGTCGTGATTGAACCTTTTGGTTATGGATTGAGCGATCAGACCAAGAAGGAGCGCAGTACAACCAATATCGTAAGTGAAATTCATGAAGCATTACAAAGTCTCCATATAAATCGTTATATTCTCATGGGCCATTCAATTTCGGGGATCTACAGTCTGGATTATGTGAACCAATATCCTAACGAAGTGAG
>Ga0209258_100714_pt1 | contig 22241 bp, 16 predicted proteins | sample Araplaol_mTSA_r2_FD_184281 | JGI IMG/M metagenome (GOLD analysis project Ga0209258, IMG submission 184281) | Arabidopsis root microbial communities from North Carolina, USA - plate scrape CL_Col_mTSA_r2 (SPAdes) (version 2) | ecosystem: Host-associated > Plants > Roots > Endosphere | place: USA...
CGCTGGCGCGGAAGGTGTCGATGCGCAGCTCGGACGGGTTGAGCGTGACCTCGGCCGCGGCGTCGGGCTCGGCCAGCACGGCCACGGTGCAGGCGCTGGTGTGGATGCGGCCCTGGGTCTCCGTGGCCGGGACGCGCTGCACGCGGTGGCCACCGGATTCGAAACGCAGCTGGCCATACACGCCGTCGGCGGCGGCGAGGCCGCGGCCGGCGGACGGGTTCTCGAGCCGCACGACGACTTCCTTGTAGCCGCCGAGGTCGGACGCGCTCTCGCTCATGATCTCGCTGCGCCAGCCCTGCCGCTCGGCGTAGCGCAGGTACATGCGCAGCAGGTCGGCCGCGAACAGCGCCGACTCCTCGCCGCCGGCGCCGGCCCGGATCTCGACGAAGGCCGGACGCGCGTCGTCCGGGTCGCGCGGCAGCAGGGTGGCCTGCAGCGCGGCCTCGAGCGACTCGAGGTCGGCGTCGCAGGCGGCAACCTCCTCGCGCGCCATCGCGGCCATGTCGGCGTCGCCGTCGTCCAGCATCTCCTGCGCTGCGGCGCGGTCGGCCTCGCGCTGCGTGAAGCGGCGATACAGCGCGACGATCTCCGAGGCCTCGGACTGCTCGCGCGACAGCTCGCGGTACTTGGCCATGTCGTGGGTGGCGGCGGGGTCGGCCAGGCGCGCGTCGAGCTCCTGCAGGCGCATGCCCAGGCGGTCGAATTGTTGGCGAAGCGAGTCTTTCATGTCGGGAGGCGATGCAGGAAGCGAGCGGGCAGCCGGCGGCCGATGCGCGGGCTGGCGATGCGGCGCCGAAGGCGGCGCGGGGCGGGGGTGCGTCGCTAGAGGCCGGGGTCGGCCGGATCGCGCGTGGACTGGCGCAGGAACAACCGCGAGACGGTGTCCGTGAGCCGATGGCGCTGCTCGCCTTCGCTGGTGCGCAGTTCGGCGAGCGCGCCGTGCAGCATCTTCTGCGTGAGGCCGCGGCTCAGCGCCTCGAGCACCGCGTCGACGGACTCGCCCTTGGCCAGGGCCTTGCGCGCGCGCTGCAGTTCGGCGCTGCGCCAGTCGTCGGCCTGGCGGGTGAGCGCCTGGATCAGCGGCACGGTGGCGCGCTGGTCGAGCCAGTGCGAGAAGCCCAGCACGCCGGCGTCGATGATGGCCTCGGCCTGTTCCACCGCCGCCTGGCGCTTGGCGCCGGCCGAGCGCACGAGTTCGGACAGGTCGTCGACCGTATATAGGTAGACGTCGTTCTGCTGCGCGACCTCGGGCTCGATGTCGCGCGGCACGGCCAGGTCGACCATGAACATCGGGCGGCGCTTGCGGGTCTTGAGCGCACGTTCGACGGCGCCCAGCCCGATGATGGGCAGCGTGCTGGCGGTGCACGAGATGACGATGTCGAATTCGTGCAGCCGCGCCGGCACGTCGGCCAGGCGCATGGCCTGGGCGCCCAGGCGCACGGCCAGCTTCTCGCCGCGCTCCAGCGTGCGGTTGGCCACGGCCATCAATTTGGGCGTGCGCGCCGCGAAGTGGGTGGCGACCAGCTCGATCATCTCGCCGGCGCCGACGAACAGCACGTTGAGCTTGTCGAGGTCGCCGAACAGCTGGGTGGCCTGGCGCACGGCGGCGGCCGCCATGCTGATCGAATGCGCGCCGATCTCGGTGGACGTGCGCACTTCCTTGGCCACGGAGAACGAGCGCTGGAACAGCTGGTGCAGGGTGGTGCCCAGGGTGCCGGCCTGGTCGGCTTCGCGCACCGCCTGCTTCATCTGGCCGAGGATCTGGGGCTCTCCCAGCACCATGGAATCGAGGCCGGAGGCGACGCGGAACACGTGGCGCGCGGCGTCGCGGTTCTCCAGCACGTAGCTGTGGTCGAGCAGCTGGGCGCCGGTGACGCCGCCCTGGGCCGCCAGCCAGTCGGCCACCGGGCGCACCAGCGAGGACTTGTGCGCAGGCGCGGCGACATAGACCTCGGTGCGGTTGCAGGTGGACAGCAGCGCCACCTCGGGGACGGCGACCACGCCGCCGGCGGGCCGGCCGAACTGCTGCACCAGCGCCTTCAGCGCGGGGGAGACCTGGTCGAGCGGGAACGCGAAACGACCGCGCAGGTCGATCGGCGCGGTCTGGTGGTTGAGTCCCAACGCGAACACAGACATGCCCGCATTATAAAATTTCCCTGTTGCCGTAGGGGGACCGCTGGTCTTCCCCGCCATGCCGCCCTCCTGATCCAGATCAAACGCCGCCTTGGACGCCCTGAACCTGTTCTGGCATATCGCCAACTTCGTGCTCCCCGCCGTCGGGGTGGGCGCGCTCACCGCCGCGCTGTGCAAGCTGTTCTGGCGCAAGGGCCTCGCGCGGACGAGCTGGTTCACGCTGGCGTGGCAGGCCAGCGCGGCCGGGCTGGCCGTGCTGGTCGCCGGGTTGGTGGTCACCGGGCACGACGGCCGGATGGTCACGTATGCCGGATTGGTGGTGGCTTGCGCGCTGGTGCCCTGGTTGCGCGCCAGCCGCTGAGCGACCCGGCGGGGCGCTGCGCGAAGCGAAGCTCCGAACCGTCATCCTGCGCGAAGCGAAGCGGAGTCGCAGGATCCACCCCGGAGCAAGCCTCCGGTGTCCGTGGGTCCCGCGACCGCGCGCAGGAGAACGGCGGGACGCCTCAGAACCAGATCTCGAGCTGCGCGCCGTACGAGACCGCGTTGGTCTTGTTGGCCGGCAGGCCGTTCTGCGCGTCCTGCGCGGCGGCCTTGTTGAAGTCCGCGTACGTCACGTACAGGCGCAGTTCCGGACGCTTCCAGAAGTCCGGGCCGGTCGACAGCGCCGGGCCGATGGTGACCTTGGTCAGGTTCTCCTGCGAGCCGTTGTTGGGCTTGCGGCCCGAGAAGCCGATTTCCGTCAGGAACTTCAGGTTCTTGGTGATGCCGAACGAGCCACGGCCGCCCAGCGTGTACGAGTTCCACTTGACGCCGCCATCGGCCTCGTCGTGCTGGTACAGCGCGATGGCCTGGCCGCCGAACGCGCCGATCTGCCACGACGGGCTTTCCACCACGCGCCAGGTCTTGGTGTTGGAGTCGGCCGTCGCGGTGCCGAAGCCCTGGTTGATGTTGGTCGAGCCCTGCGCGTACTGCACCCAGATGTGGTTGCCGCCGCCCAAGAACTTGTCCTGCACGTGCTCGGCGGTCAGGCCGAAACCGTCCTTGCCCTTGACGCCGCCCTGGCTGTCGGCCTTGGAGAACGTGGCCACGAAGCGCAGCTTGCCGTCCGGGTTGGCCTTGATGTCGTACAGCTGGGCGTGCAGCCGCGCGATGCCGTTGGCGCCGCCGTTGGCGTCCGTCTTGTAGCCGGCAAAGCCGAACTTGCCGAAGCCCGCGTCGATGTTCTCGACGCCCGCGCCCACGCCCGACATGTTGGTGAAGAACGTGTCGACGATGTGCACGTCGTCACGATCGCGGCGCTTGCCCATCCAGAACAGCGCGCCCGGAGCGATGTCCACGCCCTTCATCTCGACGTAGGCCTGCTCGATGCCGTAGTCGTGGTTGGTCTCGCTCTGCGGGCTGTAGAAGTTGGTCATCAGCACGGCGTTGAAGTCCACGCCGTCGGCCTTCATGGCCTGGGCCAGCTGGAACTCGCCGTAGAAGTCGCACTCGTTGCCCAGGCGGTACTTCAGGCCGGGGCTGTTCAGGCCATAGCACTGGCGCGATTCGCCGGAGACCGTCGTGGCGGCCGGACCGCCGCGCATGTAGCCGGTCCAGTCGACGGCGTGTGCGGCGGAGGCGCCGAGAAGGCTCGCCAGGCAGGCGATGGCGGCGCGCGAGGCGGCCGTGGTTCGAAGTGTGGTGGTCATGTTTGTCTGTCTCCTGAACGGGCTTCTAGAGGCTATGGAAACGCAGGACAAGGCTCCGCCCTGCGCGGGAAAAAACCAGCGCAACATGCGCTGCCCAAGCGGGCATGCTCACAGTCAGCAAAAGCCGGCCGCGCGCTTTCTGGAGGCGCGCTGGCCGATGGCGCCCGGTCCCCGCCGGGCGCCCGGGGTCACTTGTTCTTGTTGTAGACGTCGACGCACACGGCGGCGAGCAGGACGATGCCCTTGATCACCTGTTGGTAATCGATGCCGATGCCGAGGATGGACATGCCGTTGTTCATCACGCCCATCACGAATGCGCCGATGACAGCGCCGAGAACCTTGCCGACGCCGCCCGATGCGGAGGCGCCGCCGATGAAGCAGGCCGCGATCACGTCCAGCTCGAAGCCGAGGCCGGCCTTGGGCGTGGCGGTGTTGAGGCGGGCGGCGAAGACCAGGCCCGCGAGCGCGGACAGCACGCCCATGTTGACGAAGGTCAGGAACGCCAGCCGCTCGGTCTTGATGCCGGACAGCCGCGCCGCCTTGGCGTTGCCGCCGAGCGCGTAGATGCGGCGGCCGATGGTGGTGCGGCGCGTGGCGAAGTCGTAGACCAGCATCAGCGCGAACATCACGATCAGCACGTTGGGCAGGCCCTTGTACGAGGCCAGCATCCAGCAGAACCAGACGATGACGACCGCGAACGCGATGTTCTTGGCCAGGAAGAACGCGCCCGGCTCCTCCTCCATCGCATGCCTGACGTGCCCGGCGCGCTCGCGCAGCTTGAACGCGAACAGCACCGCGGCGACGATCGCGCCGAGCACGAGCGAGCTGACGCGCAGCGTCTCGCCGTGGAAGACGTCGGGGATGAAGCCGGAGCTGAGCAGCTGGAACTCGTCGGGGAACGGGCCCACCGACTGCCCCTGCAGCAGCGCGAGCGCCAGGCCCTTGAAGACCAGCATGCCCGCCAGCGTGACGATGAACGACGGGATCTTGAGCCACGCGACGAACCAGCCCTGCGCCCCGCCGATCACGGCGCCCGCGAGCAGGCACACGAGCGAGGCCGTGACGAAGTTCCAGTTGTAGTTGACCATCAGCACCGCGGCCAGCGCGCCGATGAAGCCGGACACCGAGCCGACCGACAGGTCGATGTGCCCCGCCACGATCACCAGCAGCATGCCCAGCGCCATGATGACGATGTAGCTGTTCTGCAGGATCAGGTTCGTCAGGTTCAGCGGCTTGAGCAGCGTGCCGTCCGTCATGTACTGGAAGAACGCCATGATCGCGACGAGCGACAGCAGCATGCCGTACTCGCGGATATTGTTCTTCAGGAAGCCGCCGTAGCTGCGCGCAGGCGCCGCTTCCGCCGTCTGGGGAACCATCTTTTCTTCCATGATGCTCATGATGCTGCCTGCGTGACGTGCACGCATGCCTTCTTTGCGGGATGACGCGGGAACGCCACGCTTGGCTGGGTGCCCAGGCGCTGCGCACGCCGGGACTCGCCCTTCGGCCGGCCGTGCGAGCTCATACCAGTCCTTGTTTCACGATGGCGCGCATGATCTTTTCCTGCGACACGTCGGCCGCCGCGAACTCGCCGACGAAGCGGCCCTCGTTCATGACGTAGATGCGATCACACATGCCCAGCAGCTCGGGCATCTCGGAGGAGATCATCAGGATGCACTTGCCCTCGTCGGCGAGCGCGGCCATGATCGAATAGATCTCGAACTTGGCGCCGACGTCGATGCCGCGCGTCGGCTCGTCCAGGATCAGCAGCTCGGGCTTGGAGAACAGCCACTTGCCCAGCACCACCTTCTGCTGGTTGCCGCCCGAAAGATTCACTGTCTGCTGCATCACGTTGGCGCAGCGGATGTTGAGCTTGCGCCGGTAGTCGGCCGCAGCGGCGAATTCCCGGCCCGGGTCGATCACCCCGCCCGTGGACACCGCCTTCAGGTTGGCCAGGCTGATGTTGTGGCGGATGTCGTCCTCCAGCAGCAGCCCCAGGCTCTTGCGATCCTCGGTGACGTAGGCGATGCCATGGCCGATCGCCTTCTCGATCGTCGAGACGTCGATCGGCTTGCCATGCATCGCCACCTCGCCGCGGATGCGCTGGCCGTAGGCGCGGCCGAACACGCTCATCGCGAGCTCGGTGCGGCCGGCGCCCATCAGGCCCGCGATGCCGACGATCTCGCCGCGCTTGACCTTCAGGCTGACGCCCTTGACGACGTCGCGATCGGCATGCGCCGGATGCGCGACGTGCCAGTCGCGAATCTCGAACACCGTCTCGCCCGCGTCGGGCGCGAGGCGCGCGCGCGGCGGGTAGCGATCGGCCAGCTCGCGGCCGACCATCGCGCGGATGATGTGATCCTCGCTCACCGGCCCGGCCTTGCAGTCAAGCGACTGCACCGTCGAGCCGTCGCGCAGCACGGTGATGGCGTCGGCCACGCGCGAGATCTCGTTGAGCTTGTGCGAGATCAGGATGCAGGCGATGCCGTGCGCCTTGAACTCCAGCAGCAGGTCCAGCAGCGCCTGGCTGTCGTGCTCGTTCAGGCTGGCGGTGGGCTCGTCCAGGATCAGCAGGCGCACGCGCTTGGCGAGCGCCTTGGCGATCTCCACCAGCTGCTGCTTGCCCACGCCCAGGTTGGTGATCAGCGTGGCCGGCGATTCCTTCAGCCCCACCTTGGCCAGCAGCTCGCGCGTGCGGCGCGTGGCCTCGGCCCAGTCGATGACGCCGAAGCGCTGCGGTTCGTTGCCGAGGAAGATGTTCTCGGCGATCGACAGCAGCGGCACCAGCGCCAGCTCCTGGTGGATGATGATGATGCCGCACTCCTCGCTGTCGGCAATGTCGCCGAACTGGCGCAGCCGGCCCTCGAAATGGATCTCGCCTTCGTAGCTGCCGTGCGGGTAGACGCCGCTGAGCACCTTCATCAGCGTCGACTTGCCCGCGCCGTTCTCGCCGACGATCGCGTGGATCTCGCCGGCACGCACCGTGAGGTCGACATTGTCGAGCGCGACGACACCCGGGAAGGTCTTGCGGATGCCGCGCATCTCGAGGATGGCGGTGCCGGCCGGCGGCGGGGCCGCAGCCGTATCGGCGGCCTTGTCTATGACGTTGTCAGGAGAGTGCATGTCGCAAGCAGTAAGGACGGCGTGTGTCGGCCCAGCGCAGGGCGCAAGCGCTCGGCCGCCGCGCTCGGCCGCTCCGAAGCAAGGCCGAGCTCCCCCCGCGGGGGTGGCCGCGGGACTCCGCGGCCGGGGCCGTCATTTCACTTGATCTGCGATTCCTTGTAGTAGCCGGAGTCGACCAGGATGTGGTGCCAGTTCGACTTGTCCACCAGCACCGGCTTGAGCAGGTACGACGGCACGATCTTGACGCCGTTGTTGTACGTCTTGGTGTCGTTGATCTCCGGCGCCTTGCCACCCAGCACCGCGTCGACCATGCCGGCCGTGACCTTGGCCAGCTCGCGCGTGTCCTTGAAGATCGTCGTGGTCTGCTCGCCGGCGAGGATGGACTTCACCGACGGGACTTCCGCGTCCTGGCCCGTGACCACCGGCATCGCGATGCCGCCCTTGCCGTAGCCCACGCCCTTGAGCGAGGACAGGATGCCGATCGACAGGCCGTCGTACGGCGACAGCACCGCGTCGACGTGCGCGTTGGCGTAGTAGGCCGACAGCAGGTTGTCCATGCGGGCCTGCGCCACCGCGCCGTCCCAGCGCAGCGTGGAGACCTTGTCCATGCCCATCTGCTTGCTGCGCACCACCAGCTTGCCCGAGTCGATGTAGGGCTTGAGCACCGACATCGCGCCGTTGTAGAAGAAGAACGCGTTGTTGTCGTCCGGCGAGCCGCCGAACAGCTCGATGTTGAACGGGCCCTTGGCCGTCTTGAGCTTCAGGTTGTCGACGATGGAGTCGGCCTGCAGCACGCCGACCTGGAAGTTGTCGAACGTGGCGTAGTAGTCGACGTTCTTCGAGCCCTTGATCAGGCGGTCGTAGGCGATGACCTTGATGCCCTTGTCGGCGGCCTTCTGCAGCACGTTGGACAGCGTGGTGCCGTCGATCGACGCGATCACGAGCACCTTGTCGCCCTTGGTGACCATGTTCTCGATCTGCGCGAGCTGGTTCGGGATGTCGTCCTCGGCGTATTGGAGGTCGGTCTTGTACCCGCGGGCCTGCAGCACCTTGACCATGTTGTCGCCGTCGGCGATCCAGCGCGCGGACGACTTCGTCGGCATCGCGATGCCCACGGTGCCCTTGTCCTGCGCCTGCGCGGCGCCGAGGGTGACCACGCCGAAGGCCACGACGGCCAGCACTGTCTTGAGGAATTTCACGTCTTGTCTCCAAAGGTCGGCCGTCATCGGCTCGGGTTTTCGATCATCTTCGGGCACCTCAGGCGGCAGCGGCACGGGCCGCGACGAGGCCGCCGGAAAGCCCTCGATGGCCGCGATGGTACGAACGGCTGAGATAACTGCCTAATAGATTTTTTGCGTCTTGCCATATACATTCGGGCATCTCAACATCGCCAACCGCCCCGTCCGGAATCATGTCCACCGCCGACACCCACTGGTTCATCCGCGCGCGGCTCAAGACGCGCCAGCTGCTTCTCCTCGTAGCCATGGAGGAAGAAGGCAATATCCACGGCGCCGCGCAGGTCCTGAACATGACGCAGCCGGCGGCTTCGAAGCTCCTGAAGGACCTCGAGGACATGCTGGAAGTGCGCCTGTTCGACCGGCTTCCGCGTGGCGTCCGCCCAACGTGGTACGGGGAAACCATGATTCGCCACGCCCGCATGGCGCTGGCGAGCCTGAGCCAGGCGCACGAGGAGATCGACGCGCTGAAGGCCGGGCGCTTCGGTTCGGTGGCGATCGGCACCATCACCGCGCCCGCGATCACCCTGCTGCCCGACGCGGTGGCGCAGGTCAAGGCCGCGCACCCGTCGCTGCGCGTGGGCCTGCACGTGGAGACCAGCGACGTGCTGATCGACCGCCTCACGCAGGGCAAGCTCGACATGGTCGTGGGCCGCCTGTTCGCGCGCCACGACAAGAGCGACCTGCGCTACGAGCCGCTGGTGGAGGAGCCGATCGCCGCCGTGGTGCGGCCGGGCCATCCGCTGATGGAGCAGGCGTCGCTGAAGCTGGCGGATCTCGCGCAGTACGGCTGGATCGTGCCGCCCACCGGCAGCGTGCTGCGGCACCGCTTCGAGCTGATGTTCCACGAGGACGGCCTCGCCTCCCCGAGCGACCTGATCGAGACGACCGCCCTGCTGTTCATGACCAAGATGCTGGGCCAGAGCGACCTGATCGGCGTCGTCGCCTCGGACGTCGCGCTGTACTACCAGGAGCACGGCCTCGTCGCGATCCTGCCGGTGGAGCTGCCCTGCAAGATGGACGCCTTCGGCCTGATCACGCGCACCGACCGCCTGCTGGCGCCGGCCGCCCAGGTCATGCTCAAGGCGATCAAGGCCGTGGCGCACGATGTCTACGGGACGGTGCTGGCGGTCGACGAGGCCGAATGATGCGTGCGGGCGCCGTTCGCGCGGCCGCCGTGCGCCGGCGTCGCGCCGGACGGGGCCGCAGCGCTAGTCGTCGCCGAAATGCAGGAAGCCGCGGTACGTCGGGTTGGCGCGCAGCAGCTCGGACTGCTCGATGATGGTCGGACGCCACAGCTGGCCGCCGAGCGTCGGCGCGGAGGGGGGCAGGCGCAGGCCCGAGCCGGCCAGGCGCGCGAGGCCGACCGCCGAGAACACGTTGAGCGGGTACAGCCCCCGGACGGCGCCGGCGCGCACGTCCATCTCGGGCACCAGCCAGTCGGCGCGGCCGCCGGCCACCTCGATCGTCTGGTCGAAGAAGCCGCGCTTGCGGGGCGTCTCGGTCACCGGGTCGAGCGCCGCCCCCAGCGCGCGGGCGTAGCCGTAGTGCATGCCGTGGCGCATCAGCAGGCGCAGCAGCTTGTCCTGCATCGCCTCGGATGCCGGCGGCAGCAAGGCGAAGATCTCGAACGCGCGCACGCGGTCGCCCACCGACGCGCTCTCCGCTGCGAAGCTGCAGAGGACGTCGCCGGCCTCGTCCTGGATCGCCAGCGCGTCGAGGGCCACCGGCTTCATCTTGGCGAGTGCGCGCCGAAGCGACGACATCGGCTGCGTGTAGCCGAAGTTGATCTGCCCCTCGAGCGGCTGCAGCGAAGTCGACGCGAGCACCTCGTCGACGAGCGCGAGCAGCTCGCCCGCGGGGCCGTCCTCGCCGAAGGGGGAACACCAGGCCCGGACCAGCCTGACGCTGGGCCGCTTCCTCCCGAAAAGAAACATTCGATGCGCCTCGCGAGGCCGTTGCTGACCCGCGGCATTGTCCCCGACCCGGCGAGGCCGGCGGCCGTTCACACGTTCGGTTTCAAACCCAGCCGGCGTCGACCGTGAACTCCTGGGCAGTGCACATGCGGCCGTCGTCCGATGCGAGGAACAGCACCATGCGGGCGATGTCCTCGGGCAGCAGCTTGTCGGGCAGGCACTGGTTGCGCGCGATGTCGTCCTCGCCGGCCGCCGTCAGCCACTTGCTGACCTGCCGCTCGGTCATCACCCAGCCGGGCGAGACGGTGTTGATGCGGATGCGGTGGGCGCCGAGCGACTTCGCCAGGCCGCGCGTGAGGCCGTTGACAGAGGACTTGGCGATCGCGTAGCACGGGTACTCGCTCGCCTTGGACTGCCAGCCGGTGGAGCCGAGGTTGACGATGGCGCCCTGCCCGAGCCGCCTCATGCCCGGCACGACGGCCTGGATCGCGAAGAAGGCCGGGCGCTCGTTGATCGCCATGCGGTTGTCCCAGTACTCGGTCGTCACCGATTCGAGCGTGTGGCGGTCGTCGCTGGCCACGTTGTTGACCAGCGCGTGGAAGTCGCCGAGCGCGGCCGATGCGTCGGCGATCGCTTTCTGCAGCGCGGCCACGTCCCGCACGTCGCAGGCACGCCACCACGGCGCCGGGCGCCCGCCGGCCTCGATGCGGCGCGCGAGCTGCTCGCTCGCCTCGGCCGCGACGTCGACGAACGCGACGTTCGCGCCCTCGGCCACGAAGGCCTCGACCATCGCGGCGCCGATGCCCGAGCCGCCGCCGGTGACGAACACGGCCCGGCCCTGCAGGCTGGGGAATCGCGCCGGGTTCATGGGTCCGGCAGCGTGCATGAACGCCGGCGTCGCGGCGGAAGAATTCGATGCGTTGATCATCTATACCTTTTTTGCAATGTCAATTGCGCTGATCTTTATTTTTCCAATATCAGTTTGCGGCGATACGATCCGCCCCGTCAAGTCGAGAAGAGAACGCAATGGAGACAAAAAAGCCCGTCCGTCGCAGCCAGGCGTGGTTCGGAAAGAACGATCGCGACGGGTTCGTCCATCGCAGCTGGATCAAGAACCAGGGGTATCCGCACGACGAGCTGGATGGCCGCCCGGTCATCGGCATCTGCAACACCTGGAGCGAGCTCACGCCCTGCAACGGGCACTTCCGCGAGCTCGCCGAATTCGTCAAGCGCGGCGTCTACGAGGCCGGCGGATTTCCGCTCGAGTTCCCGGTGATGTCGCTCGGCGAGACGCAGCTGCGGCCCACCGCGATGCTGTTCCGCAACCTCGCGAGCATGGACGTCGAGGAATCGATCCGCGGCAACCCTATCGACGGCGTCGTGCTGCTGATGGGCTGCGACAAGACCACCCCCGCGCTGATGATGGGGGCGGCCAGCTGCAACCTGCCCACGATCGGGCTGTCCGGCGGGCCGATGCTCAACGGCAAGTTCCGCGGCCAGGACATCGGCTCGGGCACCGGCGTCTGGAAGATGAGCGAGATGGTGCGCGCCGGCGAGATGACGCAGGAAGACTTCACCGCCGCCGAGAGCTGCATGCACCGCTCCAAGGGCAACTGCATGACGATGGGCACCGCCTCGACGATGGCGTCGATGGTCGAGGCGCTGGGCATGTCGCTGCCCGAGAACGCGGCGATTCCCGCCGCCGACACGCGCCGCAACCGGCTCGCGCAGCTCACGGGCCGCCGCATCGTCGACATGGTCAAGGAAGACCTGACGATGTCGAAGATCCTCACCCGCGAGGCCTTCGAGAACGCGATCCGCACCAACGCTGCGATCGGCGGCTCCACCAACGCGGTGATCCACCTGCTGGCCATCGCCGGGCGCATCGGCGTCGACCTGAAGCTGGCCGACTGGGACAAGCTCGGCGCGCAGGTGCCGTGCCTCGTCGACCTGCAGCCCTCGGGCAAGTTCCTGATGGAGGACTTCTTCTACGCCGGCGGCCTGCCCGCGGTGCTGCGCGAGATCCAGCATCTGCTGCACCTGGATGCCGGCACCGTCAACGGCAAGACCATCGGCGACAACATCGCGGCGGCCCCCTGCTGGAACCGCGAGGTGATCCGCCCGCTCGACAAGCCCTTCATGCCCGAGGCCGGCATCGCCGTGCTGCGCGGCAACCTCGCGCCGGACGGCGCCGTCATCAAGCCGTCGGCGGCCTCCGCGCACCTGCTCAAGCACCGCGGCCGCGCAGTCGTCTTCGAGACGATCGAGGAGTTCCACGCGAGGATCGATGACGAGTCGCTCGACATCGACGAGAACTGCATCATGGTGCTCAAGAACTGCGGGCCCAAGGGCTACCCCGGCATGGCCGAGGTCGGCAACATGCCGCTGCCGCCCAAGGTGCTGCGCAAGGGCATCACGGACATGGTGCGCATCTCCGACGCCCGCATGAGCGGCACGGCCTACGGCACCGTGGTGCTGCACACCTCGCCCGAGGCGGCGGCCGGCGGCCCGCTCGCGCTGGTACAGAATGGCGACATGATCGAGCTCGACGTCCCCGCCCGCCGCCTGCACGTCGAGGTGAGCGACGAGGAGTTCGCGCGCCGGCGCGCCGACTGGAAGCCGCTCGAGGCGCCCAAGCGCGGCTGGCAGAAGCTCTACGTCGACCATGTGCAGCAGGCGCACCTGGGGGCCGACCTCGACTTCCTGGTCGGCGCCAGTGGCGCGGGCATCCCGCGCGATTCGCACTGAACCCGCACCGATGGCCGTCACTGCCCCCCGCATCCTCTGCGAACCGCGCGTCGTCGGCGACGTGCGCGCGACGCTCGGCGAAGGCCTGTGCTGGTCGCCGTCGACACGGTCGCTGTGGTGGGTCGACATCCTCGAGCAGCGCCTGTACCGCGACGCACTCGGCGGCGCGCACGACGCGTGGTCCTTCGACGAGACGATCTCCGCCGTCGCCGAACGCGCCGGCGGCGCCGGCCTGGCGGTCACGCTGCGCCGCGGCCTCGCGCTGTTCGACCCGGCCACGCGCGCGCTCGTGCGCCTGGACGAGCCCGAGCGCGAGCGCGAGGGCAACCGCTTCAACGACGGCAAGTGCGACTCGCGCGGCCGCTTCTGGGGCGGCACGATGGACTTCGCGGTACGCGCGCCCACCGGCGCGCTGTACCGCTTCGACGCCGAGGGCCGCGCGCAGCGCGCGATCGACCTCGGCTGGATCGTCACCAACGGCCCCACGTGGACGCTGGACGGCCGCACGATGTTCGTCAACGACACCGTGCAGCGCCGCGTCGTGGCCTACGCGTTCGACCCTGACACGGGCGCCGTGGGCGCCTCGCGCGAGTGGCTGGTGCTGCCGCAGGCCGACGGCCACCCCGACGGCATGACCACCGACGCCGCGGGCCGCGTCTGGATCGCGCACTGGGGCGGCGCCTGCGTCACCTGCCACGATCCGGTCACCGCGGCGGAGCTGGCGCGCGTCGCGCTGCCCACCGACCACATCACCAACGTCGCCTTCGGCGGTCCGGACATGACGACGCTGTTCATCAGCAGCGCGAAGTTCGAGCTGAGCGACGCGCAGCTCGCGGCCCAGCCGCTGGCCGGCGCGCTGTTCGCCGTGGAGACCGACGCGCTCGGCCTCGCGGCCAATCGGTTCGCGGGCTGAGCGCGCACTGGGCCACGACCGGCGCGCCCCGCGACACATTGCGACGCGCGCGAGCGGCTAGACTCCCGTCGATGAACGGCCGCACGGGCCCACGTGGGCGCCGCCGGCCGGCGAGGGAGATTCCATGATTCGTATGTCGACCCCGCGCCGACCGCGCCGCGTCGCCGCCGCAGGCGCCCTGCTCTGCGCGCTCGCCGCGGCGGCCCAGGCGCAGTCCGTTGCATTCAGCGGCATGCTGGGCGACAAGGCCCTGCTGATCATCGACGGCCAGGCCCGGGGCGTGGCGGTCGGCAGCACCGTCGCGGGCGTCAAGCTGGTGCGCATCGACGGCACGCAGGCGCAGATCGAGGCCAACGGCAAGGCGCAGACCCTGCGCCTCGGAGGCACCGCGGTGGTCGCGGGCGATCCGGGCGGTGGTGGCGGCGGCGGCCGCATCGTGCTGCCGGTCGGCACGGGCGGGCACTACACCGGCCTCGCGTCGATCAACGGCCACCCGGTGCAATTCGTCGTGGACACGGGCGCGACGGCGGTGTCGATGGGCGCGGACGTCGCCTCGCAGATCGGACTGGACTACCGCGACAGCACCGGCGGCGCGGCGATGACGGCCAATGGCGCCATCCCCGTACGAAAGGTCTCCCTGAACAAGGTGACGATCGGTGACGTGACGATCTACAACGTCGAGGCGATGGTCGTCCCGCAAGCCATGCCCATGGTGCTGCTTGGCAACAGCTTCCTCTCGCATTTCCAGATGCACAGCGAGTCGAGCACGCTGGTCTTGGACAAGAAGAACTGACGCGCGCTGCTCCTGCGGCGTGTGTCAAACGGAAAGAGCTGCCAGCAGGCGCGTGCCGCCCCGCCGGCGGGCGCGCGCCTTGCTGCGAGCGCGCGTGCCGCCGGCCCTGGCCGGCCCGTTCGACCCGCGCCCCTCGTGCGCGCAGGAGCTCTCCCATGCAATTTCGTCCCCTGGGCCGCACCGGCCTGCAAATCGCGCCGATCGTGTTCGGCGGCAACGTGTTCGGCTGGACGGCCGACGAGAAGCGCAGCTTCGAGCTGCTCGACGCCTTCGTCGACGCCGGCTTCAACGCGATCGACACCGCCGACGTCTACTCGCGCTGGGTGCCGGGCCATGAGGGCGGCGAATCGGAGACGCTGATCGGGCGCTGGCTGCGCGCCAATCCGGCGCGCAGGCGGCAGGTGCTGCTGTTCACCAAGGTCGGCTCCGACATGGGCGACGAGCACAAGGGCCTGGGCCGGCTGTGGATGGAGCGTGCAGTCGAGGATTCGCTGCGCCGCCTGAACACCGACGTGATCGACCTGTACCAGTCGCACCGGCCCGACCCCGAGACGTCGTACGAGGAGACGCTCGCCGTGTATGACCGCCTGATGAAGGCGGGCAAGATCCGCGCGTTCGGCTGCTCGAACTTCGATGCCCGCCAGCTCGCCGAGGCGCAGGACTCGGCGCGCATCAACGAGCTGCCCGCCTACCAGACGCTGCAGCCCGAATACAACCTGGCCGACCGCGCGAGCTACGAAGGCCCCTTGCGCGAGCTCGCGATGCAGCAGGGCCTGGGCGTCATCACGTACTACAGCCTGGCCTCGGGCTTCCTCACCGGCAAGTACCGCACGGAGGCCGACCTCGGCCGCAGCGCGCGCGGCGGCGGCGTGCGCAAGTACCTGAACCCGCGCGGCCTGGGCATCCTGGCCGCGCTCGACCAGGTCGCGCAACGCCATGACACGCAGCCCGCCGTGGTGGCCCTCGCCTGGCTGATCGGCCGGCCCGGCGTCACGGCGCCGATCGCCAGCGCCACCAGCGTCGAGCAGCTCGAGAGCTTCTCGGCCGCGGCCGGACTGGTGCTGAGCGATGCCGACCGCCAGCAACTGGAGCGCGCCAGCGCGCCGGAGGCGGCCTGACCGGCGTGGCCAGGAGCGGCCATGAAGAACGCCGCGGCCCGGCGGGGGAACGCGGCGCTCGCGGGCGCGCGGGGCACCGCGCGTGCGTGTCGGCTCAGGCCTGGCGGCGACGGCGCGCGGCGGTGACGATCACGCCCAGCCCGGCCAGCAGCAGCGCCATCGAGCCAGGTTCCGGCACAGCGGTCGGCGGCACCGGGACCGGGGTGCCCGCGTCGCTGACGTCGAACCAGACATAGGAGTTGTCGACGATGCCGGAGATGCCGGCATGGTTCGAGCCGGCCAGCACGAAGCCGTTCTGCTGGCCATCGCCGAAGCCGACCGCCGCGGCCTTGCCGCCGAAGCCGCCCGAGCCGCCGCTGGCGTCGCCGGTCTCCCAGTTCATGTCGCCGTAGAAGAAGCCGATCTGGCCCTCGCCCGCCGGCGTGGCGTAGCCCGCGCCGCGGATCACCAGCTGGAAGGTGTCGAGCTTGCCGTCGCTGGAACCGTAGTAGCTGACGTGGTCCCAGGTGATGATCGTCTCGTTGGCGATCGACTGGTTCACGTAGACCACGCCGCTGCCGGCGTTGCGCGTGTCCACGTCGGCAAAGAACGGCGCGATCACCGGCTGGCTGGCGCCTTGCGGGCCGGTCGGCGTGAACGCGGCCAGGCCGTCGTCGAACGTGATGTTGCCGTTGTTGTTGATGAAGATCGACGAGTAGTCACTGCCGAAGAAGTTCTGCAGCGTGTAGCCCAGGCCGATGGGGCCGGAGAAGCCGTCGTCGTTGCGGCCGCTCGCGTTGCCGACGTTGGCGCCGTTCTCGCCCCCGGTGGGCACGACGACCTGGCCGAAGTCGCTGGTGTAGAGGTGGCTGGTCGCAGTCAGCGCCGAGTCGGGGATGGTGGTGACGGCAGCGCCAGCGTGGGCGGCGGCCAGCGTGGCGGCGAGGCAGACGAGTGTCTTGTGGAATAGGCTCACGGGCATCCTTCATGGAAACGCCACGGGGTGGCGTTCTTCTCGAATTGATTCAGGCGTGATTCTTCGAGAAACGCGATGAGCGCGCCACCCCTCATAGTGGGGAACAATCCTGGTGGGATCGCGGCCGATCCGCGTCCATGGCGGCTCGCCGCGCGGGTCTTCACCGGTCACCGCGGGACGTGATCCCGCGTGTCGTGCGATCCGACCCCTTCGGCCAGGGCATGGCGGCGCAAACGAAAAGGGCCGCTCGCGAGCGGCCCCTGTCGTCACGCGCGAGCCCTCAGCCGACCCACTTGCGGGCGTTGCCGAACATGCGTGCCCACGGGCTCGGCGCGGACGCGTCGCCGCCGCTCCAACTCATCTGCACGTTGCGGAACACGCGCTCGGCGTGCGGCATCAGCGCGGTGAAGCGGCCGTCGGCCGTGGTGACCGCCGTCAGGCCTCCGGGGCTGCCGTTCGGGTTCAGCGGGTAGCTCTCGGTGGGCTTGCCGTGATGGTCGACGTAGCGCATCGCGGCATGCACCTTGGCGGCGTCGCCACGCTGCGAGAAATCGGCGTAGCCCTCGCCGTGGGCCACGGCGATCGGCATGCGGCTGCCGGCCATGCCCGAAAAGAAGATCGACGGCGATTCCAGCACTTCCACCAGCGACAGGCGCGCCTCGAACTGCTCGGAGCGGTTGCGGGTGAACTTGGGCCAGTCCTGCGCCCCCGGGATGATGGGCGACAGCGCCGCCAGCATCTGGCAGCCGTTGCACACGCCGAGCGCGAAGGTGTCCTGGCGTCCGAAGAAGGCCTCGAACTGCCGCGCCAGCACCGCGTTGAACATCACCGAGCGCGCCCAGCCCTCGCCCGCACCCAGCGTGTCGCCGTAGCTGAAGCCGCCGCAGGCCACGAAGCCCTTGAACTGGTCCAGCGTGACGCGGCCCGAATGCAGGTCGCTCATGTGGACGTCGTAGGTCTCGAAACCGCCCTGCGCCATCGCCCAGCTCATCTCGACGTGGCTGTTGACCCCCTGCTCGCGCAGGATGGCCACCTTGGGGCGCGCCAGGTTCAGGAACGGCGCGGCCACGTTCTGCGTCGGGTCGAACGTGAGCGCCACGTGCAGGCCCGGGTCGCCCGGCTGGCCCGCCAGCGCGTGTTCGCTGTCGGCGCAAACCGGGTTGTCGCGGAGCCGGGCGATACGCCAGGACGTGTCGTCCCAGGCCTGCTGCAGCTCTTGCAGCGGCCTGGAGAATACCGCCTTCGCGTCGCGCCAGACCTCGACCACGCCGCGGTCGTTGGGCTTGCCGACCACGTGGCTGTGCGCCGACAGGCCGTGCGCGCGCAGCACGCCGATGGCCGCGTCGCGCTGCGCCGCCGGCACCTGCAGCACGGCGCCGAGTTCCTCGTTGAACAGCGCCTTCAGCGTGAGCTCTTCGCGGCGCGCACCCACCTGCGCGGCCCAGTTCTTCGCGTCGCCGGTGTCGGCACGGCTGTCGTCGATGCCGTTGCCTTCGGTGACCAGCATGTCGACGTTCAGGCTCAGGCCCGTGTGCCCCGCGAAGGCCATCTCGCAGGCCGCCGCCCACAGGCCGCCGTCGCTGCGGTCGTGGTATGCCAGCAGCAGGCCCTGGGCGCGCAGCGCGTTGACGGCGTCGACCAGCGACACCAGCAGCTTCGGATCGTCGAGGTCGGGCACCGCGTCGCCGAACTGCTGCAGCGTCTGCGCCAGCACCGAGCCGGCCATGCGGTTCCGGCCGCGGCCGAGGTCCACCAGGATCAGCGCCGAGTCCTCGCGCGCGAGCTCGGGCGTGCGCGTGCCGCGCACGTCCGCGACGCTTGCGAACGCCGACACGATCAACGACACCGGCGCCACCACCTGCTTCGTCCTGCCCTCGTCCTGCCACTTCGTGCGCATCGACAGGCTGTCCTTGCCCACCGGCACGCTGATGCCGAGTGCCGGGCAGAGCTCCATGCCGACCGCGCGCACCGTGTCGTACAGCGCCGCGTCCTCGCCGGGCTCGCCGCAGGCCGCCATCCAGTTGCACGACAGCTTGACGCGCGGCAGCTCGATCGGCGCGGCCAGCAGGTTGGTGATGGCCTCGGCCACCGCCATGCGGCCCGAAGCCGGCGCATGCACCGACGCGAGCGGCGTGCGCTCGCCCATGCTCATCGCCTCGCCGGCGAAGCCCTTGAAGTCGGCCAGCGTGACGGCCACGTCGGCCACCGGCACCTGCCACGGGCCCACCATCTGGTCGCGGTGGGACAGTCCGCCCACGGTGCGGTCGCCGATGGTGATCAGGAAGCGCTTGGACGCCACCGTGGGATGGCGCAGCACGTCGAGCGCGGCGACTTCCAGCTTCACGGCGGACAGGTCGAGCGCCGTCCCGGCGCGCTCGACGCGCGTGACATCGCGCAGCATCTTGGGCGGCTTGCCGAACAGCACGTCCATCGGCATGTCGATGGCGCGGTCGCCGCCGGCGCCGTCCTCCAGCACGAGCGACTTCTGCTCGGTGGCGCGGCCGACGACGGCGAACGGGCAGCGCTCGCGTTCGGCGAACGCGGTCAGCAGCGGCAGCGACTCGGGTGCGATCGCGAGGACGTAACGTTCCTGGCTCTCGTTGCACCAGATCTCCTTGGGCGCGAGACCGGATTCCTCCAGCGGCACGGCGCGCAGGTCGAACGCGGCGCCGGTGCCCGCGCCCTCGGCGAGTTCGGGGAAGGCGTTGGACAGGCCGCCCGCGCCCACGTCGTGGATCGCCAGGATCGGGTTGGCCGCGCCCAGCTGCCAGCACTGGTTGATGACTTCCTGCGCGCGGCGCTGGATCTCGGGGTTGCCGCGCTGCACGGAGTCGAAGTCGAGCGCGGCGGTGTTGGTGCCGGCCGCCATCGAGCTGGCGGCGCCGCCGCCCATGCCGATGCGCATGCCCGGGCCGCCCAGCTGAACGAGCAGCGTGCCGGCCGGGAATTCGATCTTGTGGGTCAGGTCGTCGCGGATCGCGCCCAGGCCGCCCGCGATCATGATGGGCTTGTGGTAGCCGCGCGTGACGCCGGCGACGTCCTGCTCGAACACCCGGAAGTAGCCGGCCAGGTTCGGGCGGCCGAACTCGTTGTTGAACGCCGCGGCACCCAGCGGGCCGTCGATCATGATCTGCAGCGCGCTGGCGATGTGCTCGGGCTTGCCCACCGGCGAGCGCTCCCACGGCTCGCTGGTGCCGGGCAGGTGCAGGTTGCCCACCGAGAAGCCGGCCAGGCCGGCCTTGGGCTTGGAGCCGCGGCCGGTGGCGCCTTCGTCGCGGATCTCGCCGCCGGAGCCGGTGGACGCGCCCGGGAACGGCGAGATGGCCGTCGGGTGGTTGTGCGTCTCGACCTTCATCAGCACGTGCGCGGTCTCGGCGCGCCCTGCATAGCGCGCCGGGCCGCTGCCCGCCATCGGCTCGGCGACCCAGCGCTCGATCACGTGGCCTTCCATCACGGCGGCGTTGTCCGAGTACGCGACGATCGAGTGCTGCGGGTTGAGCTTCTCGGTGTTGCGGATCATGCCGAACATCGAGATGTCCTGCGGCTGGCCGTCGATGACGAACTGTGCGTTGAAGATCTTGTGGCGGCAATGCTCGCTGTTGGCCTGAGCGAACATCATCAGCTCGACGTCGGTCGGATTCCGATCCAGGCCCCTGAAGGCGTCGACGAGGTAATCGATCTCGTCGTCGGACAAGGCGAGGCCGAACTGCGCGTTGGCCACGACCAGGGCGTCGCGACCCTGGCCCAGCAGGTCCACGTGCACCAGCGGCTCGGCGGGTTGCTTGTCGAACAGGTGGACGGCGGCCTCGCGCTCGAAGGCCACGCTCTCGGTCATGCGGTCGTGCAGCAGCATGGCGGCGGCCTGCAGCTCCGGCTCCGAGAGCGACTTGACGCCGCCCAGCAGGCCCGTCTTGACCGTCAGGCGATATTCGGTGACGCGCTCGACGCGCTGCAGCGCGAGGCCGCAGTTGTGCGCGATGTCGGTGGCCTTGCTGGCCCACGGCGACACCGTGCCCAGGCGCGGCATCGTCACCACCAGCACGGAATCGGCGGCCTCGGCGGTCGGGCCCTCGTAGGCGTCGCCGTAGCGCAGCAGGCTGGCCAGCTTGCGCATGGCGTCGGGCTGGACGGGCTCGTCGGTCCAGACCCAGTGCACATGCCGCGCCGCGACCCCCGTGATGCGCGACGAGACGGACTGCAGCTTCGGCAACAGCGCCTGGGCGCGGAAGGCGGACAGGGCGTTGCCGCCCTCGAAGTGGAGCAGGTGCTTTTGCGTGGGGGACATGCGGTGTGGGCTCGCGGAGGGGGTGGAATCGGGCATCGGTGCCGGCTTCGTGGGCCGTTGCCGGGCTTCGTGGCGGGCGACAGTCGGCCGTCGCGCGGGGTCGAACTCAGCAGAATCCCTGATTTTAGGGCCTGTGCGATTCGCGGGGCGCGCTGGGAAAGGCACGACTCGGCGGGGGAGCCTCTTTTGTTCGTGTCCCCCGGCCTTCGGCCTCCTCCTTAACCTCACAAAAGAGGCTCCCCCGCCTCGCCGTGCCAGGCATGGCATGCCGACAGACAACATTCGCTGGGGAGCGATCCTTCGGGTTTTGAGAAGGGCTTTGGCATCGACGGGGCCATCGAGGCCGCGTCGAGGCCCGCGGCCGGCACCTTCGCCGGGCACTGGGCCTGACGCGAGCCACGGGCCAGTTGGCCAACGCTCCTTCTCGTGATCGACGATGGGTGCGCCTCGCGAAGAAGGCCTGGTCGGCATCGCGATGCGTTGTTCGCGTCAAGCCCGGCGCCCTGCCGGGCCGATGGCCGCGGGCCTCGTCGCGGCCTCGATGGCCCGACGAGGCCAAGCCCCCACATATTCCAGGACTTCCCTCCCTCGCGATTGTTGAGTGCAGGCACGCCATGCTCAACCCCGACACCCGCGCACCAATCACCCGCTGCCCAGCCACCGACAGCCGACTCAAACCCGACAAGAAAGCGCGAACGGCGAAGCCACCCCTCCGATGGGATAATTGGCGAACCATGACGATCACCCTGAAGTCCGCCTCCGACATCGAGGGCATGCGCATCGCCGGCCGGCTGGGCTCGGAAGTGCTGGACATGCTCACGCCGCACGTCCAACCCGGCGTCACCACGGAGCAGCTCGACAAGCTGGCCCACGACTACATCTTCGACGTCCAGAAGGGCATCCCGGCCCCGCTGAACTACTGCCCGCCGGGCTACACGCCGTACCCCAAGTCGATCTGCACGTCGATCAACCACCAGGTCTGCCACGGCATTCCCAACGACCGTCCCCTCAAGGACGGCGACATCGTCAACATCGACGTCACCGTCATCAAGGACGGCTGGCACGGCGACACCAGCCGCATGTTCATCGTCGGCAAGGGGTCGATCGCCGCGAAGCGCCTGTGCCAGATCACCTACGAGGCGATGTGGAAGGGAATCGAGAAGGTGCGGCCGGGCGCGCGCCTGGGCGACATCGGCCACGCCATCCAGGTGTTCGCCGAGAACGCCGGCTACTCGGTCGTGCGCGAGTTCTGCGGCCACGGCATCGGCCAGAAGTTCCACGAGGAGCCGCAGGTGCTGCACTACGGCCGCCCGGGCACGCTGGAGGAGCTGGTGCCG